>Ga0335074_10000829_pt1 | contig 42391 bp, 30 predicted proteins | sample Lox_Sample_23_FD_206715 | JGI IMG/M metagenome (GOLD analysis project Ga0335074, IMG submission 206715) | Soil microbial communities from Loxahatchee National Wildlife Refuge, Florida, United States - Lox_Sample_2.3 | ecosystem: Environmental > Terrestrial > Soil > Wetlands | place: USA...
TCGACGTTCAGCGAAATGAACATCAGCCCCTTGCCAATCTTCTCCGGCCACGTGTCGGCCAGGATAAGCGCGCAGCCCTGCCGCTCCACCTGTGCGACGTGCGTGCTGCCGTCCTCCTCGTAGCGCCAGGGGCTCGTAAAGCCGAGCCGGTTCATGTAAAAGCGGAGCGAGGCCTCAACATCCCTCACGTGCAGAACAGGGCGTGCGAACCAGTCTGTCATAGGCCGCGAGCAGCTCAGAACGCCGGCGTGTCAATCGAAGGCAGTGTCTGTCGAATTGTAAAGACAGGACACGCCGCTTTTGCGAGCAGTTGATAAGCAAAGCTGGTGTGACGGTGCCGACTCAACGTCGATTCTATATGCACGCCCATAACGATGAGTCCGGCGAGTTGGCTTGATGCACGCTCAACGATCTGATTGATCTCTCTCCCGTGTTCCAGATGGAATGCGCGCGAGCACCACTTCGAATAGAGTGGCTCGGAAATTACACGGCCTAACATGCCGCAATATTCATCCACAATCTTATGCTGCAGATCGGGATTTCCCTCGGCTGTTTCCGGCATGAGCTGACAGACATCTACCGGAACCTGGAAGTACTCTGCGAACAGGAGTGCATAAGGAGCAGCCAGAGCAGCTTGCTGAGTAAAGTCGGAAACATATAATATTTCCTTTGGCTGCAGCTTCAAATCAATTCCAGCGAGGACGTGCGCTCCCACGGTCATGACCGGACAACCGGCTGACAAAAGGATCTTCTCTGTGTTCGATCCAATGAGAAGATGCGCAAGGCCCCGATGCATTCCGTGAACACCGAGGACGAGGAGATCCGCCTCATAAAATGAGACCGCCTTCAGAATCATTTCAGCGGGGGGCCCATCGTCCACGTGCGTCTGTACGTTGAGCCCGGTGCGGCGCACGCCCGAAGCAAAAGCATCCAATCGTTCTTGAGCTTCTTTTCGGGTTACGCAGGGGCTCTCTAAGAGTAACTCCGCCTCCATCGCAGGTGCAGACAATTGCACTACGTGCAGCATGATGATGGTCGCCTGAAAGTGGTGTGCGACCGCCACGGCATAATCAAGCGCGAGACGCGAGCTTTGGAGAAAATCAGTCGCAAAAAGAATTCTGTTTATCGTCAACTTGCTTTTCATCTGGTCTTTCTTCTAACTCGCACTTAAAGTGGTCGTCTTGCGCATTGAGTTCGTTCACGCCAGCTTAGGGGTTGCGATCCGCTCCCGTGATCCCCATGGCGGTCCGATATCGCCCCATGAGCGCAGCCGCCTTTGTTTCCTCGCCTTCGCTTCGGTATGCCTGGGTTAACAGCAAAATCGCTTTTTGCAAGAGTGGATCGAGTTCGAGCGCGCGCTCCAGATGCCGGTTCGCCTCCGGCCGCTGATTGTTGTCGAGTAGTGCAGTTGCGAGGTTCACCTCGTAGGGTGCATAGTTTGGCCGCTGCGAGAGCGCCTGGCTGAAGCGTTTGCTCGCCTCGCCCGGCTCTTTAGCGATCAAGAGAATACTTCCGAGAGCGGTCAAGACAGCGGGATCATCCTGGATCTCTTTCAAGCGGTTGAGCATGCGATACCCGCGGATCACCTGCGCGGAATCGTGGTTCTCGATACCGACCGTGACGAGAGCGAGCGCCAGGTTCCGGTCGCGCAATTCCGGGTCCGGCTCGCGCCACGCAACCAACTCTCCGGCGCCGGCGGTCGATTCCGTCTGGTCCGGATGCCGGCTGATCCGGTGATCTGTGAATGCAGTATGTCCTCCATCTTTCGCAGGCCGCTGCGGCATGTGACAGCCGATGCAATTTGGCAAAGCCGCATGTTGTGCCGGGAGTACCGCCAGATGACACGTCAGACAGCGCTGCCGGAAATATTCCACAGGCTGAGTTGGTTGTTCGTGCGGATCATGGCAGGTGCCGCACCAGAGCTTTGCGCCGCTGCGCCGTTTGCAGGTGCTGAGCGCAAATTGCTCCGCTTGGCTGATCACTTTTACCGTGTCTTCTGGCCGATGTGCAGCGACGTAGACTGTGTAGCTCTGCTCCAACGTCTGGCCCGGGCGGAAGTCAGGGATCGCCCTGCCTGGATTTGGTATGCGAATTTCGCCGGCGAGATGACACTGCTCGCAAATGCTATCGCGCGCCGCCTCCGGCAGCTTGGCCGGATTCAGCACCGTGCCGCGTACCGGATTCCTGAGGTGGGCCTCTGTGTTTCCATGGCAACGCTCACAAGTAATGCCTGTGGCGGTAAATGGCGGGCTCAAGTACGTGTTCAGCGTCTCCGGAACGGGCCGAGCCCCGCCGGAATGGCAGGCCAGGCACTCCGCTGTCACAGGACGTGCGAAGTCCGGAGCCGGATCTTGCTCGAACCCCGGCGCGACATCCCATCGCCGCCGTTTCGAGTAATAAGAAATGGGCGACTGGAAGAGATGGTCCCCGACTTGCGCCAGATACCCGAACGCATGTTCGCCGGAACCCACTACGTATTGAAACCTCATCGATTCGGATTCGCCTTTGCGTGTCCAGGTCTGAATCACTCCGTTCTCGCCATTGCGAATCGTAAATCGAGTCTGGGAGAACGGGTGGTCGAAGGCGCCCTCAGGTTGGGGGCCTGCGATGGAAAGAGAACGCGCCATCGGCGTCTGGGCAAATCCGGCGGCTTCTTTCGGATGGCACAACGCGCAGGTGGTGCATACTGCGCTCGGGGGAAATAAGACTACCAGCGCCACAAATAGCCGCAAGACAGAGGCTAACAAAGTCCTCGGCAATCGACAAAATTGTCTTGTCGTGATGACCCCACGGGCATATACTACTCCCAAATGGCTTTTCGCTTGCGCGAAGAAGCACCTCCTTTCGCGCGCTCCAGCTTGAAGGGGAAAAATGATCACTTGCTTGAAGATCCGGCCGTACCCCGGAAAAGTACGTGCTACTTACTTTGCAATTTGCCTCACGACACTGTTCTTGACCTTGCTGACTGGTCCTACGAGCGGTCAGGCTCTACAAGGCATTAATGGAACAGTGACCGATGCCACGGGAGCCACCGTTCCAAATGCGACCGTGACCGCCACTAACGATGAAACCAGCGTGTCTAAGACCTCCGTCACAAGCTCCGCCGGCACTTACGAATTCAACGATCTGATCCCCGGCACCTACACGGTCAAAGTCGAGGCACCCGGTTTCGAGAGATCCGTTCACACCGGCGTTGGCGTCTCTGTAGCCAGAATCGCCACGGTGAACGCCGTATTGCAGCCCGGTCAGACAGAACAGACCGTAAACGTCACCGAGAGTGTCATCGCCATCGACACCACTCAGCCCGAACTCGGCACCACGCTGGAGAACAAAGTGGTTCAGGAATTGCCGAATGAGATCAGCGGTGGCCGCGGCCGCCAGATCGACAACTTTATCTTTCTTGCGCCCGGTGTGACCGGCAGCACCTTCAGCCATCGGATCAACGGCGGCGTGGATTTTGAAAGCGAAGTCGTGTTCAACGGCATTCCGATGGCTCAATCGGAAACCCAAGGCTTTCAAACCATCTGGAACCCACCCTTTGAACTGGTGAACCAGTATGACGTTCTGCGTTCGTCGTTCTCAGCCCAATACGGCCTGGCACAAGGTGTCGTAACATACAACACAAAATCGGGAACGAACACCTACCATGGTGACGGCTTCGAAATCATTCGCAATAACTTCTTCGATGCGAAGGGCGCTTACAATCCGGCTGTGCCCATCGACAAAGAAAACAACTACGGGTTCACGTTTACCGGACCTGTGTGGCTTCCGAAACTCTACAACGGCAAGAACCGGACATTCTTCACCGTCGTTTTTGAGTGGTATCGCCAGAACCAGACACAAACCGGCTTCGTATCACTGCCCACGGCCGCCGAGAAGGCAGGAGATTTCAGCGCGTTGGGCACTCCAATCTGGAATCCCGCCAATAGCGGCTGCAACGCAAACGGAAACACTCCGGGAACTCCTTTCCGCGGAAACATCATACCGTCGGTGTGCTTCAGCCCGCTTTCTGCCAACCTGTTGCAGTATTTTCCAACTCCGGCGTTGTCCGGTTTTGTTAACAATCAGTCGACGCTACTTGGCACTTTCCCCACGCGCCAGAAACCCTGGGGCATTACCATCGATCACAACATCAACGAGAAGCAATCCATTCACTGGACCGAATGGCGAGATCCACAGACTTCCTACGCCACTGAGAACGGCGCCACTGCATTACCGGAAAATAACCCGCTGACAAGCGTCACTTATAATCCGGACCTTGGAACAGTGTTCATCCTCAACTACGCCAACGCCATCACGCCTCACTTGGTGATGACGGCCGGCGCGAGCTGGCTGGGCGAGTTGAACGACCAGATCAGTCAACGTCCCAACAATATCGCCTTCCCGGCGGCGCCCGGCGCACCCCAGGTCCCGGCGATCGAGTTCAACGGCCCGGATAGTCCGATCACGGTCGGATCTCCGTGGCTCGAATCGATCAATCGGAAACTCGGCATCGTCATTGAAAATAACTGGCAATGGGTCAAAGGCAAACAGACCTTCAATATTGGCGGCGAGGTCCGAAGAACGTACCAGGATGACAACGAATGCCAGCAATGCGCGGGAATTTTCCAGTTCAGCAATAACGAAACTGCGGACCCGGCTAACTTAAGCAATACCGGCAATTCGTTTGCTAGCTTTCTCCTCGGAACCGTGGATAGCGCCGATCGCATTGGCTCACAGGAAGAAAGGCTCCGGAATAAGGATTTTTCGATGTACATCCAGGACGACATCAAGTGGACTACGCGGCTAACTTTGAATGTTGGCGTACGCTGGGACATCATGGTGCCGTTCACGGCGGTGAACAATCCAATTGTCTACTTCGATTCCACAATTCCCGACCCCGCTGCGGATGGCCGTCTTGGCGCGGCCACCAAGTTTGGCGACTGCACCGGGTGCGCGGATATTACTCGCGCGGCCATTCATTGGGGCCATGTGAGTCCACGCTTTGGCTATTCATATGAGTTGAATAGCAAGACCGTGCTGCAGGGCGGGTTCTCCATGAATTTTCTGGATGGGGGCGCGTATGAATACGGCACCAGCAAAGTCGCCGTGAACTATGGCAATCTGCTTGTCGGCTCGTTTTCGGCGCCATCTACGGGTTCCACAAACCCCGGCTTCGGCTCCTGGAATAGCAACGTCCTTCCGTTCCCGTCTCCCGTTCCATTCAGCAACGGTCTCGGTACAGGGACCTTTATCAACGCGTTCAATCCGGCCGTCGACGGCTGGGCTCCCTACGATCTGGTGTGGAACATCGGCATCCAGCGCGAGCTGCCCGGCAATACGTTCCTCTCGGCAGCCTACACCGGTAATCGCGCCAATCGCCTGCCCTCGCAGCTCAACCCCATCAATCAGCTTCCGCCGCAATTTCTGGCCCAGTACGGAAGCGCGCTGGGACAGCCCTACGCCACAACGGGTGTGGCTCTCGGAATCCCTTTGCCCTTCTCGAACTTCCTCGCTGTGGAACCGAACGCGACGGTGCTTCAGGCCTTGCGTCCCTACCCGCAATTCACAGGCAGCGATGGCGGTATCTTCAACAACTTCGATGACACTGGTTCGTCGTTGTACCACGCGATGCAGGTTTCGCTGGAAAAGCGCTACACCAACGGCCTGAGTTTCCTTGTCTCCTACAATCTCTCGCGCATGATGTCGAACACGAATTCCGGTTTCACGTCCTTCGCGGCTTTGGCGCTCAACAAGGACAATCAGAAGGCTGAGTGGTCTATTGACAACAACGACCAGACGAACATGATCAACATTGCCGGAACCTATGAGCTCCCCTTCGGAAGAGGGCGGCAGTTCATGAACCGTGGCGGCGTGGTCAACGCAATCTTCGGTGGCTGGCAGATCAGTCCGCTGCTCACTTATGCGACGGGAACTCCGCTTTGGAACGGGAGCAACTCGGGTGGTTCCGTATATGTCACCGGGGATCCCCTCGGCAACGAATGCACTCCTTGCAACCGGGCGAATGTCGTGTCTTACAACAACATCATGTCCTCGTACAACAATGTCTACAAAGGTTTGCCCGTGATCAATAAGGCTGACTTCAGCGATCCCGGCCCGTGGACTCTCGGTAACGCTCCTCGGGTTATCGGAGCGCTGAGGAATCCTTTTCAATACAACGAGAACATCGCACTCGCCAAGTACTTCCCGATTGGAGAAAGAGTGAAACTCAAGCTGGAAATTGAGTACTTCAACGTCTTTAACCGCGTAGTATTTGGGTCGCCCGATTTGAACTTTGAGGATTCCACCTTTGGCCAGGTGATCAACAGCCAGAACAACACACAGCGCCAAGGACAGGCCTTTTTAGGAATCAATTTTTGACGCCTGCAGGTTATTGCGCGCTATCGGTGGAATGCGCGGCCGTGAGCTTGGTGTAGCGCTCAATCTCCAGCCGCGCCTTCTCGGTTAGCCCGCGTTTACGATACACCTGGGCAAGTACGAAGTGAGTAGGCGCGTCGTTAGGCGCGAATCCAACGCTCTTTTTAAGTTCTGCCTCGGCCTGATCGAGTTTGTTGAGATGCAGATAAGCTTTGCCTAACTCGCGATGAACGCGGACGTCCAGCGGCGCGATAGCGAGAGCCTGCTGGAGATAGGGCAGCGCTTCTGAGGAATGATCGTTCGTCACTAACAGGGCGCCCAGATCGAGATAGGGGCCGGAATCTTGATTGGCGCTGCCGCTCTGCCAGGCGATAGCGTTGCGGTAGGCAGCGATCGCTTCGTCTGTACGGCCTAAAGCTTCGAGCGCCAAGCCGAGATTATCTTCCGCTTTGACGCTCTTGGGCTCGGACTCAAGACAGCGCATAAAAATCTTTACCGCCTCATCGAATCGGTTCTCGTTGTATTTCGTTCGGCCGAGATAATAAAGCGCCTGCCAGTTAGCGGGATCCCATTCGACCGACTTCGTAAACCACGTGTCGGCATCCGAATAATCATGCAATATGACATAGTCGCCACCAACAACTTCCAAATCGTGAGCCGTGGGGCGGCGGTATCTTGCGCCTTCGGTGTATTCCGCAAGCGACGCCTTCGCGTCTTGCTTCTTGAACAAAATGTAGCCGAGCAGATAGTGGCCGTCTGCGGAATTTTTGTGTAAGTCCAGATAGCGGCGCGTCACCTGCTCGGCGCTGGAAAGTTGACCTGACTCAACTAGAGAACGCGCTTCAGAGAGAGGATCGTCGGGCGCCGAGTGGTTTCCGCTGAGCCGGAGATAGCGATCCTGCTCGCTTCGGGCTTGCTCTGTCATTCCGAGTTTCTGGTAGGCTTGTGCAAGCAGAAAGTGCGCCGGTCCACTCTGCGGATCTAGACGAATGGCCGTTTCTAGTTCGGTGCGCGCGGCTTCGGGCTGCTTGAGATCCAAGTAGGCTTTGCCGAGCTGCCGGTGAAGCTGCGGCTGATCTGGAGCAAGCTGTGCCGCTTTGATCAGGAACGGCAAGGCTTGCGCGGCCTGGCTCGTTTCCGTAAGCAGCGTGCCAAGGGCAACATAAGAGTCCGGATCTGCCGGGCTCGAGCTGGCATCCAGAGCTACCGCGGCCCGGTATGCTGCCAAAGCGTCTTCGCTACGCCCAAGTTGCTCGTAAGCCCGCCCGAGGTTTGTCTGCGCCTTGATGTTCCTGGAATCCAGCGCGAGGGATTGCCTGAAAAACGATGCTGCTTCTTCGAAGCGTCTCTCGTTGTATTTCGTGCGGCCGAGCAGATACAAAGCGAGCGCGTTCTTGTTGCCCGATTCTATGGATCTGGTAAGCCACTCATCGGCTAATGCATAGTTTTCGAGCAGGAAGTAATTGCATCCCATTACCTCGAATTCGGGAGCGCCGAGCGGGCGAATGCGGCCTGCGGACATGTACTCGGCCAGCGAGGATTTCGGGTCATTCCGTTTGAACAAGATGTAGCCGAGCAATTCGTGGCCGTCAGCCGAGGCGTCGTGCGACGAAAGAAACTGGCGAACAGTTTGTTCAGCCTCCTGGAGATTACCCGCGGCAAACAACCTTCTCGCCTGTATTAACTGAGGTTCGTTTGATTCGACTGGTAAATCCTGCGCGGGAGTCAGGGCCGGAAGCAGCACTATAGCGCCGAGAAGTATTCTGCAGAGAAATATAGACCGACTTACTCGGGGTTCGTCGATAATGGCGGCCGCGTTCAAGGTTTTTCGGGTTCCTCAACCACGATATATCGATTCATTGGCAAAGAGTCGAGCACTTGGACCGTTCCGCTCGGCCACTGCACACTCATGTGGTCTATCTTGGTACAGGACCCGAGCCCGAAGTGAATGCGCGGGTCATTGCGTGATAAGTAACTGCCGCCATTGCGCTCCTCTTCAAATTGTTTTTGGCCGCATGCCTCAACAGTCACTTTGGCGCCCACCGCGTCGCGGTTGCTTCGCGTGCCGCGGAGGGTAACACCGACCCATGCGTTGTGAGCGACAACGTCATTTCTCAGTAGGACGGGGTTGCCGGAGATGGGAAGTATGACTAAGTCCATTTTGCCGTCGTTGTTGAAATCGGCGGCGGCCCCGCCTCGATATGAATTATTCGGAACGCCGGGGAATGAGTAGATAATAGACGTACGATCGCCGGCACTGTGGAAGATAGTTATCGGTTCGAAGTAATCCTTGTCGGTCGGATAGACGTGGCCGTTCGCGGTCCAGAAATCGCGATTGCCGGAATTAGAAAAATCCGTTAAGCCGCACGCCCAGCCCAGAAACTTCGAGGTTACAGTCGCGATCCCGGCTGTCGCTGCAACCTCTTCGAAAGTTCCTGACTTGCCCTGACGGAAAAGTGGGAAATAATCCTTGTTGAACGTGGTCGTCAGGACATCGAGACGGCCGCTCCTGCCGTATTCGCCGACAGCGATTCCCATGTTCGATTGGACTCGGCCATCGGCGTTGTAAGCCAGCCCGCGGTCCAGCGCCGCCTCTTTGAAGGTGAAGTTGCCATTGCTGAGAAACAGGAGATTCGGGTCGGAATCGTTGGCGACCAGAATATCGAGTTTCCCGTCGCCGTTAAAGTCCCCGGTCACCGCACTGAAGCCGTGTGCTGGCGGTACGGCGGCGATGCCCGAACTTTGAGTCACGTCCGTAAATGTCCCGTTGCCATTATTCTGGTACAGCCGTGATCTTGCGCCGGGCAGCCCGATGGGGCCGCAGAACGTGCGTTGTCCGAAGTAGTCACAGACGGGCGCAGGTTCGGCGAATGACATCCCGTGCAGGTCGATATAGCCAGTGATGAAGAGATCGAGCTTTCCATCGTTATCAAAATCCCCGAAGGCGCTGCCGGTGTGCCATTCGGGGTTTTGCGGCAATCCGGCCTGCTTTCCAATCTCGGTAAACGTGCCGTTGCCGTTGTTTCTGTAGAGCAGATCCACACCGATATTTGTAATCAGAATATCCGTGAAGCCGTCGTTGTTGAAATCCGCCGCGTTGGCGCCTGTACCCCAGTAGGGGTCTGACAAGCCGGCTTTCCGGGTCACATCTTCAAAGCGTCCGTTCCCAAGATTGTGGAAGAGGTAAACGGATCGGGGAGCATCCTCCGGTCTCTTACCCGCCAGAATCTCGCGGAGCTGCGGCATCGTTCCCCCGTTTACGATGAGCAGGTCGGGAAGGCCGTCGTTATCATAGTCGAGCCAGGCGGCTCCGCTGCCGTTCGCCTCCGGTATCCAGCGTTTTTCCGGTCCGCCACAGCGCATGTTCGCGTGAATACCGGCTTGGGCCGCGATGTCCGTGAACGCAAGGTTCTCCTCGCTCGATGCAACCAAAACCACTCCCGACGCCAGCAATGCGACTGCGATGAAAACCACGCTTGGAGTATTCAAACTGCTCATTATCGGCTAACAGGCCGGCACAGGGCGGAGCCGTCCCGATCCATCTAAGTAAATGCCGGCGGGCCGCTCCGTTGTGCCGGCGGCTACTTGGACGCCGCGCCGCTCAGGACGCACTATAGTAAATCCATGGCAGTTCGTTTTGCCGCCGCTGTCGCTATTCTGGGTGCTGTTTTGGGCAGCACCGCCGCGCATGCTCAATCGGCGGGGTATGACCGCGTGGAATCACTCTACCAGGATGCCAAGTCAGCCGAACAGGCCGGCGACTTGGCCTCAGCGATCGCGAAATACGAGGAGATCCTGAAGATCGCACCGGGGCTGGGCCCGGCGTACAACAACTTGGGAGCAGTCTATTTCAAGCAGGGGCAGTACGAGCGGGCGGTCACGGTGTTGGAACGTGGCTTAAAGGTGGACCCCAAGATGACGTCGGCCTCGGCGCTGCTCGGCATGGCGTTCTTCCAGATGGGCGAGTACGCGAAAGCGAGGCCGAGGCTCGAAGCCGTGGTAGCGGCGAATCCGAACGACGACAAGGCTGAGTTTCTTCTGGTCAACGATCTGACGAAGCTTGGCGATTTTCATGACGCGGCTACGCACCTGGAAAAACTCGCCAAGAGAGCGCCGGAAAATCAACAGGTCTGGTATCAGCTCGCGCGGGTTTACATGCAGCTATCCGAAGAGGCGTTGGGCAAGGTGAACCAAATCGACCCGAATTCCGTTTGGGCGCACGAGATCTCCGCCGAGCTCATGGAGAGCATGAAGAACTATGACGGGGCGATCGTGGAGTGGAAGAAAGCCGAGGAAACCGCGCCACGCCAACCGGGAGTGCACTATAAGCTCGGCGATCTCTATTGGAGCCTTTCGCAGTGGGACAACGCGACCGCGCAATTTGAGCAGGAAATGGCCATTGACCCCGGCAACTGTAGGGCACAGTGGAAACTTGGCGACATCCTGCTGCAAAAGAGCGTACAGCCCGAGGAGGCGCTGGCGCGCATGGACAAGGCCTTAGCTGCGTGTCCCAACCTGGTAGAGGCGCGCGCGGATCGCGGCCGATTGCTGCTGCGTTTGCATCGTGAGCAGGAAGCTATCACGGAGCTGCGAGCTGCGGAAAAATCGAACCCAAGCGAACCGAGCACTCATTTCCTGCTGGCGCAGGCATACCGGGCGACCGGCAACACGCAACAGGCGCAGGCGGAGATGAAGTCTTTCACCGAACTCGAAGAGAAGGCGCGTGCGGCGGCGGCGGAACGGGCCCACGAAGTCATCAGCAACAACCAATCGGCGCACTAGCGGAGCGAGAAACTATGTTGCAGGATCTGCGGTACGGGTTGCGTTTCTTGGCTAAGAATCGAGGCTTCACAGCCATCGCGGCCTTGACATTGGCGCTCGGCATCGGCGCCAACACCGCAATGTTCAGCCTGTTTGCCGCCGTGCTCCTCCGCCCGCTGCCCTATCCGGACCCTGAGCAGCTTGTAGGTCTTGGGCAGTGGCGCAATCAAAAAGGGGAAGGTTACATCCAAACGGGTGTCTCAGCACCCAACATTGCCGACATAGCAAGAGCGGGTGTTTTCAAATATGTAGCCTACTATCGCTGGTCGCGGTTCAACATAACGCAGGGCGACCGGCCGGAGACCATCGACGGCATCAAAGCTTCAGCCGAGTTGCTGCCGATGTTCGGCATTCAGCCGCTGCTCGGCCGGGTGCTGACCGCCGGAGAGATGGAGCCTGGACATGATCGCGCGGCAGTCATCGGATATCGGCTCTGGCAGACACGATATGGCGCCGATCCATCCATCCTCGGCAAATCCATTGAGCTTAACCAGCAGCGTTACACCATTGTCGGCGTGATGCCGGCCTCCTTCCGCTTCACCTGGGATCAGGAAATGGATGCTTTCGTCCCGCTGGTGTTGACGCCCGAGGAACGTGGCGAGATTGGTCGCGGCACCTCACGGGATCTGCAAACCCAAGCGCGCCTGACGCCGGGCGTGAGCGTTGCCCAGGCGCAGGCCGCCATGAACACCTTGGCCGACACACTTGGCCGTGAGTATCCAGCCGCGGACAAAGGCTGGGGAATCAAAGTGGAGCCTCTGCACGCCGCTTATCATCGCCACATGCAGAAGCCGTTGTCCATCATGCTGGGCGCGGTGATGTTCGTGCTCCTGATTGCCTGCCTTAACGTATCGAATCTGCTTCTGGCGCGCGCCACCGGCCGAAAACGCGAGATCGCAATCCGAATTGCCATCGGCGCCAGCCGCCTCCGGTTAGTCCAGCAACTGCTGACAGAAAGCCTGCTGCTTGTCGTTTGCGCAGGAGCAATGGGAGTCCTGCTGGCCTACGCCGCGGATCGCCTTCTCACGCTTGCCATGGCTCGCTACGATATCTCGCTGCCGAATGCCAGGATCATCAATCTCGACTGGCGCGTTCTGCTATTTAGCGGAATAATCACCGTCGGGGCTGGACTCGTGTTTGGGCTGGCTCCATCCTGGATCACCGCAAATTCTTCGGTGAATGACGCATTGAAAGAAGGTGCAACGAGCACTACCGCCGAGTTGGGCCGGCGTCATCTCCGAAATGCGCTCGTGGTTTGCGAAACAGCGCTGGCGTTGGTGCTGCTGACTGGCGCGGGGCTGCTCCTCCGAACTTTCATTGATCTCGTAAAGATCGACCTTGGCATTAATCCCGCGAATGTTGTGACGATGGGGATCAGCTTGCCCGAGTATAAATATTCGTCGACCGTTCAGCAGGAAGAATTCTTCCGAAGTCTCATGCAGAGGATAGAGGGTACTCCTGGAGTCAAGAGCGCGGGCGCCGACGGCGGGGGCGCCAACGTTTTCTTCCAACCACAGGGGCAAGCTCCCGCTGCGCCCGGACAGGAACCCACCGCTGCATTCAAAATTATTACGCCGGACTATCTCAGAGCTATTGGAACGCACCTGATAGCGGGGCGCGAGTTTACGGATCAGGATAATGCTCGCGGCGCGCCCGTCGCTATCATCAGCCAAACCGTTTCCCACCGTTACTGGCCGAACGCCAACCCCGTCGGCAGCCACGTCACGATTCTTGCCCGAGTCTACTCCGGCGAGCATTCCAGCGCGTCGAAGTCTTTCGAAATCGTGGGAGTGGCGCAAGACGTTCGCAATGACGATCTTTGGCGGCCCGAGCCTGCGATCTACGTGCCCTTTGCGCAAAGTCCGGCAGATTCCGCCTTCATAGTTGTCCGAACGGCCGTGCCGCCCATGAGCGTTGTGCCCGCATTGCACAGGGCCGTGCGCTCAATAGATAATGAGCAGCCGGTAAACCGGATTCAGACGATGGACGAAATTGTGTCTCAAACCTACGGCGCTCTTCGATTCCCAGCGACCTTGCTGTGGATCTTTTCAGGACTCGCTCTTGTTCTTTCCGCCGTGGGTTTGTTCGGCGTCATGTCTTACATGGTGACCCGGCGCACGCGCGAGATGGCTCTCCGAATGGCGCTCGGAGCAAGTCACCGGGACGTTCTTGGTCTCGTGTTGCGAGAAGGGATGGGTGTGACCTTGTTTGGTGTCGCTGTGGGTCTGGCGGCCGCTCTGGCGTTGGCCCGCCTGATGACGGAGTACGTCTACGGCATTACCTCCACTGATCCGCTCACACTCACATCGGCGTCTGTGCTTCTCATTGCGGTGGCTTTCTTTGCGAGCTACATTCCAGCTCGCAGAGCGGTCAAAGTCGATCCATTGGTAGCGCTACGGTACGAGTAATTTGCGCCTTAACAACGCCAGCCTTTCTCTGAGCGCGGCAGTTCTTGCCTTCGCGGCGGCAACCTGCTTGGGCGCGTATTCTGCCGAACCGGACCACACCGGCCCGAATTATGCGGGACCGGAGGTTTGCTCCAAATGCCACAAAGATATTGCCGCTTCGCAGATCTCCACGGCCATGGCGAATACCTGGCGCGGTGCGCTTGCGCCGTCTTTGCCTGCGATTTTCGATCAAAAGAAAGTGGAAGGGCCTGATCCCGTCTTTCAATATGAGGTTCGCCGTCTGGCCGAACATTTTGAGTTTTCCGTTATCCCGCCGCATGGCCCCCAAACCGTTTTGCCAGTGGAAGCAATAATCGGAGGCGAACGCCACGGTATGAGTTTTCTTGCACGGATCAGTCAGCTAGACGGTATTCCACTTGAGCGTCCGGCTTTGATTGAAGGACGCTATGCGTATTCTCCGCACGGATCATTAGTGCTTTCGCCTGGCTTTCTGAATGAGAAGCCATCCGACTTGGAAGACGCGCTCGGCAGAGTCCTCAGCCCGAATTTTGAGAAGAGATGCCTGACCTGTCATGGGCAACCGGATACATTGGGAGCCGGCAAGCACGGCGGAGTTCGCTGCGAAAGCTGCCACGGGCCGGCCGGCGCGCACGTGAATTCCATGCAGGGGCCAAATCGCCCGCCTGTGATACCGGAGGCCCTCACACCGGCCAAAGCAACCGCAGCGTGTGCACAATGCCACACCGGACTCAGCAGCGTGAACCACGCCGACCCGCTGCCCGGAGATCTTTTGGTCTCCAGCCAAGTGCCGGCTCTGCGCAACTCCGAATGCTTCATCCAGAGCGGTGAACGCGTGAGTTGCACGGACTGCCACGATCCGCACAAAGACTCGGTGGAGGTCGCCGATACGTCGGTAAAGACGTGCCTCCGCTGCCACTCCTTCGCAAACGCGCAGCATGCGGCGATCTGTCCCGTAAATGCGGCATCCGAGTGCATCAAGTGCCACATGCCGTCTATCCAATCCAACTCCTTTCGCCTAACGGACCACTGGATTCGTGTGCATCCGGAGCAAGGCATCCACTCGGGTAAACAGCAGGCGGGTAAACAAAGCGACAATTTGCGTTCGCTCGTTCCGCCCAAGAGCGAGTACCTGCAAATCATCGTGGCCGACAATCGTGCGAAGGCCGAAGGCGCCCGCCAGCGGTTGGATAAGGGCGATTCCTTTTACGATGTCGCGCATGATCTTTCTATCGATCCCACCGCGCCCGGTGGAGGATTCATAGGCGCAGTGCAGTTGGCCGAAATGGATTCCCGCCTGGCCGCCGCAGCCGTGCGGTTGGATTATGGAGGGACGACGGCTATTATCGACCAAGGTGAGCGGTGCATCATTCTGCATCGCTTGCCTCGATATTTTAAATGGGACGCCAACCGCCTTTTTGAAGAGGCCGTTACTTTGAGAGAGCAGGGCAATCGCAAAGGCGCCGTCGAGAAGGATCAGGAGGCTCTTAAAGCGTATCCGTATTTCTTGCGTGCTCTCGTTTTTATGGGCACCACGATGGGAGAAGCCGGCCGCGCCGACCAGGCATCGGAAATTCTCGCGTTCGCTGTTCAGTCTTATCCGGAAGACGCATCTGCCCAGTTTGACTTGGCCTTAACGCTTGTCAACGAACCGGCAAAACAGATCATGGCATTCCGCCGTGCGCTGGAGCTTGACCCGGGAATGGTTGCCGCTTATGAAAGCCTGGGAGCGGCGCTTGCGTCAGCGGGACAATTATCAAATGCCATTCAAGTCTTCCGTGAGGGGCTTACAGTGGACCCGCTGTGCGCGACGCTCTATTACGATCTTGGCGTGGCTCTAAAGCAGCAGGCCGACACAGCGGGCGCGAAGCAAGCATTTTCGGTGGCTTCCAAACTTGATCCACAGATAGCCGCCCGAATCAAATAAGTACCTAGATTGATTAGCCTGGGGAACTCAATTTTACAGAACAGTCGGGATTGACTTTGAACCTTGATCGATCAGGTGCACCTGCTATTGAGATCGCACGCCGGGATAGTGATCGCAGATATGGGTCCATGTCTCGCGCATCACCAATAACCGCGACTTAGGAACGTTGGTGAAATGCCATATGTACCCCATTCCGACGAATTCCGGCACGCCGTTAAATAGAGAGAAGCCTAATGCTTGCGGAGACTGTTGCATCCTCTCCAGCTTGCTTATCTCAGGAGTATAAATAACACAGTGCATAACGTTGTATGTGGCTTGAAGAAACAAAATGGGGATATTCCGCTGCCGTAGGATGAAGTTCAAAAGTGTTTGATCGTCTCCGTAACCCCAGGGATTGCCGAGCTCCGCGAGGTCTGTATTGCGATTGAGCGCGAAGTCAATTAACGCCTGTGTCAATTCGCGGTGGTTTTCATTTAATACCACCAAACCGGTATTGAAATAGTCCCACCAGGGAACAAATACGTCGGGGAACAGATGCTGGTGCGCGTTGATACTCGAGTACACCCATGTACCGGACGAGTCCCGCACCGCCGCGAACTCCGCGCCGGCAATGTCAAAGAAATCGGGTGTATCCCAGCGGATCATGGTATCGGCATCCACCATGGCGATCTGAGCGTCGTGCCCGTATTCGTGAAGGAGCATCTGCAAGGCAAACCATCTTTGAAATGTAGGCGGCAGGGCTTGAACTTCCTTGGTTCCCAGAGGCTGATCGACGATGACAAACTCAACGCCCTTTTTTTTGCACCACCAACGCCAAGTCAGTTCTGAAAATTCGGTGTAGGCCAAATTAGAACCACGCCGTGTATTCTCCTTCCAGCACCACGGGATTTTGGCCATGGCGACTACTTTGGGATGCACGTTTCCTGTTTCCTCCTTTGTTGAGCTCAACCTCCGCACGAACAGCCGATTGACGCCTTAAGCGGGTGGCAGCAAGATGATACCTCGGATCTGAGTGCGGGCTAAATCGAAGCTTGAACACCGCGCCTCCTTTCTTCGTCCCCTAATACCAAAAAAGGTGCTACGATCTACCAATGGCTTTGCAAGACGTCCGGTTCGCATTTCGAGTGCTTCTCAAAAACGTAGGTGCGACGGTGGTCATTGTACTTTCGATTGCCCTGGCAATTGGGGGCGCCGGCTCTGCGTTTACATGGCTGAAAGCCGTCTGGCTCAACCCGCTGCCAGGCGCCAAAGATAGCGCCAGGTTGTTGACCATGAATGCATCCGTCAACAAAGTGAATGGGTATTCAACGTCATATCGCGATTACGAATATTTTCGAAGGCACCAAACTTCCTTTAGTGGCCTGATGGCTTATGAACTTGCGACGGCCAACGTGAACGCGGGGAACCAGCCGCGTATCGTAAGCGCAGGAGTGGTTTCGGATAATTATTTCGATGTGCTGGGGGTACATCTTAGGGCCGGCCGCGGATTCGAACCGCAGGATAACGCGTCGCCCCAAACCGGCGCGGTTGTAGTTCTTAGTTATGACCTCTGGCGGGACGCATTCGGTGGGGTTCCGCAAGCGCTTGGGGCGACCGTCCGGATCAATGCACAGTCTTTTACAGTCATCGGAGTAGCTCCAAAAGGGTTCCGGGGCGCTTATGGTGGCATTGCGGAAGAGCTTTGGATTCCAGCCAGCATGAGTAAGACGGCCGGCTTGGCCGACGATCCGAAGTCCATGGGCGTTCAAATCATGGGACGTCTGAAGCCGGATACGACTTTCGAGCAAGCCCAGGCGGAAACCCACGTGCTGGCAAACGCACTGGTCAAATCAGATCCGGGACGATCGGGCAAATGGGACGAGTTGTTGTCGCCTTTATATCGTGCCGAGCGCGGTATTGTGCCGGTGCTGTTCCCGGTCATGCAGATCCTGATGGGAATCGCGCTTTTGGTGCTTTTGATTGCGAACGCGAATGTTGCCAATTTGCTATTAGCGCGTGCGAGCGGGCGTGTCGGCGAGATGGGAATTCGAATCGCGCTCGGAGCCTCGCGAGCCCGCCTGTTGCGGCAGCTATTCACGGAAAGCCTCATCCTAGCCGTGCTCGGAGGCGTCTTTGGCGTCATCCTGGCTCAATGGGCAGCCTCCAGCCTCCGTTATTTCCTGCCGCCACTCGGCAACTTGTCGTTCGCTCTCGACCTGACTCTGGATTGGCGGGTCCTTTTGTTTTGCTGCATTGTGACAATCTTCACCGGAATGCTATTCGGTTTTGCGCCCGCGGTGATGTCCTCGAGAACCCAGGTTGTAGAGGCACTCCGCAATGGATCAAGGTCGGTCGCGGGCGGTCGAAGAAGTGGATTTTTGCGCGGTTCGCTGGTCGTAGGTCAGGTTGCACTTTCGTTGATCGTACTGGTCACCGCCGCCTTGTTTGAGGAGAGTATCCGAAGCTCGTTGCACATGAAGACCGGCTTCGACTCCCATAACATGTTGCTGACCTCCTATGACACGCTCCTGGACGGCTACAGTGAGACGCAAAGCCAGAACTTTTATGAGAAGTTGATCCAAGGCGTCCAGTCGAAAGCCGATGTGGTCAGCGTCAGTGCTACCTCGTATGTGCCCATGCGCGGGGATGGGGGCGGCAACGCGGTTGCCATCTCGATACCCGGATACGATCCGCGACCCGAGGAGAGCATGAACGTGGTTGCCGATTCCGTAGCTCCCGACTATTTAAAGACAATGCGCATCCCGCTGCTCGCCGGTCGCGAATTCACGTGGCAGGATCGCGCCAACTCGCCGGACGTCGCAATCATAAACCGGAGAATGGCGGTTCGTTATTGGAAAACCGTGCCGGCTTCGCTTGGTCGTCCGCTAAACATCGGCGGCAAAGCCTATGTGGTCGCCGGCATCGCCGAAGACATTACCTATCGGCGCCCGAATATGCCCACGGACCCCGCCCTGTATCTTTGCTTCCTGCAGAATCCCACACATGCGATGACGCTGATTGTGCGGACACCGGGCAATCCGTTTGCGGCGCTGCCGCTCATTCAACGTTCGGTACGTTCTCTCGACGCGAACATGGCGATCTCGCGCATCGAATCCATGACGCAGAGCGTACGCGGCGGGTTTTCCGATCAGACACTTGCTCTGTCGTTGCTGTGTTTTTTCGGATCGATCGCGCTCATCCTGACCGCGGTCGGCGCCTACGGCGTGCTGTCTTACTTCGTGACCCTGCAGCGGCGCGAGGTCGGCATTCGTCTGGCGATGGGTGCGACACCGCGGCGGATCGTCCGGCTCGTCTTTACGCGGGGACTGCGGCTCGGTCTCATTGGAGTTGGGATCGGAGTCGCGATGGCCATCGCGGTCGCGCGAGGCATGGGCTCCATGATCTATGGAATCCAGCTTTCGGTCCCCGAGGTGCTCGTCGGATGCTCGTTTTTCTTACTCTGCCTGATCGGACTCGCCTGCTACCTTCCCGCGCGCCGGGCTCGGGCCATGAATCCGCTCCACGCCTTGCGCTACGATTAGCAGCCATTCGCCGTCTCGAATGCGGTGGGCGATGGAGGGGGCTCCAGGCACGGTATATCACGCACACTTAGAACATTCATGTCTTCCATGCCCGTGGCAGCCGCCCCGGGACGGCAATTGCGGAACCGAACCAACATCCAATACATATCCCCATAGATCGCTTCCGGCGGAACGCCCGCCAGGCTCTGTTCCAATGTGTTCCAAGGGTCGTCCCCGGCGGGGAGTAATTTTCGCAGTTCACGGGAAAAGAAGAACGCTCGTGCAAAACCCATATCGAATCTTCTTCTCTGACGGAAGAGCCACATCCCGTTTATTTGAATCTGCGCCTCCGGTGAACTGAAGAACTTGAACAGGTGCACATATCTCTTCGCATGTTGAACACATTGGGCCTGCACGGACGACTTGTCCGCGTAGCCGTAGCCGAGAAGGCGCCGAAACGGATGCACCTCTGATAGGACCGGTTTTGATTCTATAAAAAACACCAACCCGCTTGGCCTCAATACGTGATAGATGCCCGTCGCTCCCCACACCGGGTGTAACCAATGAAAGGCCTGCGAGACGGTTATGGCGTCGTATTTGGCGGAGTGAAACTTCAATTTGTTGGCATCCAGTAGGCGAAAGTTCACTCGGACCTTGGCCGCCCGCGCCCTATCCTCGCCGGCTGCCACAAAGGAACGGGAAATATCGATGCCAGTCACATTTTCAGATTGCCTGGCCAGTTGTATCGCCAGACTTCCAACGCCCGTTCCAATATCTAATACGGCCGTTTCCTTGCCGATGTTTCCCTCCACGATTATCGCTCCGCCGATCTCGTCCGGGATTTGCCGATGAGCGATGTAGTGCCGGGCCATCCTTGATGTGTATGCCGGCGCCGCGCTGCGCTCCGATACTAATACTCCATGGGCGTGAAGCTTCTGCACGAATTTCAACAGTTGAATCGTCGAGTAGAAAGGCTCCGCTTGGTTCTGGCTTTCGAACCGCGCTACTGCTTCATCGGCCCGCAAAGCGCCCCGCGTGGGAAAGTAGGACAGGAGAACACGTTCCGCATCGCCAAGATGCACACATTTACCCGGATCGGCGAATTTATAGACGACTGTGTCACCGTCCCCGTTGACAATGGTGGCGAATTCGTCCGAATGGCGAAGAACTTTCGTTCTTAACCGGCTAAGCGGTAATGGATGCGGCACCGGCAACGCTCCCGATTTCCTCAGCCTCCTCCCATTCCTCCAGGACCACGCCTCGATTCACGGTCGCCATCAGTTTGTCTGTGAGGCTATAACGGTCAAGAACTCCTAATTTTCGGAACACATTAGACAAGTGGAATTTGACCGTTCGCTCACTGATGTTCAATGCGGCTGCAAGTTCTTTGTTCGAAGGCCTTCCCGTGCGCAACACGCGAATCAGAGCAATCTCTGAGCGGGTAAGCTTCAAATCAGCTTCGGTGTCGAATTGAGAACTCTTCCCGCGGATCGCAATCGCTTGCGATACGACCGCGCTTGGAAGCCGCAAATTTCCTATACTCAGGGCCCGAATTGCTTCCGGCAGGCTACGGTCGATATCGTCATACAGCACAAATCCCTTCAAGCCCAGAAGAACCAACGCGCACAGGGATTCGACCGATAGAGGCTCGCTAATCAGTAACACCGAACGGTCGGAGACCCGGCTCAGATCGCGTATTTGCTTACGAAGCAGTGTGAAGGGCTTGTCGTTATCCACCACGATGACGCAAGACAGTGGTAGCGAAAGTTCGTTCGCATACGGAACTAAGTTGAAGGAAGAATACCGGAGCTTTTCAAAGAGATACCGGGCTGCCAGGGGGTGATCTATGGAGAGGACCGCGGTCAGGTCTTGATGATGATCATTGTCGTTGTTCGGAAGAAGTCCGCGCACGCCCGCGGTGGCTTGTCCTGCCTCATCGGGTGACAGCATTTTAAGGTCTATATTTTGGAAGTGGGCCCATTATAGGCGGTAGTCTAGGACAATGCAAGCAATAATTTATTGATTCCCCATAATCGACCTGGTTTTCAGTTTGCCGCAATAACAGAACCGCAGTAGTAACGGATCGCAGCCGGCGAGCCTATTGCGGCAAGTTGCACAGGCACGACGCAGCCGGCAAGAGCGCGGAATCGATCGCTTTCAGGAATCGCTCGGGCTTGGGCAGACCTGGCATCACTTGTCCGTTGATGACGAAGGTCGGAGTCGTGACGATCTCTAATTTCTTGCCGTCCGCAATCTGTTGCTTCACATGCTCCGAAGCCTCTGGGCGATCCATGCACCCCGAGAAATCCGCACTATTTATGCCTTCTTGCTCGGCCAGCGACGCTAGTTGTGCGCGAGCGTTGTTCTTGTTGATCTGTCGTTGGTTGCTGAACACGGCAGACCGAAACGCCGGAAGCCCACCCGGCTTGAGCTGCTGGACACACTGCGAAGCCGTCGCTCCTAGAAAAGCCCAATCGTGGATTTGCGTCAGAGGGAATTCGGCATATAGGAAGCGTATTTTATTCCCATATTTCTTGACCACTATATCGCGCAAGAATTGATCCGCCCGCGCACAGGCGGGACACTGCAAATCCGAGTACTCGATGATCTCAACCGGAGCGTTCGCCGGGCCATCGCTGTATCCGTGAGTGAGGCTCGCGGCGTCCACATAGAGCGTCTTTTTGAATGGAAAAATGAGGCCGGCGATTAAGGACAGCCGATCTGAGGTTAGGTACAGCGGCTGTGGTAATTCCGCGTCGGACACACGGACCGTGAACTTCAGGAAGGGCTTATATATCGATTTCTGCAACTCACCTAAATTGACCGCTGCGCTCTCTGGTAGGTGCAGTGCTTGTCTCACTGCCGCCGGATTTAATAGCCCGTCCGGTAACGGCTGAACATCGGCCAATATGAGATATGAGTTATCCGTTGCTACTGAAACGGTAAATGGTTTTTTTCGGTCCCCGTTGCCTATCAGCACCAGTGTTTTCACGTAACAGGGAATGGGCGAGGCATCAAAGTCGCCCACCGACACCTCGATCCGGTCTGGAATGTTGAGTGCATCGTGCAGAAACTCGGCGATTCCTTCCTTCGGGGCCGAGGGTCCGCACGGCTCTCCATAAAGAGAGTTCACCGACAGTAAAATCGCCGCCAGGCCCAGAGTCTTCATAATAATGCTCCTCCCGTTCGGAACCATCCTAACGGAACTGTTGCCATCCGGAATACTGTCCACAGGAGCAGGTTAAGAACAAAGCAACTGATTTTTCCATTTCCTGTTCATTAGGACAGTTGTTTCAATAGAAATCTGCTCGTACCATCGAAACCACATAACAATCCGAGACTAAATCGGATCGGACGTGGAACATGGTCATCCGTATCGTGTACCGCACGTTCTTGACGCGTACGATCCCGATGCAATATACCCTCGCCGAAAGGAGGTGAAAACAGAATGCCTGAAGTATTGACATTACAGAGCTTGCAGGAAGCTGCTGATGATGACGATTCGCTCGAATGTTGTTGCTCGACCGCAAGCATTGCCATTTGTTGCGTCAGTTAGAGGAGCGATCTCATAGTGGCATTCCAGCCACCGGGAGACGCGCTTCAAATGGGTGCGGCGTGTTTAGATCTGCGCCAACGGAAATCTTACAAGAGACTGTTGGCGCTTATTTCTCTTGGATCAACGGTCGTAAATCGGAGGGTCGCAAGAACCCATGCTGCTAGACGGCATGGCGAAACGCGCGACTGAGGGCACGACGGCTTTTACAGAATTGTCAATGGCCGATGGAGGAGTCTGAAGCTGTGCGACTCGAGTCGCCAGTTCAGTCAGTTGGTTCGTCGCGAATGCCAGGCGCCAGCGACGACGCGCAAGGTCGACGGCTTCGTTGACCTTGTCGGGAAGCTTCAGGTCTGGCTGGAGAAACTTGTCTCGAATAACTGAGTCGGCCCAGTTCGGAACAACCCACTCATGGTAGGTTCGAAGCAAGGTCTCACACTGGCTCAGGTAGTCCGAAACATTATGCGCTATGCACGTAGCCAATGCCTCTGCCTGGATCAGCCCTAGCGTTGCACCTCGTGATGTCAGAGGATTCACTTGTGCCAACGCATCACCGATTGGGAGCAGCCCTGGCTGAAACGATCTCTCAGTATCGAGGAGGCGGAGTCTGGCTCCCAAGTAACCAATGGTTTCAATAGGTGCAAGACAGACGGCTCCTTGACAGTATGGTTGCAGCTCGTTGTCAGACATGACCGCTCGATATGCCCCTTCGATGAACTCTCGGCTAGGAGTGTGATCGTCGCTGCGCACAACAAGCAGGATTGATGCATAGGGTGCGTCGTGCAGGAAGAGGCGAACGTGCACCACAGATGGAGCGGGAGACTTGATCCACACGGCGCCTGCGCCGATAGCGGCATCGTATCCTTGCCTCGTCAGCCGGAGTGGCTGGGACGTATAGTAGATCCGTGATCGCAGGCTGACACAGTCGGTCTCGGAACACTCCGTCGCGCGCAGCATCCGGCCATGTATGCCACTTGCGTCGATAACGAGCCGTGCGGGCAATGCAGTCACGCTAGTACGCACTCCACTGACTGGTGAGCGGTGACCGTTCGTCACGATAAGGTCCAGCACGGGCTCGCCGAACCGAAGAGTTAGCGTGGGCAGATTCTGTGCGCACTCTAGGAGAGCTCGCTCAAGCAGTGTTCGACGCAAAACGAGAAGAGTCGATTCTGGTGTCGCCGGTGACCCCGGCCACGCTGTAGCGTCACGCGCCCCGAGCCGGTGAACTTCGCGGGCCACTTCAGGCAGCGATCGCAACAAGACGTCTCGGCCTCCCGCCAGCAGCGCGTGAGGACGGTTGCCGTGAGGTGCGCCAGTTCGCCGTAGTGGATACTCGCCTGATCGCCCGAAGGCGTCCCGGGGATCGCGTTCGAGGACCACCACAGGTAGGTTTCGTTTGGCAAGTATCATCGCGACGGCCATGCCAGTCAAGCCGGCGCCAATGACAACTATCGGCGGTTCGTTGATTCCAATATTGGTCATAACGGGAGCTTCGCCGGGCCATCGCCAGCTCCGCGAGTCAGCCTCGCGGCATCCACATAGATGGCCGTTTTGAACCTTAGGAACCATCCTAACGAAAGTGTTGCCTTGCGGAATACTGTCCACAGGAGCAGGGCTAAGTGCAAGGGGAGCTAGTTGTTAATTCCCTGTCCGTTAGGACAGTTGTTTCGGTGAGTATCTGCTCGTACTATTAAGACCAACAATAAACATCTCAAACTAAAGGTTGACCCCGCGGCTCCTACGGCACTGAAGCCGCGGGTGCATAAAGGTTCCCATGCAATACACCTTCGCCCGAAAGGAGGTGAAAACAAAATGCCTGAAGTATTGACGTTACAGAACTTGCAGGAAGCTGCTGATGATGACGATTCGCTCGAATGTTGTTGCTCGACCGCAAGTATTGCCGCTTGTTGTGTCAGTTAGAGCGATCTGATGGCGCATCCCGCCGACCGCGGAGCTGCGCTTCAGATGGGTAGCGGCGCGTTGATATGGGCGCCAACGGAGAATCGTACCCGAGGCCGTTGGCGCTACATTCTCTTTGGGAGCAGGGTCATTTAGTCGGAGGGTCACAACAACTCATGTTACTGGACGGCATCGCTGCGAGCACGGAACTTTTCTGTATCACCGATCCGGAACACTTTGAAGACTTGTCTACACATCAACCTGGACCCGACAATTTTCTCGAACTGATAAAACAAATCTGGCCAGCAGAGTGGGTTCTCTATCAACGAAGTATGTGGTATGAAGGCGCCCCATCGGAAGGCGTGGGGCGCGGGCAGGGTTTCAAAGTGCATGTCAGTGCGCCCGTCGAGCTCGGCCGAAGTATCCTAAGCGCCGCCTTACCCGTGATTGTCAAATATTCCTGCCCATTCAAGGTCGTGGTAGATACATTTATACATAGAGTAATTAACTCCAAAAACTTCCCTCGCGCTTCGGCATGTAAGTTTATTACCATATACCCGCCGTCTGACGCCGTTTGTCAGCAACTGTTAGACGAGCTTCATTCGGCTACCCGGTCCTATTCCGGTCCGTATATTTTGTCCGACAAGGCTTATAAGAACAGCGCTTGTGTGTACTATCGATACGGCGCCTTTCAACACCAATCCCGCCTGACGGTTAGTGGCGAGCACACCTTGACCATGCTCGACCCGAGAGGGAACTCTGTTCCGGACGTTCGCCGCCCCACCTTCACGCTTCTGCCTGGCATCGACGATCCGTTCGATCCTTGCCCAATTAACGGCAAAGCCTCGACGACCCTGCATGGCCGGTACGTCATCACAGGGGTGCTCCGTTTCTCGAATAAAGGCGGCATTTATAAGGCCCGGACTATCACAGGAGACAGGCGTGTCCTTATCAAGGAGAGCCGGCCGCACATTGTTATTGGATCATTTGCGGAACGCGATGCAATTACCGCGCTGCAGGCTGAGCACCGCGCCCTGGAACTCTTGGCATCAAGCGGGTTCGCCCCTCAGCCAATCGACTACTTCGTTCTTGACGGCCACCACTTCTTGGTTATGGAAGAGCTGGCTGCCATACCGATTACAAAGTTCCGCTCTTTTGAAAGGATCAGCCTGTTGTTGGGCCGTACTCGCGACAGAGCGCAAATCGACCGTTTCATAGGTGTATTCCGGATTGTTGCCGAGCAGCTTTTGGCTGCTGTCGAGACGTGCCACCGCTGTGAGTTTGTTCTGGGCGACCTCGCAGCTCAGAACGTCTTGATCGATGAGAAAACGTATCGGATCTGGGTCGTTGACTTCGAGACTATCCGGTTCGACACGGCAGAGGATCGAAACTCTCTCCCATTCACTCTGGGATTTACCACGGCCGAACGGCTCATGGGCAGTGTTCCCACACGTTTGGACGATTTCTACGGCATCGCTGCGGTTCTGTTCAGCTTGATCCTTCCAGTGCAGGCGCTGAGCCGTTTTACTCCGGATTACACGCGCGAGTTTGTTGACCTGATCGATTCCGAGATTGCGGTTCCTCCTGCGATATGGGCGGTTATCCACGCGTTTTCGTCGGGCAATGTCAGTGAGGCGCGATCACGATTGGCCGATTTAGCGCTCGAGCCGCAAATATACGCGCCGCGCGCCTCGAACGAAACCGGCGCGCCTATTGAAACCGAAGAGTGTATTGACAAGATTGCCGACTACATCCTCGCGACGAGAGATCGCGACCGCAGCGACAGGCTGTGGCCCAGTGATTATCGCGTGTTCTTGACGAACCCGCTGGGACTTGGTTATGGCGCCCTGGGTGTGGCATTATTCCTTGCCCGGGCCGGGCGTGTTGTCCCGTCCGAATGTGCTGATTTTCTCCAGGAAGGCGTCCGCCGCCTAGAGCTTCCGCCCGGCATCTACATGGGAGCCGCCGGCTTGGCACGCGGGCTCTTTGAACTCGGATATGAGGACCTTGCGATCGACCAGATGGGCCAGGCGATCGCCTCGCCGCTACTTTACGATTGCTGCGACATCTTCTACGGCTGCGCGGGCGTGGGGTTGATGTGCCTGCAATTCTGGAATCTTACCAATGAGGAGCGCTTCCTCATTACTGCTGACCAGATCGGCGCCTTCCTCCTTGCTAAACGTGAGCAGGAAGCATCGACTTGCACTTGGCGCAATGTAGATGGCCGCACCTATGTCGGCTGGGCCCACGGCGCCGCGGGCATCGCGGCTTTCCTTCTGTCGCTTTACCAGGAGACGGGAACCGGCGGCTATTTGACTTGTGCGACAGCGGCGCTCGAGGGCGATCTCAGTGAAGGTATTGAGGCTGAGGGGTCCATCGGATGGCCGCATATAAAAGGGGATCGCACCGTGTTTCCTTACTGGCGTTATGGAAGCGCAGGCGTCGGCCTCGCAGCGCTGCGCTTTTGGGAAGCGCTTCACCAGGACCGTTACTTACAATTCGCTAAGAAAGCCGCACTGTATATTGCCCCAAAATACGCGGTCCAATCCGGTCAATTCAACGGGATGGCCGGCCTCGGCGAGTTTCTTCTCGATATGTACGAGGCCACGGGAGAGTCTGAGTACCATGGGCAGGCAAAGCGGATCGTTCGCCGTATCATGCCGTATCGGATTGTGCGTCCGTCGGGCCTCGCGTTTCCGGGCGAGGCCTTGGTAACGATCTGTAACGATTTCGGCACCGGGTCAGCCGGCTTGGGCATGCTTCTGCTTCGGCTTGCACGCCGTGATGATCGCGAAGCATCAGACTGGCTGCGCTTCCCGGGCCACGCCGCCTTGCAGAGAACAGCGGTCCCCTGCCGGATATAGCCTCTCATGCACCGCTTACGCTTCGTCCTGTCCGGCCACTTTCCCGCCTTTATTGCGGTTTGCTGTTGTGCGGTCACGGTTAACGCCATGGGCGCGATTGTCGATCCGCTCATTACGCGTTTCTTAATAGACAGGGTAGAGCGCCATCAAGTAGATCAGTTGATATGGGCCGGCCTGGTCCTTCTGGCGAGTGGAATCGTCCTTCGCTTGGGGGTACTCGGAGCGGATCTTTTTAATGCTCGAACACAAAATCGGGTCATCAAAACTCTGGTGAAACGCACTTTGGCCGCATACTTCCAGCTCGACTATCTTACCGTCGAGAAGGGGGGCAGCGGGTATTTCGTATCACGCCTTTATGACGAGCCCGTGCAGGTTGCAAAAGGCCTTCTTACCTCCTGTACGAAGTTCATCACGGCAGTTGCCACCGCTGCGGGTTCACTCGGCATCTGTATGTATTTGTCTTGGCGGCTGACCGTCGCCTTGCTGGTCATCGTCCCCGTAATGTATGTAACCAGCCGGAGAATGCGGAAGCGCTTGCGAGCCGCCACCGTGGGCGCTAATGAACAGGAAGGCACATTCAAAAGTTTATTGACCGGTACGCTAGACGCCTACCTCACGGTAAAACTCTTCGATCTAATGTCGAAATCGTTCTCAGTCGTATTGGGGCGCCTCGATCAAGTCCTGGCCACTTCTTACAAAAAGGTGACCACCGGACGAGGAGTTCTCACCATCAGCAGTATCTTGCTTTCCATTTCCGAAGGCGTGGTCTTCATAGCGGCCGCGTTTGCCGTGGTTCGCGGAGAATTGACCATCGGAGGCCTGGTGGCCTTCATGGCTGCTTTCTGGCGTCTCATTACCGCTGCCGGAAATGTGAACAGCGCCATTCCGGAGATGTCTGCGACGATGGCGTGCATCGATCGCCTGATGGAGTTGGAATCGCTTCCGAAAGATCTCGACGGCGTCGCCGCATCGGAGGCCGATGCCATCGTGCTGTCGAATGTCGCGGTCGGGTATGGCGACCACATCGTTGCAAAAGATATCTCGCTCCGTATTTCACCAGGTGAGAAGGTTCTTATTGCTGGTCGAAACGGTTCCGGCAAGACGACATTGCTGCGCGTGTTGCTGAGATTTCTCAGCCCTGCTAACGGTTCGGTGGCGGCGCCGGCGCGTGGTCGTGTAAGTGCGGCGCTTTCGCCCGGCCCATTCATCCCGGGAACCTTGCTCGATAACGTCGACCTGCCCGGTCTCGACGAAAAGCAGCGCGGGCTTCTATACGAGTTAGCCGGCGAATTGGATCTGCTCGACAAGCTCGAAATAGATGTTGGACGCCTCTCGGCCGGCGAGCGTCAGAAATCCCGGCTTATTATGGCGTTCCTGAAAAAAGCCGACTATCTGTTTCTCGACGAGCCATTCGCCAACATAGACGAATACAGCAAAGATTTCTTGATGGCTCGTATCCGAGCTTCCAGCAGTACCGTGATCGCGGTCATGCACGGTGACGAGCGCTTTCACGGCCTCTTCGATCGCGTGGTCAAGCCTTTTGCTCCGGATCTGAAGGATTCGGTAAACGGAACCGCCGCTCGCCAGCCGCAGTATGTGGGAGTCGATGCATGAGTGCCCTGCTCGAACCCGAATCGCTGTACTCTCTGTCGGACATGAGCGTCTTTCCTACCGGAGATGGCACAAGCCTCGTGTATCTCACCGGCAGCCGGCGAGCCATTATCTTGGAAACCACTCTCATCCGCGCGCTTCGAGCCATTAAGTATCCGGCCACCGGAGGGTTGTTGCGGGAGCGGCTCGCAAATAACGGCCAAGGCGCGGAAGTGCTTGCATTCGTGCTGCGCGAGGGACTCGTGTTCGACGAAGCTGAACCCTTGCGGGCAGCGGAACCGGCCGAAGCAGGGCGCACATCCCCCATCTCCGTCATCGGCATCCCAACTCGAAACCGTCCCAACGCTGTTCAGCGATTGCTGCGAACACTCCGCAGCACGCCGCCATGTCAACGGCCGGAACTAACCACGCTCGTGCTTGACGATTCGACCGACCCTTCCGCTTCGTCCGCCCTCGAACGCATCGTCGATGCGGAGCGGGAGCAGCATCAGCGCGTCGTCTATATAGGCTCCCCTCAAAGGCGTCATTTCATCCGTCGCTTAGCCAAAGAATCCGGTATCGACCATGGCCTGCTTACGTTCGCCATGGACCAATCGTCGTGTCCCGAAGGGACCTTCGGAGCGGGGCGGAACTCTCTGCTGCTTGCGGCTGCCGGGCAAAGTATTCTGATGCTCGATGACGACTTTCTCTGTGGGTCGATGGTGCAAACTCCGGAAACGGCTCCGGGGCTCTCACTGACATCGGCGCCTGACGCGACGCAATTCTGGTTTTTTTGCGACGATTTACCTGCGGTGGAGCGTAAGACCGTTTGCACGACGGAGCTGTTGAGAGTCTATGAAGAACTGCTTGGCCGGTCGGTTAGTGACTTGCTCTCAACTTACGCTGCATCGGGGGTCGATCTTTCCCGTTTGGCGCGTCGCTCCCGGACGAGGCTTAGCCGGCGCGGCGGCACTGTTGTCGGCGCCATGCTCGGATATTGTGGAGATCCGGGCGTCGCAAATCTCCAATACGCGCTACTTCCAGGCCAATCGCACGCCCGCCTGACTCAGTCTGAATCCTATTACTGCAAAAATCTTTGGAATCGTAACATTCTCAGAAGCGTTTGTCGTCCGACTCTGTCGGATGGCGCGTTCTGTCTCGCTGGAAACCTCGCGCTTGATGCCAACCGTCTTCTTCCGCCCTTTTTCCCCGTCTATCGAGGGGAAGATACGAATTTCGGCATCCTCATAGCGACATGCCTGTCTGGCGAAACCTATATGGCCACCTTGCCCTGGTCGCTCTGCCATAGGCCTGTGGAGAATCGCGAGCTCCCGCCAGCGCAGCGGATTCTTACGGGCGACCGTTTAGCGCTTCACGAAATCGTCGGCGCATTTATCGCAGCAAGTACGGCAATACATTTCGCGGCGGAACATCCAACCACTCGGCTGATCCGATTGGGAATGCATCTGCAAGACGTCGGCCGTTCGAGCGATGTTGATTTCATGGACGAGTTACAAACCAACACGGTTAATTTGATGTCGGCCAAACTCGCCTACTGTGAAGACCTCTTGAAATCCAATCAGTCAAAACCGGATTATTGGGCCTCGGATGTTGCCGGCTACGTGAGTTCTATCCGCGAGATGGTGAAATCTAGCAGCTCGTGTGTCCCCGTTGAGCTTCAGGACAAGCTCATTTCGACCGGGCCCGGGTTATCACTCAAGGAATCGCTCGGCAAGTTTGGCGAACTATTGCAGGCCTGGCCCACGCTCCTGAATGCGGCGGCACGGCTTCGGGTTAGCGACGGAGGCGCATTCTAGGTCCGTGTCCCAAAGACGTTGCTCCGCTGTGCACACTAACGTTATCGGAGCCATGAGGGAGCTCATACGTGCCTGGCTTCTCATTTTTTTGATGATTTCGATTTTGCCGCTGAAACACCTCGACGGGTCGCCGGCCTTTGGATTTCTGCAGCGAACGGTCACTAAGTTTACCCTCTCGAATGGCCTGACCGTAATCGTCGTCGAGCGAAATCATTTTCCAGTTACCACTTTTGTAACCGTAGCGAAGGTCGGCTCGGTGGACGACCCAGCGCATAAGAGCGGCCTGGCGCATATGCAGGAGCACATGGCGTTCAAAGGAACCTCTTGTATCGGGACAAGCAACTGGGCTGCTGAATCTGTCGCTTTGCACGCGGTTGACGACTTGTTTTTGAAACTAGAGGTAACTCGCGTAAATGCCAATGCCGATACCGCGCAGCTCGAGCGCGATTTACTCGCGGCGCGAGAACACGCAGACAAGTTCATCATCCCCGACGCTCTCAGTAACCTGATCGAAGCCCACGGCGGTTCGCATTTCAGCGCCAGAACGACCCGCGATGCAACGATCTACTACGTCACCATGCCGTCGCAAATGGCGGAACTGTGGTTCAGAATCGAGAGCAGCCGGTTTTCCGACCCGGTGTTTCGCGGGTTTCTCACCGAACGAAATGTCGTCGCCGAAGAGCGGCGGCTGCGTGTGGATTCAAACCCCCAAGCCAAGCTTATGGAGCAACTGCTCGCTACCGCCTTCACCGTACACCCGTACCGTAATCCTGCGATTGGCTCAATGGAAGAGATTACTCATTTCTCGAGGCTCGACGCCGAGCAGTTCTTCCGTGAACATTATTCGCCGCGCAATCTCACTCTGATTATTGTCGGCTCTGTCGAGGCGAAAACGGCGAAGCGTCTCGCCCAAACCTACTTCGGTTCGATCCCCAATAGGACAACCGTGGCTTCCCCTATTCCGAGTGAGCCTCCCCAGGAAAGCGAGCGGCATATTGGCGTAAAGTCCTCGAGCCGGACGCTGGTCGCTCTGGCATATCACGCCGGGTGGCAATCGCCCGCGGAGCTGCCAGCCTATCGAGCGATGTGCAACCTGCTCGCGGGAGGCGCGGGTTCTTTGCTCTACGAGCGGCTCGTCAAGGGGAAAAATATTGCAACTAAAGTGGACGCCGACCCGTTCTACCCGGGAGCGCGGTTCCCGTCTCTATTGCTGATCCGCATCACCCCCGCGGCAGGCGTGCCGCCAGAAAAAATCTTACAGGAAGCCGATCTGGCAGTTAACGATTTCACTGCTGCTCCCCCGACGGCATCCGATCTCGATGCGTCTAAGAATCAGTTACTCAATGAAATTTGTGACAAATTCAATACCAACCTGGGCTTGGCCATGGAGTTGGGCACTTGGGAAGCGACGAGAGGCGACTGGACCGGTATGTTGCGCTATGCGCAGGGGATCGATGACATCAAGGCCGCGGCCGTCCAGGATATGGCAAGGCGAATACTTAAGCAGACTAATCGCACGATCGGTGTTCTCCAGCCCACACGCGAATAGTAAGGGATTAGTAATCAAAGATGCTTACGATGCTGGTGTTTAGGAACAAGATCATATTGTTGACCGTCATTATCTGCGCATGTGCCGTAGCTGCCGAGAACCAGCCAGCGAACCGGATCTGCAACGTAGACGAGCCCGGCATACAATTTAAATCGCTGCCTGTTTTCCAGATGCCGCGCTCCACTCGCATCGTCCTGGCCAATGGTGTGCGCGTGGTCCTCCTGCAGGACAACGACCTGCCTCGAGTCGGTATAGCCGTCTGTATTAAGGCCGGAGCTCACTTCGAGCCCTCCGATCGACGGGGACTGGCGCGTGTCCTCTCGATCGCGCTCTTGAATGGCGGCACAGCGGTCCGATCGCGTGACCAGTTCCAGAAAGAACTGCGGCAAGCCGGAGCCTCTCTGAACGTGACCGCGGACGACACCCTTTTAACCGTCACCGTGCTATGTCCGACCCGGAATTGGCCTGAAATGATTCGGCTTCTTACAGAACTGATATCTGCTCCTGACCTATCGAGATCTGTCGTTGAAGAAGCCAAATCGGAGACGAAAATCTGGCTTAAGCGGCGCGACCAAGATCCCGGAACGGCCTATACAGACGAGGTTTTTAGAATCGTCGACGACGATGCGCCTCAGGACGCGCCATCGAAATACGATGCGCTCTCCACCATTGCGCCCGCCGATGTTTTGAACTTTTATAAGCAGCGTGTCGAAGCCGAGCCATTGAGCGTAGGCATTTGGGGAGATATCGGCAGCAGCGCTCGCGTACGCTCATTAATAAATGAAACGGTGGGAAGAATCCCAAAAGCGGTGCATCAACCGGTGCCGTTAGCCCCTTCTGCGACCACCGCCGGCAGTTCCCGAATATATCGGATTGATAGGCCGGATATGAGCCAGGCGTGGGTCGGTTACTTTCGTCCAAGCATTACCATGCGCGACCCGGACTACTTCCCGCTCCTGGTAGCAGACAGCATTCTAGGAACCGGCACTAGCTCCCGAGTATTCAATAAAGTGAGAACGCAATTGGGTCTGGCCTATCTCACGGGAATCCTGTTTGTGCCTCACTATGATTATCCAGGCGTCCTTGGTGTGACAGCCGGAACAAAAACGAAGACCGCGGCCCAAACGCTGTACGTGATACGCGACCTGATGCGGGATTTCAGCGCAAACGGCATCTCTACAGACGAGCTGCGAAGAGCGCAAGCTGCGGTCCTCGGAAGGGCAGCAGCTGATGTAGATTCGGTACAGAAGAGTATGTTTACCCTTCTCAGTTATACAACGTATCCGGTGCCGCCAAGCTATTTCAATAAGTTTCAACAAAGCATTCGACGGGTCAAAGTAGATGATGTAAATCGGGTCGCCAAACGGTGGTTCACACCATCCGATTTTAAGGTGATCGTGATGGGGAACATCAAAGAAATCGACATTGACCCGGGGCGGCTGACTGCATTCGCTGGCGGGAAATGCGCACCCTTAATGCAGGAGCCGTTCTAATCCGGCAGGCTATCTGGATTGAAGATAATCAAAAATACCGCACTGCTGAATATGAGCGCCGCGATTACCGGCACAAAGCCAACAGCTAGATGAGGAGCTAGACGCAAGGCGATCAGTGCGCCCGCGATCGCAACTCCCAAACAGCCAACAAAGTCCCAGACCAACGTAGGAGGCATAGTAGAAATGTTTTCAGACTTCACGGCCTTCCTGCTCCCGGAAACGTGGACCGCAAAATCCGCAGGCAAATTCGGATACGCCATAAGCTTTGTCATGGCCCCGTCGATCTCAAGATGGGCGCAATATAACGCCTCGCAATGTTTGCACTTGCCGATATGATCTTCGATGAGCAGCACGAGCTGAGAATCAAGAGCGCCATCTATGTGATCTAAAAGCAAATCCTCAATTTCTGTGCAGATCATCGAGTCATCCTTGAAGTTCCGGAGTCAACGAGTCCTTGTATAGCTTGTGCCATCTGCTTACGAGCACGGTACAGGTAAGTCTTGAGGGTCCCAATAGGTATATCTAACATCTCCGCTATGTTTTCATAGGATTTGCCTTCAAAATAGAACAACATTACAGCCTGACGGTAGGGCGCTGGCAACCGTTCCAGTAACGCTAAGACATCAGTAGTGTGTTTACTTGCCGCGTCGCTCGATAACCCCTTTGCAGTTTCTCTCCTGAGGCTTTGCTCTTCAAACGGCGTTTCCAAATGTCTGACGAGTTTTCTGCGGCTGCTGAGACAGACGTTGCGAGCGACGGCATAGATCCAAGTCGAAAGAGATGCCTCCCCGCGAAACGCCGGCAGCGCTTTCCATATCTGAAGGAATATATCCTGAGCCGCATCTTCAGCCCACGCCTGGTTGCCTAGAATGGAATAAGCGAGCCGGAATACTTTGTGTTTGTAGCGATGAACGAGAAGCTCGAATCCCTCTTCAAAGGATCCTTCGGCTAGTCTGTCGCGGATATCGTCATCCATCTCCATCCTTATGGCGAGAGCTACTCCTTTGAGACGCACGGCCGCCAGGCAAAGTTTTGGAAGATGCCTTCCAAATATGAAACTTTCACGATAGCTAAGAATGTCTCAATCGACGTATGACACCTTATCAATCCACCTTCTTCCTTAGTATTAGTATCGTCGCCACATTCGCGCTGATTTGGGGCATCATGTTTCTCGCTTTTCAATTTCGAAAGCGAACCCTCGCAATGCGCCACAGGGAACGAATGGTGGCTCTGGAGAAAGGTATCGAACTTCAGCCTGAGGAGCGAATGATGAATCGCACGTTGGTGCTCCGCGGCCTGATATGGCTGTTCGTCGGTATAGGAGTGTCTCTCTTTTTTATTGCTATGTGGCTCGTCGAGCGCGATCCAGATCTGCTGGGTGTGTCCACACTGGGCCTGATACCGGCCGGGGTGGGAGCTGCGTATCTACTCGTACGGACGCGTAATCCAGTGGGATGAAGCGGAGTGAATTGGTACGCCCGGTAGGATTCGAACCTACGACCTTTTGCTCCGGAGGCAAACGCTCTATCCAGGCTGAGCTACGGGCGCAAGCACTGAAGGCACTGATGCCGCTCGGACTCATGGTAACGCATCCTTCGCAGCTATTCTCACAATTCTGTTCAACAACTTTCGACTTCTCGCCTATGTTCACTCCGCACGAAGAAGCCGAAGTGCGACGGCAAAACTCAACCCCACCACCACCACCAGTGCTTCCACCTACTCTTCGCCACAAACGCGCCCTTCTCCGGATACCACCAGATCTCGCCCCGCTGAAAGCGGCTCATTCGACCCCGATGGTCAGACGTGTTCGTCTCGTCTCCAACCGGATATCCGAGTTTTCCTTTCGCTCCGCCAAGCTTGAGCCAAAGGTCCCTGATCTCGCCCTGCACCACGTGCGCACACGTCTTGGGGCTCCAATAAATGGAGGAAAGCACGGCCGTCGTGCTCCCCACCGGCACAGAGCATGTCGGAACCGGGTCGCCGGGATGATCCTTTTCGGAAACCACCGTGCTCGTCATTCCAAACACACTCCCCTTGAACTCCTCGAATTGTCCGCCCGATTTATCTCCCACCGGGTGCACACTGCTGACCGGCGATCCCACCGTGCTCTCGCGGCCGTAGTTTGCATATTTCTGTTCAATGTTCAAACAGGCGCCCGGCAATGGCTGCGGCCCGGACTTGGGCATCGGAGGTTTTGCCCCGCCTACCCCGTGCAAGCCGTAAACAATCACGGATCCAGGCAATCCTCCGATGGTGCGAAATACTTTACCGTCCGCGATCGTGGGCGGCACGGATTTCGCAAACATCACGTCCTGATCATCGCTCCAAATCTGCGTGAGAGTGGTAGCATCGAACGCCGCCAGCCGGCCCGGTTCCAGATTCCATTGCGCGTCTCCATCCGGCATGGAGGTCCAGACGATGCCGTTCCGGTTGCCGTTGGATGAAACAGAGCTAAACCCCCCAGGCATTCCGTCGGTGGGCGGTCTGGCGAGTGAACCGGTCGCCACCCGGAAAGGGGCTTCTGATACATGGCCCGTGCTGAGATCGTACCGGAAAGCCTTCAGGAAATCCTTTTCCGGCATCTCGTAAATCAAGCCGTATGAAGCGTTCGGTTGCCAATACACCGGCCCGTTATGGATGTTCGGGCCGCACAACTCTCCATCGCCATAGCGCACGGGCGCAATGTAGCACCGCGGGTTTGCTCCAGCGCCCGTTGGATCGCAACCGCTGGCGCCGCCAGCTATAGGGCACACTGATTGTGAGGAGTCGCCATGGTAGGTGTTCGAAAATGCCTGGAAACCGTCATAGCCCAACGAATCGGGTGTTGCGTCCTGCGTCAACTGCATGGATCCTGCGTCCAGCACATAATATCGGCCTTGCTTGCCACCTCCGATGAGCCGGCCTCCCGGCAGCAGCATCGGACCGCCAGAGCCTAGATCGGTATCCCCATCCGCCAGGCTGCGGTTCCCTGGAACCCCGGGGTTCACCGCCATGCCTGCGTTATTGGGAGTGAAGTGACCGTTAGCGTTCAGGCCGCCTGCGCCCGAGCCCGGAATCAGCTTCACAAAACTGTTTTGCAGAGATTCGCCGTCAGGCCCGTTGCCGGTTTGGAAGAATATCGACCCGTCCGGCGATCCGACCAAGCCCTTGCCGGTCTGCCAAATGCCGGCTCCGCCTCGGCCAGCAGTATTGGATGGGCTAGTACAGAACACTGCGACCTGCTGTAGGTCGGAAGCGCGATACCCGATCACCCATCCGTGATAAGGAGCGCTAGCACATCCAGCATCGCACTGCAACGTTGCAAACCCAACGTAAACAACGCCATTCTGCAGCAGCAGCCCAGGGCGGTTCCGCTGGCAGTGAAAATCGAACGACACACCAGATACCGTCCCGCTAATCACTACCGGCGCGACACGGTCGTTCCCCGTCGCCACGTCGAGCGCGTGAAGAACAGCCTGACCGTCTGTTGGGCTTCCACTTCCATCCGAACAGCGCGCCACCACATACATGGTCTTTGATATAGGGTCGATGACCGGCGTGCTGCCCACGCCAATTCGCTTCGAATAAATTTCCCCACAAATCCCATTGTTAACAACCGAACTGCACAAATTTTTCTTCCAAACCGGATTAGCCGTTACCGCCACATTGTCCGCATCGTAGGCGTACACATTGTTGAGCGAATCCGCCACGAAAAACAAATTGACGGATGCTCCCCCGGAAACCGTCACACCGCGCATATAGAGCGGTTGCGCGGCGATGTCCCCATCTATCGGGCGTGTGTACAGTTGGCCAAAATTGGACGATTGAACACTCGCCGGAGTCAGGTGTGTTTCGACCGTGTAACCGCCGGAACGCGCATTGTCGTTGTGCTGGGTGATCACGTTCGCACATCCAACAAACACAGCAGCCGACATCGGACTGATCAGGCTCCCTACATATTGAACCGCCTGAATCTCATCTCCGAATTGCCAGCTTGCGTTCGCGCCCAGGTCGATCACTACATCGCCGATCTCACCGCCCGCCATGCCCGCGATCGAACCGTTCCGCAACAGGACGACGATCGCGTTCACGTAGGTGTTTTGAATCGTTACGGCATGCGTGCCTTCGCATACTGGTGTCGCGATCACCGGTGCTGCCAAACTTGACGAAGGGCTTCGCGGCGCCGACGAGCCGCTGGTCGTACACAGCTTTTGCGTTGCCGTGATGCTGGCGCCGCTCCCGGCCGGCGGTTGAACCGGGGTGCGATTCCGCGATGCGGTCGAGAGCCCGCCTCCAGCCGGCGTTCCGTTATCGAATACCTGGACTGCCGAGCCGGCCAATAACCCGTCCAGAACCACTGCGTCTGCTCCCACAGGAAACGCCTCCACGCTGGGGGCCGGAATCGTAGCGGGATCGGGATGCACCGTGACCGGGGCGGATCGCGCGCTCACTATCTGATTTGCCTCCCCTGGACATGCGGTTTGGACCGCCGTTACCTGCTGCGTGTCATTCAGGCTGGAGGTTACAACGGGCTGCCAGCTCTGAGTGGCGTTTGCTTGCCCTATCTGGGTACCCGTAGGTTGAAACACGCTGACCACGGTTCCAGGGTTCAGATTGTTCACCGGTACAACCTGGCCGCAAGCATATAAATCGGGCCCCGCGACCGGCTTATTCAGCGCGGTCGGATAAGGGCCCACCGTCACGGGATCAGTAGATTGCGCACTGGTGAAACTGTTCACCGTTTGAGTGGCCGTAACTATGTCGTTCAAATGTAGCTCGCGCGTGAGCTGCACGTCGGTGTCTGCGAAATAGGGATTGGCCGTGCCGATCTGTTCGGTGTGATTGGCGAAAACGGCGATTAAAGCGTGTGGGATGTAACCCGAGACATGCACCGCCTTCGCACATTCGCTGACCGGCGAAACGATGGGCGGCGATAGCTCATTCCCACTCTTGATAGGATAGTGATCGTTCAGCACAGGCCCTCGCCGCTGCGCGTACACATGGCCCGCCGAGAGCATTAGGAACACAGCAAAAAACGATTTTCTAGCGAAGACCTGCCCGAAACGATAAAATTTGCGACCGCGCATAGCCCATCCCCAAGTAAATTTGCAGAATTCTATCACATTTGTGACGCTGCAAACTGGGCTGGCTTAAATTTGTCTGAATGGGGATTAGAAATCCGACGGGCTTATCACTACCAGGCTTGCCCTCAGAAGCCGGGGGCAAACGCTTTATCAGGCTGAGCTACGGGCGCGTGTCCGGAAAACTCACGACCCCTTCTTTGCCATGGCGACCTTTGATCCTGTGGAACCGTGCTTTGAAGCCGAAGTGTTGAGCGCCAGCAATTCCTCTATATGCTGGCGAATCGCGTCTTCGTTCATGAGCTTGGTCCAGTCTTCGCTGTCACCTGCTGGCGTTTGGTAATGAATGTATCCTTTGCGGTCGATCAATACCAATTGCGGCACCACCATTCGTTCCGCCATGCTGAATCCCATGAACGCCATCATCTGGTCTCTCGCGATCCAGCCAACTGGAAATCCAACTTGAAAATTCCTCTGGAAGGCCGCCGCCATCGCGTCTGCATCCGCCGGCGTCCGATTTTCGTCGAGCGCATTGATCGCTAGATCCAAGGTCTCGAGACCACGCGGGCCGTATTCCTCTTGAAATTTCGTCATCACTCTGGATGCCGCCTGGCAGTGCGGACAGGTAGTCAGAATGAACTCGAGCGCCACCACTTTCCCGCGATATTGACTCAGCAGCTTCTGCCCTTGCCCCGGAATATTGAATGCCAGCTCCGGCGCCTTCCGGAGCGCACTTGTGTCGCCTAAGAGCAGGCAACCGGCTGCCACCGCGACCGCGGCACTAATGACGAAGGTTCTTTTCACGTAAACTGCTCCACTCAACAGTGTAGCCCAGACCGGGCTGGTTTCGCCGCCCTTACGGCTGGCCGGCTCGCAAGCTGAACGGCAGCCGTACCGCAACTTGTTGGCGCGGACCCGTCTGCAGCCGTTGCCAATCGCTCAACTCGCTAATTCCTTCAATGCTCGTCACCGTGGAACCCGCCAACCGCGTCACGAAATAACCGTTATCTCCGCTGCCGGCGAATACCGTCCGGCTTGCCGTCGAGGGGTCGCAACGCTTCCATTTGATTTGCAGGATTCTCCGGTAGTCGCCGAAAAAACGCACGGCCGTTTCCTCGGAATCCCACGCTGAGGCGTACGCGAGCACCGGCTTCCGCTCATTCCCTGCCGCTATGATTTGAAACTGCCCGCCGCGCAAGTGCTGCGCGAGTGACTCCGCTTCTTTCTCACCGACATATTGCTGCAGCAGCATCTGGTGATCGAACTCGCCCAGCGACCCTTCCGTAATCTCCTTGCCCTGTTTGGTGAGCATCAGCTTTGGCAGATCGGCCTTAGTTTCTTTCTCATGCGCAAAATAGCGCGCCGGATGAATGATTTGGGCCGAATCAACCGGCGCATTCGTAAACACGGCGGCGAATGCGGGCTCGCCCATTTTCCGGTACACCGCGTCGAAGAACATCGTCCCCTCCGTGTACGGAAAAAGCAGCGATTGCTGTATATACAACGGCGAGCCTCTTAATACCGGATAGTCTGCCATGGATGTTTCACTCGAGTCCACAACGGACTTCAGCATTTCCGGCGTCGGCACCGCGGGCTTTCCGCTTTGTTTCAAATCGTAGGCAAGCATCAACCACGACGCCTGCCCTTCTACGACCGCCGTGTGCGCCAGGTTCTCATCGTCGTTGGACGGCGTTTCATCCATAAACTTGCCTAGGTTGAAGTGCTGGTCGGCCAATGCATGCGCCAGTTCATGCGCCAGCGTCGTAGTCTCGGATTCGAAGCCCGAATCGTCCAGCAGGAATAATTTCTTGCTGTCGTAGTCATAGAACGCCGCCGCCTGCTCGGTGAGCAGATCGATCGTCGATTTGCGCAGATCGAAATCCTGTGGCACCAGCCCGAACATCTTCAACGCCAATTCATCGGCTTGAATCTCTTCCGGCTTCAGCGTCTTCTTAATTCGTTTTGTGAGGAAATGCCGCAGTTGCAGCTTGTCCATTCGCCCGTAAGGCACGGGATGCTTTTCCGGCAGCCCCGTTATCTCCGACAGCGTCTGCACAATCGAGTTGATCTGCGCGAAAACAGGATCGGAACTCGTCTTTGGGCGAGCAGCCGCCAGCCAGCACAACACCGCCATGGCGGCGAGAACAACTGCTATTCGCGAGCGCATTCAATAGCCAAACGGTAACTCCTTCTAGACTAAAGGATCTGTCACCGCGCGCCGCTTGCTCTCAGCGTAAAGACGAAAACAGGGCCCGCACCCCGTTCCACATGATCTGCACGCCGATACACAACAGAATGAACGACGTCAGGCGCACGATCACGTTCATCGCGGTCTGCCCAAGCAGGCGCGCCACGCGCTCGGCAAATCGGTAGCTCAAATAAACCGTCAACGCGACCAGCGCGGTTCCAATGAGAGATGCAATGAACCGCGTCAAGCTGCCCCGGTGCGGAGATTGGTTCGCCCCGATCGTCAGCGCCACGGAAATAGATCCGGGCCCCACCGTCAATGGCAGAGTCAACGGATAGAAGGCCCGGTTTGCGATGTCCTGGCTGCTGATCTTTTTCTCCGCATGGACCGGCGACTGGTCGGGTTCGCTCCGTAACAGCGACCAGCCGGTCGCAATTACCACCAATCCGCCGCCCACCTGCACCACCGGAATCGATATCCCGAAAAAATCCAGTATGTGGCTGCCGATCAGCATGGAGCCCAGCAAAAGCCAGTTGCTGTTCAGCGCAATTTTGCGCGCGAGAATCGCTCGGGCATTGGTCGAATATCCCGGCGTCAAGCTCAGAAAAATCGGCGTGCTTCCTAGCGGATTGACGATCGGAAACAGCGCCGACAAGATTACCAGGCTGCTCTTCAAGATCTCCCAAACAGTGCTGGCGGACATGAACATCCAGCATAAGCCGTCGCGCGGCTCGCGATGCTATTCTGAAAACGCCTCCCTGCCTTACTTCTTTCCATGGATTTTCTTGCAGGTCTAAATCCGCAACAACGCGAAGCCGTTGCACACGTTGAAGGTCCGCTCCTGCTTCTCGCCGGGGCCGGCAGCGGCAAAACGCGCGTCATCACCCACCGCATCGCTCACCTGATGGAAGCGCACCACATCCCCGGACCAGCCATTCTGGCCGTCACTTTCACCAATAAGGCCGCGGATGAGATGCGCCAACGCGTCGGCAATCTGCTTGCAGGCGCCAGCAATACAACCACGCCTGCGCTCTCGACCTTTCATTCCTTCTGCGTTCGTCTCTTGCGCCGCGATGGCGATTCGCTCTCCGAAATCCGCAACGGATTCACTCGCCGTTTCACTATCTACGACGATGACGATCAGCTCGCGCTGATGAAGTCCATCTACAAGCAGCTCGGTCTCGACGAGAAGTTCATGCAATACCGAGCGGCGCTCTCGCGCATCAGTCACGGCAAGAGCCATAATCAATCCCCGCTCGATTGGTACAAGGCTGCGACCGATCCTGCCCTGACGCGCCTCGCAAAAATTTACGACGTATACGAAGAGCGCCTGCTTCAAGCCAATGC
>Ga0335074_10000830_pt1 | contig 42385 bp, 33 predicted proteins | sample Lox_Sample_23_FD_206715 | JGI IMG/M metagenome (GOLD analysis project Ga0335074, IMG submission 206715) | Soil microbial communities from Loxahatchee National Wildlife Refuge, Florida, United States - Lox_Sample_2.3 | ecosystem: Environmental > Terrestrial > Soil > Wetlands | place: USA...
TCGCCCGCCGCCACAACCTCCACGTGCCCGTCCTCGGTATTCCGAACCCAGCCGCATAAATCAAGATCGCCCGCCTCCCGGTGCACATACCACCGGAACCCGACACCCTGCACACGCCCCTTCACCAGATAATGCCGAACCATAATTTAATTAGGATGACGCCGCCTCAGTCTTTCAGATGCCCACACCCCCGCGCAACCCAACCGCAACCCCTCGCGTCCACAAAACCCTCTTACTCGGCGCCCCAAATTGCCGTAAACTTCTCACTCTGGCCGCCGCCGCGCCATAACCACACTCAAACCCCGCGCTCCGGGCCATCGAGGTGCGCATGCCAACCTATCGAATCCTCTCACTCGACGGTGGCGGTAGCTGGGCCATCATTCAGGTCAAGGCCCTCATCCGCATTTACTCCGCATCCACCACTGGCCACGAAGTCCTCTCCACCTTCGACCTCGCCGCTGCCAACTCCGGGGGAAGCATCGTCCTCGGCTGCCTCCTCGCCGACTTTACCCTCGGCGAAATCTACGACTTCTTCAACAGCCAGGTCGAACGCCAGACCATCTTCTCCAAAACGCGTTCCGTTGAAGACACCCTCCTGCGCACCCTCCTCGGCAGCGGCCCTAAATACAGTGCCACCGACAAGCTTCCCGCCATCCGCCAGGTGCTCAAGCAAACCGGAGACATGATCCTCGCCGACGCCGTCCGCGGCATCCGCCGCACCGGCTCATCCAATGATCTCCACGCCCTCATCGTCGGCTTCAACTACGACCGCAACCGCGCCACCTTCTTCCGCTCCGAACCCGTCTCCAGCCCGTCCTGGGGCACCGGCGACACTACCAACGTCACCCTCGCTGAAGCCATCCACGCCTCATCCAACGCGCCCGTCAACTACTTCGACGCGCCCACCGAATTCCCCGGCCACTCCGGTCGCTACTGGGACGGAGCCATCTCCGGCTGCAACAACCCTGTTCACACCGCCGTCACTGAGGCCATCGGCCTCGGCCAGGACGCGCTCAACATCGCCGCTCTCAGCCTCGGCACCGCATCCGTCGCCCTGCCCTCCACCGATCCCGCACAGCCACCCTTCACTCAACCGCTCTCACCCACCGGCTTTCCCCACGACCTCGCCAAGCTCGCCGGAGCCATCGTGGACGATCCGCCCGACTTCGCCACCTTCCTCGCCCACGTCCTCACCGCTTCCGGAGCCGGCCTCACCCCTCCGCAGCCCAACAGCCGCCTCGTCCGCATGAACCCGCTCATCAGCCCCGTCCTCGGCCCCGATGGCAACCTCACCGCGCCCGGCTCCATGACCCCCGACGACTTCCAGGCCCTCGCCAACCTCGACATGGACGCCATCCTCCAGCCGCAGGTCGACTCCATCACCGCCTACGCCGATCTCTGGCTCAGCGATCAGGCCCCCAACCAGCCCATCCGCATGGACAGCGCCACCCTCACCCCCGAGCTCGGACAAAGCACATTCTCCGCCGCCCTCGCGGCCTGGGAATCCATTCGCTGACCCGAACTCCTGCCCAAAGCAAAACGGCGCAGCCATCGCCGCGCCGTCCTGCACCAAACTCGAACCACTAAGCTCTCGAAAGATACGCGCCCTCCGCCGTATCCACCCTGATCTTCTCGCCTTCATTAATGAACGGAGGAACCTGCACCGTCAGCCCTGTCTCCAGCTTCGCCGGCTTCGTTACCGACGACGCCGTTGCCGACTTCAGCCCCGGCTCCGTCTCCACCACCGTCAGCTCCACCGTCTGCGGAAGCTCAATGCCCACCGCCACGCCGTCAAAAAACGACACCGTAATCTGCAGGTTCGCCGTCAGGTAGTCCACCGCATCGCCCAGCGTGTCCCGCTTCAGGTGCGTCTGCTCGTAGTTCTCTGCGTTCATAAAGTAGTAGTCGTCGCCGTCGTTATACAAAAACTCCATCGGAATCTCATCCACCACCACCCGGTCAATCGGGTCCGGCGAGCGGAAACGGTGCTCAAACATCGCGCCCGTGCGCAAATTCCGCAGCTTCGCCTGGATAAAGGCCCGCAGGTTGCCCGGCGTGCGGTGCTCCACCGAAAACACGGCATGCAGCTCGCCGTTGTGCTTGATAATCATGCCCGGACGCATCTGTGTGGCGGGAATCGCCATAAGTAAAACTCCTTGCTGTATCTGTAGGGATATTTCTGAGGTCAGCGCGCACGCCGATTCGGAAGACTCTCCAAACACCCATTGTATCGCAGCGATAGTCAATGACACTCAGCCCAATGGAAGCGTCCTAATTTGCTTGCTGCTGGCGCCGCTTTGCAGTCGGGCCTTTCATGGGTGCGTCAGTACCGTCAGGATGATGGTGTTTTCATCAAAAGCAGGCAATACAACGCCCGTGCCGACCCGCTTCGCTTGTTCATCATTATCCAATAGGGGACCCTCGACTGTAAGTGGGACTTTTCTTAATGCCTCCACAAGAGCCACGGCGGCTCCCAGCGTTTTTGGTGAAGCTTTCTGGACAACTTCCACTTTTAGTCCTTGCCCTTGGAAAGCGGAAAGAAGCGGGCTTGGGGGCAAGTTCCAGCCAGCATCCCTTAATACGCCAACGAGGGCTTGGGACAATCCCAATGTGTCGTCACCAATAGGCGTGGACATTACTACTGCCCCGTTTACTTCGATGACGGAAGCGCTGCGACGTACATCTATTCGCTGGCCGGCAAATGGCTTAAGCGCATCCACGAGCTTCTTCCGGCTTTCTCCGCGAAGGAGGTTCTCTCGTGGCCCCTGCGCCACCAGCTGTTCCCGCAGTTTGAGTGCTTCGACCTCAAGGGCCGAAGCCCGCGCATTTGCTTCCGACGCCCTAGCGTTTGCGTCAGCCAAATGGGCCTCGGCGCTCTTTGCCTGCATCAGCGCTTGGGCCGAGGATGCTCCGGCTACTGCAATCTCGCGATCTTTCTCCTTTAAATCAAGGGTGAGTTCCGCTTCCTTCGCCTTCTCTAAAATTCCTTGTGCAACGGTCAGCTCCTTACCTCGAACAATGGTCAGCCGTGTTGCCACAACAACCCAGAGTGCAGCAAGTGCGGCTACAACCAAGCCCCACAGCATCCGATGGTTCCAATAATCGACGGCATTGGTAAGTCGCGTCACTCGTTCCGTCAAAGACTTGATTTCGGAGCTGTGCCCGAAGCTGTCGGAGAGGATAGCATTTGCCATTGTCATCACCTGCTGTATCAGCATGATCGTCATAGCGGCGTGGTCTGCTCGTCGTTTCTAAAAATACAAGTTGAATGCCACAACTCAAGGATGAGCAGTCCAAATTAGAACACTACCCTAAACTCTCAGCATCCTTCATGCAAACTATGCCGGGTGCCCCACATCTCGAAGAGATGTGGGTTCTGACCGCCGGGTGCCCCATGTCTCGCAGAGACATGGGATCGATCGAACCCTTTTCTCGCAACCTCGCGCCAGCGAGGCCCGGCAGAAGCCCTGACCCTTAGCCCGAGAACTAAAATCCGCTCCGCAGGAGCGTACCTTGCTGCCGCAGGCCGGAGTGGAGTCGATTCCGGGGCCCCCGCGGACAGGTCTTTGTCCGTGGGGTGGGGTCAGACGAAACGACCCACAGATCGACGAATGTAGACCGGCCCCAAAAGGGGCCGCACCTTGTCCGCGCCCCGGCCCCACCCCTAAAGCTTCATCCTCATAAACACATCCGCCCGCGCATAGTGCATATCCGGAAGACTCTCCGCCGGCACATGCTCGAACCCCACCGCCTCATACAAATGCACCGCATTCTTTAGCGTCGAATTGCTTCCCAGAAACAGCGACGCCGCACCCAGCGCCCGCGCCTCCGCGATCGCATGCAGCAGCAGCCGTCGCCCAATGCCTTTCCCTTGCAGCGCCGGAGACACCGCCATCTTCGACAACTCGTACACGCCATCGCCCATCGGAATCAGCGCCAGGCACCCAACCACCTCGCCGCCCGACCACGCCTGATACACGCGCCCGCCCTTGCGCAGAATCGTCCCCTCCGGATCGCCCAGCGTCTCGCGGTCCTTCGCCTCCAGTCGGAAGTAGCGCGAAATCCACTCCTCATTCAGCAACCGGAACGCCGTTCCGTCCTCGCCAATCTCCAGCGGACGAATCTCAATCTCGTCCCGCGAAACTCCGCCATCTTCACCCATTGCTCCCGCTTTCACTCCACCACCACCACCTCCGCGCTCCCGCTCTTCGCCGGATGCACCACTACCCGAAACACCCTCGTCGCCCCGTTATACTGCTCCGCATTCACGCTGCCCCGAACCGCCCGCACCTCCGGCTTCTTCGCCGCATAGCCCGTCACCGTCACCGCGTCCTCGCCCTTCGCAAACGTCAGCGTCATACGTACCGTCCGGCCCTGCTCCACAGCCGCAAACCGCTTCCCCGCCAGTGGAACATATTTGCTCGTGTCGCCCAGCACCGCAATGCCATCCTTCCCTACCGGAACCGCCACGTCATACGCCCATCCATCGGCGAATTTCATGTCAAACGCTCCGCCCTTCGGAACCACCTCACCCGTCTTCCGCACCCAGTCCCACACATACGCCGGCCCCGCAATCCCCAGCTCGCTCAGCCGCACTGTCACCTGCGCGTCGCCCTTTTCTCCCTGGGTTTTCTCTCTTGGATACGCAAACACCTCCACCTCATCCCCGCTGTGCGTCGCCGCCACCATCGGCCCGTCAGGGTTCGCCGCATCCGACGCATACATCGCGTCCACCGGACGCACCGGCACATCCGGCTTCAGCAGCACCGAGTCCGCCAGCATCGTCGCCTTTAGGTTCGCCGCATCAATGTCGTCCAGCCCGTCGCCCACGCCCACCGGCCCCGCCGACAGCGTATCCAGAATCAGCTCCGGCTCCTGCCGGCTCATGAACACATCGCTCCACGGCCACAGGCCCACCGCATGCGCCAGCTCCGAGTCATACAGAAAGTAGTCCCACCGCTCGCGCGTAAACCCGTCATCGCTCACCCTTATCGTCTCCACGTTCTGGTAGCGCGTGCTCGCCATGTAATACCCCGGCAGCGGCATGCAGTACTGGATCGTGATCCCCTCCCGCGCCATCGCCTTCGCCATGTTCCCCAAAAACTCCTGCGGATCGGCCAAATTAATCGCGGGCCTCGCATTCTCATCCAGCCAGTCCTGCTCATACACCGTCACGCCGCCATCCTTCAGATACCTTGCCGTCTCATTCCAGAACTTCGGCGACAGCACCACATTCCGCGACATCCTGTACTCATTCCGGTACGGGCTCACCGGAGCCACCCACCGCGCATGCACCACAAACGGCAGCCCCATCTGCTTCTCAAAGCCTTTCAGCCCATCCGGAAAAATCGTCGGGTCCGCCCGGTACACCGTCTCGCCGTTCACCGGAGTCCCATCCGGACTGAACCCGCTCCCCTTCGGATACCACCAGCTGTCGAGCTGCATGTACTTAATCGGAACGCCCAGCGCCTGATACTTGTCCCGCACCGCCAGCAGGGTTCCCAGATACCCCAGCTTCTTGTCGTACTTGTAGTAGTACGTCGCAAAATGATCGGTCCAGTACCCGAACTTGTTCAGCACCACATCGCGATCATTCGCAATCGCTGCCTTCCCGTTCATCGTCTGCAACGCGCTGCCCCACGCATCCAGTGTTTCGTTTACTCCATCACCCAGCGCCAGCAGCGTCCCATGCTCAAACCCCTTCGGCAGCGTCGCAATCTTCGCGTCCAGCCCGCCCGCCTGCACGCCGTCCGGTCCATCCGTCATATTTGCCACCAAAAAATGGTCCGCCGGAGACAGCACCATCGTCTGCCCCTTCTTGTCATACAGCACCCACGGCCCCTCGCTGCCCAGCTTGCCAAACTCAAACTTCGCAAACGTATCCACCGCATAGCTGAACTTCATCAGCCCCGCGGGCAGCGCCTTGAACACCGGAAAGACTCCCGCATTCTTCCCCGCCGCCAGCCGCTTGTCTCTAAACAGCACCACCGGCTGCCCCACGTACACACGAATCCCCGCCAACTCCGTTTGCGTCCGCGCATCCACCTCCTGCCACGCGCCCAGCGCATCAGTCCCCGACCGCCGAGTCACCCGCTCCGGCTTCTCGCTTAGCGCTCCCCGCAGCACCCACTCCGTCCCCTTGCACGTCACCGCATACGCGCCCGTCGAATCGAACGTCGCCTTCGCCACGCCATTCTCTGCCGACACCGTCTGCGCAAACGCCGGCACCACCCCCAGCACCGCCACTGCCGCAACCCATGCAACCGCTTTCTTCACGCCCGCAAAATCCAACTCCACACGAATCTGCATACAGCTCTCCCCTGATTCATTTCAACGCTGCCCATCATACTCGCAGGTTGCCCCACTCAAGCTTCCTCTGCTTGTCTGGGAAACAGCGATCTCAACCCAACACGAACGCCGGTGCCTCACAACTTGCCCTGAGCAAAGCCTAAGGGTCTCGAAGAGATGTGGAATCGATCAAATTTAAAAGTGATGTCATCCCGGCCGTCGTTTGAAGCGCAGTTTGCTTCAAACGGAGCGGAGGGACCTGCATTTCCATCCCAGCCACCAAACTGAGGTGCCTACATCTCGCACAGATGCGGCATGAACTATTTCCCAAACATCCTCGCAAAGAAGTGCCCGATCGCGTGGAAGAACCCGTGATGCTTCTTCGTCCCCGCATTGGCTGCCGCAGTCCCCGGCACAACCGCCGTAGAGACCACTGCTGTCCCGTTCACGCCCGGCTTTGCCGCAGCCGTCTCACCCTCCGGCGCCTTCCCCGCCGCACCCTTCGCCTCCGGATTCGGCGTCTTCCCCGCGTCATACGCAATCGGGGCTTGCACCTCCGCATGCACCTGCCCCACCGGAACCACCGGCTCCGTCGGCCCCGGTTCTGCCTTCGTCAGCCCCTCGCTCTGTGCCAGTGGAAATGGATTCGCCGCCACCGCCTTCGTCGCAGCCTTGCTCTTCTTGCCCGCCGCGCTCGCCACCAGCACCGGTGGCGGAGCCTCCGCCGGACACCCGCACGGCTCCGGCTCGTTGTCCACCACCTTCGTCAGGCTTCCGCCTTCGAACATCACCCGCTGGTTCGCCTGAACCCGGTACAGCCCGCCTTCAAACTGGCTCGTCACCGTCACATACGGAGCGTTCGCGCCATGATTATCAATGCAAGTGTCGCCCTTCTCATTCACGCGAATCTTCAGGTCCGCCACACCCGGCCCCGAAATCAGAATCCGCAAGTCCGGCGTCAGCAACACATCCGAATACTTCCCCGGCTTGTAGCTCGCCTCCAGAGCGCCCCTGTCCAGCGCAATCATCAGCCCCGCATCTGCAGCCGGCACGCTCGTGTCCCGCGACAGCTGTACCTTCGTCGTTCCGCACACCATCAGCTCGCCGCCCCGCGCCAGCTTCACATCCACCGCGCGCTCGCCCGCCGTAATCGTTCCGTTGTTCGCAATGCTCGCCTGGCCGTTCTGGACCTCCAACGACCCCGACACCGTCACCCCCGTCGTCGGCACATACGCAATCGGAGCCTCCTGCGCCCGCGCGCTCGCAGCCAGCGCCATCGCGCTAACCACCGCACACAGCGCCGCACCAGCACGCAACCCACGCATTCGCGCTACAACTCCAAGAAATTCTTGATCAGCTGCTTCCCGTCCGCCGTCAGCACGCTCTCCGGATGAAATTGCACGCCCTCCACCTTATACCTCCGGTGCCGCAGTCCCATAATCGTCCCGTCCGCTGTCCGTGCCGACACTTCCAGCTCCTCCGGCAATCCCTTCTCCGCCACAATCAGCGAGTGGTACCGGGTGCACGTCATCGGACTCCGAATCCCCGCAAACACCGTCTTCCCGTCGTGCTCCACTTCGCTTGTCTTGCCGTGCATCAGCTGCTTCGCGCGCACCACCTCGCCGCCAAACGCCGCGCCGATCGCCTGGTGCCCCAGGCACACGCCCAATATCGGAACCCGCCCCGCCATCCGCCGGATCAGCTCAATCGAAATCCCCGCCTCCTGCGGCGTGCACGGCCCCGGAGACAGCACCATCCGCTCTGGCCCGAGCGCCTCCACCTCATCCACCGTCAGCTCATCGTTCCGCCGGACCACCATCTCTGCGCCCAGCTCGCCCATGTACTGCACCAGGTTGTAGGTAAACGAGTCGTAATTATCCAGAACAAAAACCATACGCTGCCTTCAGTGTAAATCGGAGACCCTCAACAAGTGCTCACAGTTTCACAGTTATAGACGGTGGCCCACACAAGCCTCTTTTGCTTGTGTGGGGAACTGGGATCTTCTCTCACGAACCCTGAAATGCAACCGATAGGGATACACCGCGAAGAAGAATTGACACTGCATGGCATCGTTCAATCACACAATAAGTGCATTGGCGATTTGCCGCAAATCGAGACCGGTAGAGAGTTTCTTTCTCCAGAAACGCGCAGTCAAACGCCGAGCAGGCCGCGTACCGATCCATCGTCAACTCCTACTCCATCCTTAGCGCCCGCATCGGGTCAGTGGATGCGGCGCGCCGGGCCGGGATGATCGCCGCGATCGCGGCGGCGGCCAGTAGCAGCAGTACACTGCCGCCAATTGCCAGCGGGTCCATCACCGGGGTCTGATAAAGCAGACTGCGCACCCAGCGCAGCACGATCACCGCCATCGCCAGGCCAACACCCGTTCCCAGAAGAACGGGATACGCGGCCTGGCGCAACATCAGTCTGATCAGTGTGCCCTTGCCCGAGCCCAATGCAATGCGGATGCCGAATTCCCGCCGGCGCAGCGAAACCGAATAGGCAAGAACGCCATACACGCCCAGCAGAGCCAAGAATAATGCGGTGGCGCCGAACCCGGTCAGCACCATTGCTTGAAAGCGGTCGGTAGCCACCGAGTCGCTAACCTGGTTGTCCAGAGACTTCAGCATGGGGATGGCAACCCGCGGATCGATCTGCCAGATTGCGCGCCGCATCTCGGGAATGAGCGCGTCGCTTGGCAGCGAACTGCGTACCAGAAACGACAGCGTCAGTGGCGTGTAGGCCCAGTACGGCAGATAGACCATGGCTGCGCTGTCCTTGAGCCCGTTGATCCGCGCATCGGCCACGACTCCGATCACGGTGATGGGATCCTTGTTGTCCGGAACAAGGTCGACGATCTTGCGTCCAATGGGATTCTCGCCGGGAAAACCCTCGCGCGCCGTCTTCTCGGAGATAAGCGCCACATATGGATCGGCGCGATCGGCGGCCTCGATGTTGCGGCCCGCAATGAGCTGGCCCTCCATCGTGGGTAGGTATCCGGGATTGATCCACCGTACGTTGATCGTCGGCTGCTGTCCAAGCGGGAGGGGGTGATCCGGCCGGTAAAGATTGTCCACCCATGTCTCGCCCGTCAGCGGCGCTACGCTGGTCAGGCCCACCGATTGCACGCCTGGCAGTTCGCTGAGAGCAGCAAGCACGCGATCAGTAAAGGCCAGCCGCGCCACAGCTCCCTTGGGACTGTCGTCATCGTATCGCGGCGTGAACAGGTCAGCCTGAGCCAGCGTTACATGCGTCGCGTCGAACCCGCGATTCTGCCGCAGCAGGTGGGAAAAGCTGCGCAGCGCCAGCGAGGTCGCGATGAGCAGCACCAAAGTACAGGCCACCTGCGCCGCTACCATCGCATTTCGCGTGCGGCGCCCTTCCTGCGTATGAACGGCCCGCGGCGAATTTTCCTGCAGCGCCGTCTGAGGATCGATGCCAAGCGAGCGCAGCGCAGGAAATATGCCGAACCCGATGGCCGATACAATCGACAATCCGGTGGCGAACAACAGCACCGGCAGGCTAATGTGCACCTGATTCAGGCGCGGAACATTGGCCGGGACAAGCGCAAGCAGCAGCCGCACTCCCAGAAACGCCAGCGCAATTCCGGCCGCACCGCCGGCAGCCGCCAGCACCAGGCTTTCGGTCAGTCGCGCCCTTACCAGTTGGCCACGGCTTGCGCCCAGCGCCGCTCGCACCGCTGTTTCGCGCTCCGCATTCACGGCGCGCGCAAGTTGCAGGTTGGCCAGGTTAACGCACGCAATCAGCAGCACCGCGCCCACCGCGGCAAACAGCATCCACAGCGCGCCACTCACGCCAGACGCCACATCCCTCGCCAGCGGCGTCAGCGCAATTCCGAAGTGAAGAGGCAGATGCGCCGAAAGTGTGTACGCGTTCTGTAAAGCCTCCAGTTCGGCGCTGGCTTGGGCCAGCGTCACCCCGGGCTTGAGCCGCGCAATCGCCTTGAAGTCGAAGTTGCCCATATCCGCGCTCAGGTCGCGCTTGCTCGGCCTCAGCGGCTCAAAGAGCACGACATTCCGTGCGAAATCCTGAAAGGCAATCTTCGGCGCCAGCGCAATCTGCGGAAACTGCATGTCCTGCGGCAGCACGCCGATCACAGTAACCGGCTGGCCTTCGACCCGGAGTGTTTTGCCAATCACAGCGGGGGCGCGCGTAAAGAATTCCTGCCAGCCTCGGTAACTCAGGATCGCCACATTTGCGGCGCCTTGTTCCGCATCGCCCTTCACGAAATCCCGCCCGAGGATCGGTTGAACTCCCAGCAGACGAAAGAGGTTCGGTGAAGCGGTCACCGCGCCCACAATGCGGGGATGGTCTCCACCGAGAGATACGCTCATTCCCTGCTGACGGAAGATCGCGGCGTCTTCGAGGGTCTTTGCGTCATGTCTTAGGTGCATGAAATGCCGGTAATTGTCCGGAATCGCCGTCCGCTCGTTGCGCGCCTTGTCTTCCTCCGCCTCGCGCATCACCACAAGGCGGCCGGGATCGCGAAAGGCAAACGGCTTCAGCAGCACTGCATTCACGACGCTGAACACCGACGTCGCCGCGCCAATGCCCAGAGCCAGCGTAACGATGGCGGTGAGCGTAAAGCCTGGCGACTTGCGCAGTTGGCGAATGGCATAGCGAATGTCGCGCGCCGCCTCTTCGAGCCACGGAAGGCCGCGTTGCACGCGGTAGGTCTCGCGGACCTGCGTGAGGCCGCCAAACGCGTGTAGAGCGGCGGTCCGCGCCTGCGCCTCATTCATCCCCCGCCCGCGATTCTCTTCGATGGCCAGCTCGATGTGCGCCCACAGCTCTTCGTCCAGATCGGCATCCAGCTTCCTGCTGCGGAAAAATGCCCTGCTGCGGCTCAGAAGAATGCGAATCCAGTCCATAATCGGCTCCTAATTCGACGGGGCAAGGAAGCGCGCCATCGTAGCAGCGATGCGCTCCCAGTTCTCGGTTTCTACCTCGATTTGCCTCCGCCCGCTGCGGGTCATTGAATAGAACTTAGCGCGGCGTCCGGTCTCCGAGGTGCCCCATTCGGCCTTGACCCACCCTCGCTGCTCCAGGCGAAGGAGTGCCGGATAGATGGTTCCCTGGTTGAGACTTAAGGTGTTAGCACTGACCTGTTCGATCCGCCGCGCAATGCCATAGCCGTGCAGAGGCCCCATCGACTCAAGCGTTGTCAGGACCATCAGATCAAGCGTTCCCTGCAAGACTTCGGATTTACTTTCCGGCATTTCCGCTCTCCTGTTGAGTGTCCGCCTATTGATCCCTAGATTGATACATCATAGGTAGAATGTCAACATGTTCCGGTCAGAAGCTGGATTTTGCGGTTTGATTCTCAACTTTTGCTAACAGGGCAATGCGCTCATTCAAATTCCGCCGGGGTGCCCCGTACTTCGAGGCGCGCCTCTTGCGCAAAGGGTGGGAACAATCGATACCCCTCCCCCACCTATCGCCTCGCTCTAGCGAGGCCCGGTGGAAGCACCGGGCTTTAGCCCGGTGAAAAACCGCTCCGAAGAGCCTGCCCTGAGCGAAGTCGAAGGGAGCTACCTTGCTGCCGCAGGCCGGAGTGGAGCCGACCCGGGGCCCCCGGCAGCGGTCTTTGCGTGCTGGGGTTGGACTAGGCGAAACGACCTCAACGAGATACGGCCCGGCCCGAAGGGCCGCACCTTATTCGCGCGCCAAAAATGCGCCTTCGCAACGCGAAGGGAGTGAAAGGACCTTAGCTCTCGCATCCCTCAAACCCCAAATTGCTTCAGGTGATGATCAAGATGCTTATACCCTAGCGTCGCCCACTCCACCGGAGTCATATACCCAAAGAAGCAATGCGGCTGCGTCGTACATTGTTCCGGCCCACCCTTCGAAAAGCGCTCGACCCAATCGAGCAAACGTTGATGCTCCGTCGCAAAATCCTTCTCGCCCTGCATGATCAGGCTCTTCTCTGTGGGCATATTCCGGCGGATCGGACCGTCGCCCAGAATGGATCTCTTCGCCATCTTCCCTACGATCCGCCCTACCAAGCTTCGCGGCGGAGTCTTCACTCCCGCGGCCCATTCCATCCACGCAGAGCAGTGCGCCAGCATCTGCGCAGCGCTCATAGAACCCCATTGCCTCTCAGCGCCCGGCTTCAGCCGTTCAATTCGTTCTCTGATCTCTGTCGCGGCAGCAGGTTCAAACAGATTCTTCACGGATGCTTCTCCTTGATCTCTATCTCATCGCCTAGGCACAATCCTGGCAACATTGACTCCACCCACCTCTGTCCCGCGTTAGGCAGCTACCAAAGCGCGAAGACATTCCCTCCAATGTTTCGACTATTTCAGAAAGCCTTCAAATCAGCCACCACCCACGCGGCCCCTGTCACCAGAAAAGTCTCCGCGCATTCGGACCAGTTGAAGTGTGCCTCCGGGTGAGCAATCAACAGGGGAACCCACACCAGCAAACCAAACAGGCCCACCATGAGCGCGATCATGCGCATCGCGAGCCGTGCCTGGCGGTTGATGAGAATCGCAATGGCCGCGACCCCAAACCCCGCCGTCGTAAAAACCGCCCAGAACATCTGCCCCGGCAGAATCCACTTCGGAACCGCGCTTGCTGTATCGCGAAGCAGTAGCGCCTGGCCCAGCATAAAGGAGATGGCGCAGACGCCCAGCCCAACCCGCGCCACTCGGCCGAGCACCACCGCCCTTCCGGCATTCGTCTCCGTCGAAGCATACAGCGCAATCGCCCCGCACACTAAGGAAAGGAACAGGAAGAAGCTGCCGCCATATTTCTCATAGACGTTCGCCGCGGCAACAATGTCCGGAATGCAGGCCAGCGAGAAACACAAATAGACGATGCAAAGTACAACCGAAGCAACGCGCGCCGTCCGCGGGTGCTGTATCCCAATCCCGCCCGCAATTTGAGCGGCCATCAGACACCCGCCGACAATGACGCCAAAAGGCAGGCTCCATATATGGTGCACGTTCTGCCAGGTGGCCGCGTCGTGCCACATCAACGCGATCACGCCGAAGAACACCGCCGCCGCACCAAAAACCGCCCGTCCACCCAGCGTCGTCACCCCACACCCAGCCCCTTCCGCATAAACACCGTCGCCTGCGGATTCTCGTTATACCGCTCACACTCCGCATACCCATGCCGCGCATAGAAGCGGATCGCCGCCTTCAGATCATCCTTCGAGTCCAGATAGATCGCCCCGTATCCCGCCTCCCGCGCATACGCCTCCAGAGCCTCCAGCAGACGCTCCGCAATTCCCCGCCCGCGATACTCCGGCTTCACATACAACCGCTTCACCTCGCCGCACCCGGCCATCTCCTCGAGCGGACGCAGCGCAATACACCCCACCACCGCCGCGCCATCCCGCACCAGCCAGATCCCTGCCCCCGGCCCGAAATACTTCGCCCGAAACTCCGCCTCGTCCTCCCGAACCATCACCTCCACCGCCTCGTAATACTCCTCGACGATGGCATAAGCTTCCTCAGCTTCATCCGGCCTCGCTCGTTCAACACGAGTCACGTTCATGCTCCTGCAAAGGGGTCTTTACCGGACCAACTTCGCGCCCAACGAAAGCGCCACAATTGACTGTTCCACCGTGCCGCCGAAGGCACGTCTGCGACTACAGCTAGTCCCGCGACCAACGGGAGCGGTCATGCGAAGCAGTTGCCTGAACGGCAAGTTCAATTGCCCTCACCACTGCCCGCGCCTTGTTCACGCTCTCCTCGTACTCTAGCGTCGGAACCGAGTCCGCCACAATCCCCGCGCCCGCCTGGATATACCCCTGTTTCCCGCGCATCAGCAGCGTGCGAATCGCAATGCACGACGTCAGGTTCCCCGAGAAGTCCGCGAACAGCACGCTCCCGCCGTAAATCCCTCTCCGCGTCGGCTCCAGCTCCTCAATAATCTCCATCGCGCGAATCTTCGGAGCACCGCTCAGCGTCCCCGCCGGAAAGCACGCCCTGAAAGCGTCCACCGCCGTCAGCCCCTCGCGCAGTCGTCCCTCAATCGTACTCACCAGATGCATCACATGCGAGTACCGCTCGATGAACATCAGGTCCTTCACCTTCACGGTCCCGAACTCGCTCACCCGCCCCACATCGTTGCGCCCCAGGTCCACCAGCATCACGTGTTCGGCGCGTTCCTTCTCGTCATGAATCAGCCGGTCGGCTAGCCGCTCGTCTTCCTCTTCGCTCGCGCCCCGCGGCAGCGTCCCCGCAATGGGACGATACTCAACCTTCCGCCCCTGCACTCTGACTAACAATTCAGGAGACGACCCCACAATGTGCGTGTCCGCCGCCTTCTCCAGCCCGAACCGCAAAAAGTACAGGTACGGTGACGGATTCACAATCCGCAGCGCCCGGTACACCTCAAACGGATCAACCTCCGGCCGCACATCGAACCGCTGCGACACCACCACCTGAAACACATCGCCCGCCGCAATGTACTCCTTCGCGCGCTCGACCGAACGCTCAAAGTCCCTGCGCTTCATCTGCGGCGCAATCTTCAGCTTGCCTGCCGGCTTCTTCCGCTTCGCCTTCGGCAATGGACGCGCCAGCCGCCGCTCCATCTTCGCCAGCCGCTTCACCGCATCGTCATACGCAGCCTGCGGTTTCTGTTTCCGTACATCGGCCGTCACCATCAGCAGAATCTCTTTCTTCACATGGTCAAACGCCAGCACTTCGTCAAAAAACATCAGGCACGCATCCGGAAGCCCCAAATCATCCTCCGTCTCATCCGGAAGCCGCTCAATCTGCCGCACCACGTCATACGCAAAAAATCCCACCGCGCCCGCCGTAAACGGAGGCAGCCCGCTCACCCTCGCCGGAACATGCCCCTCAATCGCTTCCTTCCACAGCGCGAAAATGTCCCCCTCTGTCCGCCGCGTCTTTCCGCGCTCCGTGATCTCCATCTGCGTCCCTCGCGCCACAATCCGCCTGTACGGCTGCACGCCGATAAACGTGTACCGCCCCACATTCTCGCCGCCCTCCACCGACTCCAATATGAAGCACTCCGGCTCATCCGCCGCCAGCCGCAGAAACGCCGTCACCGGCGTTTCCACATCCGCCGTTAACCGCCGGTATACCGGAACCAGAGTGTGCGTCCGAGCCAGTTTCAAAAACTCAGCGCGCGCCGGAAGCGTATTCGTCTCTACTCGCATAACGTATCCATCATGGTAAATCCTGTTCCCAAATGCAGGATGGCCGCCACAAAATACGATTCCATTCCATAACGCAACAGCGTACTTTGGAGTAGCAAACGCGCGCCGTCCCAGGAGGGCCTAATGCAGCGCAAATTACTCAATATCACCCTCGCCCTGATAGTCGTCCTCACCGCCATCTCGCAGGCGCACGCACAGACTGCCGCCACGCCCTACCCCGAAATGGCCCCCGTCGATCAGTATTTAATGCCGCAGCAGGCTGAGATCGTCCTCGCGCGCAGCGCCGCACCTCCATCCATCTCAGACCACGCAGAAGTCCTCGTCATGGACCGTCACGGATACAAAACCGCCGTAAAAGGAACCAACGGCTTCGTGTGCTTTGTCGAGCGGTCATGGACAAACAGGCTCAATCACCGTGACTTCTGGAACCCCAAAGTCCGGGCGCCCTTCTGCGTCAACGCCGCGGCCGCGTGGTCCTATCTCCCCATCACAGAAATGAAGACCCGGCTCATCCTTGCCGGCAAATCAAAAGAACAGATGGCCGCCGCCATCAATGCCGCATTCGACCAGAAAAAACTTCCCGCCATCGCACGCGGAGCCATGTGCTACATGATGTCGAAGCAGGGCTATCTCAACGACGCCGTCACTCACTGGCACCCGCATGTAATGTTCTTCACCCCGCTGACGAAGCCCGAAACCTGGGGAGCAAACCTCCCCGCGTCGCCCATCTTCGGAACCGAAGACCAACTGGACCGGCTGACCGTATTCTTCATCCCCGTCGCCAAATGGTCGGACGGCACACCCGATTCGAACCCGATAAATTAACGTGTGAATTCAAAGAAGTCGCGCTGCCAGCCCCGCGACCAGCGGGAACGACCACCGACGTTCGATTCACGAAGGCGCCGAAGGCGCGCGTCGCTGGACGCGCAGTCCTCACTCAGTTCTCAGCACCTTCATCGGCTCCGTCGACGCCGCCCTCAGCGCCGGTAAACAACACGCCGCCAGCGCCGCAATCATCAGCACTGCGCCCACTGCCGCAAACGCGCGGTAATCCATCGCGCTCACGCCGTACAGACTGCTCTGCATCGCTCGTCCAATAAAGTAGGCGCCTATCAATCCCACGCCCAGCCCAATCGCGGCCAGCACCACCCCTTCCAGCACAATCAGCCGCACCACGCGCCCGCGCGTTGCGCCCAGTGCCATCCTCACCGCAATCTCGTGCGACCGCTGCTCGACCGAGTACCGCATCACGCCATAGATCCCAACCGCCGCCAGCAGCAGAGCAATCGTCGCAAACGTCGCATACAAAATCAGCGTGAACCGGTCTCCCGCCAGCACTTCGTCATGCACTTCCACCATCGTCTGCGGATGGTCAAGCGCAATCATCGGATCCACCCGGTGCACCGCCGCCGCAATGCTGTGCACCATCGTCGCCGGAGCCTCCGCCGTCCGCACTCCAATCCCAGCGCTCGTCCACGGACTCTGCCAGAACGGAACCAGAATCTCCGCCCGCTCATGCCGCAGCCCATTCCGCACATTCCGATACACGCCCACAATCTGCCATGGCACCGCAGGCCCCAGCTTCGTCACCCCCGGAACCAGCTGCTCCACACTCACCTGCTCCCGTAGCGGGTCCTTGCCCTTCAAAAACTCCTGCACAAACTTCTCGTTCACCATGGCCACCCGCGGACTCGCCGCCGTGTCATCCTCCGTGAATGTCCGCCCTTGCAGCAGGCGAATCCCAAACGTCTTGAAGTAATCCGGCGTCACCATCCCAAAGCCTGCATCCGGTCTCTTGGATGGGTCTGCATACGTCGGCCCGCCCACAATCGTGAACGGCATTCCAAAGCCCGAGCCCTCCAGTGGCAACCCGGTCTCCACGCTCGCTGCCTTCACTCCCGGAACCGCCACAATGCTGGCCAGCATCCGGTGGTAATACGCAATCAGAAATGCCGGTTCCTTCGATCGGGAATCCGGCTGCACCAGGTCAAACGTCAGCGCATGGTCAATCTCCACGCCCAGGTCCACGTGGGCCAGGTTCCAGAAGCTGTGGAAGGCCAACCCTGCGCCCGCCAGCAGCGCCAGAGCCAGCGCAAACTCGCCAACCACCAGCGACCGCCGCACCCGGTTCCTCCCCACGCCCGAACCGGCGCGTCCGCCCTCCTTCAGCGTCTCTCCTGGATCCACCCGCGCCGCAACCCATGCCGGAATGCACCCGAACAGGAGCCCTGCCAGCGTCGTCGCACCCAGCGTAAACAGCAGGATTGGAATATTCAGACTCAGGACCGCCTCGCTCGACAGCGTGCCCGGTGGCATCACCGCAATCAGTCCTTGCAGCATCGCATAGCCCACGCCTACGCCCAGCGCGCCCCCCGCCATCGCCAGCATCAGGCTCTCCGTCAGCAGTTGCGCAAAGATCGTCTTTGCGCCTGCGCCCAGCGCCGCTCGCACCGCCATCTCTTTCTGCCGCGCCATGCTCCGAGCCAGCAGCAGGTTCGCCACATTCACGCACGCGATCAGCAGCACGAATCCTACCGCGCCCAGCAGCAGCCACAGCGTCTTGATCTCGTCTTTGGAGATGAAGTCGTTCTTCAGCGGCTCCACATACGCGCCCCAGCCCTGGTCGCTCTTCGGATACGCCTTTGCCACCTGCGCTGTCACCGTATTCATGTCCGCCTGCGCCTGCTTCAGCGTCACGCCCGGCTTCAGCCGTCCCATCACCAGCAGCCAGTGGAAATCATGGTTCACCTGGTCCGGAGTGAACGCCAGCGGCACGTAAATGTCGCGTCGCTCGCGGTCATACACCCCCGGGGGCAGCACGCCCACCACCGTGTGCGGCAAGTCGTCAATCTTGATCGTCGTCCCAACGATGTCCCGGTTCGCGCCAAGCCGTTTCCACAAGCTGTGCGCCAGAATCACCTCCTGGTCGTTCCCCGGCTGGCCCTCCGCGGGCAGAAAACCCCGCCCCAAAAACATCGGCAGACCCAGCATCTTGAAGAACCCAGGAGCCACATACTGCCCGTTGACCATCTGCGGCTTGCCTGCCGACGCCAGGTTGAACTGCCCCCCCGTAAACGCCCCCATCTCGGCGAACGTCGAGTTGTTTCGCTTCCAGTCCAGGTAATCGCCTGCCGCCACCACATTGTGGTAGCCCTCAATCCTCGACCACACCATCACCAGTTGGTTTGGCTGGGGATACGGCAGCGGCTGCAGCATCGTCGCATAGTCCACCGTGAATATCGCCGTATTCGCGCCCACTCCCAGCGCCAGCGTCAGCAGCACCGTCAACGTAATCCCTGGATTCCGCAACAGCATTCGCCAACTGAACCGCAGGTTTTTCAGCAAATTCGACAAGGGCCCCCCAAAACCACCAAACCGCCTCTGCAACAAACGTGAAACACCCTTATAACAGCACTTTCACAATACGCGCTCTATCTAAGGCCTTGCATTTCCTAATCTGGTTCCAGGCCCTCTACGCTCACTCTGAATCCCCACCATCCTCTTGCCCATCGTGAATCCGCGGGCCTATACTCCATTGGTTTGGCCGAAATCTGTTTTTTTATAGATATCGGCCCGCAAAGGAGCACACTACTTTTATGGCAACCATCACCCTCGAACAGGAGATCAACCCCTGGGAGGCGCAGGCCGCACGTTTTGACTTCGCCGCGCGCAAACTCAATCTCGACGAGGGACTCTGGAAAGTTCTACGCTATCCCTCCCGCGAAATCATAGTTCACTTCCCCGTCAATATGGACGACGGCCATATCGAGATGTTCACCGGCTTCCGCGTCCTCCATTCGCAGGCCCGCGGCCCCGGCAAGGGCGGCATTCGCTACTCCCCCGACGTCAACCTCGACGAAATCCGCGCCCTCGCCAGTTGGATGACCTGGAAGTGCGCCGTCGTCAACATCCCCTTCGGCGGAGCCAAGGGTGGCGTCATCTGCGACCCCAAAAAGATGTCGCAGGGCGAGCTTGAGCGCATGACGCGCCGCTACACCGCCGAAATCATCGAGTTCCTCGGCCCCGAAAAGGACGTCCCCGCGCCCGACGTCAACACCAACGAGCAGACCATGGCCTGGATCATGGACACCTACTCCATGCACATGCGCCAGACCGTCACCAGCGTCGTCACCGGTAAGCCCATCAATATGGGCGGCTCCCGTGGACGCCGCGAGGCCACCGGACGCGGCGTCAGCGTCGTCTGCGATCAGGCCCTCCGTCATCTCGGCATCCAGCGCGACGGCTGCCGCGTCATCATTCAGGGCTTCGGCAACGTCGGCTCTAATGCCGCGCGCCTGCTTGAGGAGAAGGGCTATAAGATCATTGGCATCGTTGAGTACGACGGCGCGCTCCTCAATTCCAACGGCATCGACGTCTGCGCGCTATTGGAACACCGCAGTCGCAACGGCTCCGTCCTCGGTTTCAAGGGTGCTGAAGCCGCTGACCCCGAACAGGTATTCACCTCGCCCTGCGAAATCCTCATCCCTGCGGCCACCGAGAACGTCATCACCAGCCGCAATGCCGAGCGCCTCCGCTGCCGTGTCGTCTGCGAGGGGGCCAACGGCCCCACCACCGCAGTCGCCGACGAAATCCTCGCTGACAAACGCATCTTCATTATCCCCGACATCCTCGCCAATGCCGGAGGCGTCACCGCCTCCTACTTCGAGTGGGTGCAGGACCGTCAGGGCTACTTCTGGAAGGAGGCCATCGTCAACGAGCAGCTCGACAGCATCCTCGCCGAAAGCTTCGACGACGTGGTCCGCTACTCCGAAGCCCATGGCGTCAACAACCGCATCGCTGCTTATATGCTCGCCATCGACCGCGTCGCCTTCAACATCAAACAACGCGGCCTCTACGCCTAGTCAATACTCTTCATTTTGCTCCCATGCATATTACCCAGCATGGGAGCAAAATGTTTGTATGAAAATCAAATGCGGCCTCTCTGCGGCAACACTCTGCCTGATCGCCGTCGCAATCTGCTACGCCCAGACAACAAAGACTGAAGCTGAAAAAGGCGGCACGGTGCATTTTGATCGCGTACTTGGTCTCACATTCATCCATGCGCGAGTCAATGGATCAAAACCGCTCTCGATGGCTCTGGATTCCGGCGCTTCTTATACGATTTTGACGCCCGCGATTGCTGCAGAACTTGGCCTGAAATCGCAAGGCGGGCTGCAAGCCGGGGGTTTTGGCAAGGGAGCGGACCAGACCCTGCACCTCGTAAAAAATGTCACTTTGTCCTTCGCCGGGCAAACACTCACCGGACAAACCATCGCGACCCTGCCGCTCAACTACATTGATCGCGAAGCGGGCCAGCCCACGGATGGTTTGCTCGGGGCCCCGATCTTCCAGCATTTCGTCGTACACGAAGACTACGCCACAAAGACCATCACTCTCATCCCTCCGGCGGAATTTACACCGCCCGCTGGTTTCACTTCCGTTCCGTTGCTCGTGACGGCCACGGTAAGTTTGCTGCAATTGCAGGTACAGGCACTCAATGGAGAAAAGACCAGCGGCGCATTCTTACTCGACAGCGGTGGTGTGGGCACCGTGATCTTCATGAAGGCGTTTCTGGACGTCCACCCTGCTCTTAAAGACCAAAAGCTACTGCAAATGCCCGGCGTGAGTGCTGTAGGCGGAGCATTGCACATATCAATGGGACGCCTGGCCAGTCTGCGCCTCGGGCCATTCGCGTTTCAGAAGCCCACAGCCGTTTTCCTCGCAACAAATTCAGGCAAAGCCAACTCTATGCTGGCTGGCATCGTGGGCAATGGCATCCTGCGCCGTTTCGATGTGATCTTCGATTATCCCCACGGCAAGCTCTGGCTCAAACCGAACGCGGACATCAGCAAGCCGTTCCCGGCTATCCCCAGCGGCATCATGCTCGGAGTCGTTCCACCAGACTTCCACCGCATCAATGTCCATGCTGTCATCGCTGGCTCACCCGCAGAAAAAGCCGGCGTGCTCGCTGGAGACACCATCCTCGCCATGAGCCATCACCTATTGAGCACGTCTCAAGGGGTTGCAGAAAAAAGTACTTCATTATCTCTGGCAGAAGTTCACAATTTCTTGAACAATCCCGGACAGCAGGTCTATTTACGCCTTGACCGCAACGGAAAGCAGTTCGTCGTTCATTTCACAACCAAGAATTTGTTGTAGACCTCCCATCTACCTTCGCGCATGATCGCCATCCCCGCGCCCAACGGAAGCGGCCACGCGAAGCGGTCGCCCGTGACGGCGAGTCACCGCACCGACCAACCCACACCCGCCGTCCCCATCACTACCTGCCCCGGCTGCGGCCCCGAAATCGCCTTGCCCATCTCCGGAAACGCCTTCATCAGCTCATTTGTCTGCGCCCACACCGGAACATCCTCCATCTTTGCGTGATAGCTCACCGTCGTCTGCAACACCTTCCCGTCCTTCACCGGATCGGTGAATCCGTCAATGCTCGTCACCACCTTGTGCCCGTAGCAAAACTGCGGAGCCGCCCGCTGCCCCATCGCCGTCAGCGTATACCGCTCCACATGCATGTCCAGGTCCTGAAGCTCATTCAGCAAACCCGCCGCCTTCAGCGCATCCATCCGCACCTGCTCCGCCTTTGCGGTCTTCCCCGGAGCCACCTCATACGGAAACATCTTCCCCTGCGGATACAGGCACTCGTTATGGCCCTCAAAGTACCGGTTCAGCCCCACTTCCAGCTTCGCATTCGTCGGAGTCAGCTCACTGCTGCACCCTGCCGCCATCACTGCCACGCACGCCACCGCCGCCCACTTTGCCGCGCTCACTCTCTTCATCGCGTCCCGCTCTCCTTCCGAACACTGCCATCCATTCGATATAAAACGAGCCAAACAAGCAAATTGGGCGCAGGTGCGGGTGCTCCGCAGCTCGAACAGATGCACGGGGAGATGCCTGCTGACCGCTTCACCAACTAGCCGCCTTTTAACTGACCGCTTCTTAGCTGGGTGAGATAATGGTTGCAAGACTCCAGCCGCCCGAGCCGCTTCTGTGAATCTGCCCAACTCCATCACCGTCAGCCGTATCGCCTCGGTGCCCATCCTTATCTGGATGCTCTCGCCGTATTTCCCTCACGGCGACTTCTACGGCGAACAGGAGATCATCACCGCCCTCTTCTTCATCCTCGTCTCTATCTCCGACGGAGTCGACGGTTACCTCGCGCGCGCCCGCGGCCAGATCACTACCATGGGTATGCTGCTCGACCCGCTTGCCGACAAGCTGCTCATCACCGCCGCCTATATCTGCCTCGTCGAGTACAACCCGCAGGTCGTCAAGGCCTGGATCGTCGTCGTCGTCATCGGCCGCGAGTTTCTCGTTACCGGGCTCCGCTCCATCGCCTCCAGCGAGGGCTTCACTATCGAGGCCTCCGACGTTGGCAAGCTCAAAACCGTCATCCAGATCGTCTCCGTTGTCGTCGTCGTGCTCGATCACGGTTGGCACGTCTGGCGCTTTGGATGGTTCATCCTCCCCATCCACCTCATCGCCGTCGTCGGAATCTATTACATGGCGGCCATCTCCACCATCTCCGCCATCGACTACTTCGTCGCCTTCTGGCGCAAGATCGAATACGCCTCTTCCGGCAGCCGCCAGCGCGACAACGCCTTCGTCCTCTCCCGCCGCAAAACGCCGCCGGCTGATCTCTCACTGTAAGACGGTGGCCCACACAAGCCGCCTTTTTGGCTTGTGTGCGGAACAGGGATCTACGAGCAACGAACAAAAATCTATCAGCAATTTGTCATCCTGAGCGGGTGAGTTGATTTTTAGAAATCGCTGATTTGTCGATAGATAAATCAGCGATTTTTGAGTGTGTAGGAACTGTGCAGCCGTTTTCTCTGATTTCTGTGCATTCTCCAATGCAAGACACCATTCTCCAGGGACGATTCGCAGCTCTTGGGAAGGCGCTGTGCCAGTGTACTTTGTCGTCTTGACCAACTGCGCCGCGCTTCCAATTCGGGCGCATGATAAGGACATTATCATGTGGGAAACTGAGGGTGTCTTGAGTCATGCCAGGATCACTTGTCGTACTAACTGGAGCATCAGGTGGGGGGAAGACTACCATCGCCCTCGCCATCGAGAAGAGGCATCCTGAGTTCACTGTCTTCCGTTTTGACACCATAGGTGTTCCGTCAGCAGAAGTCATGGCTACGTTCGGACCCGGGCACCATCCCGGTGGAGCGTGGCAACGTGCGATGACTCTGCAATGGTTCGAGCGGATAGCTCCCATCCTCAAGGCCGGGGATAGCGTATTGTTCGAGGGGCAAATGCGAATCGCATTCATTCAGGAAGCGCTCGCAACCTACGACATCTTGAATGCCCGCGTGATCTTGGTGGAGTGCGATGATGAAACACGCACCGCCCGGCTTAGAAATGATCGTCAACAGCCAGAATTAGCGAACGACAGCATGATGGGATGGAGTAGGTATCTGCATCAGGAAGCATTGGAGGTTGGGTGCGAAATTCTTGATACTGGAGGAGTTCCATTAGCAGAAAGCGTTCGGCGAATCGTCAACTATCTCAGCGAAACTGACGGCTTTTTAGGTTCATAATCCAAAGGTCGTACACTGCCAGGACGAGCTACGCTCCCACTATCCGGGGCTGGTAGGTTAGAGGCTGTGCCCCATACCGTGGCCGTATTCGATGACGGGCGCGATCTCCGGCTGCTTCGGCGTAATGGCTTGCTCCGGCTTGATCGTCGGCGTGTGGGCGCTCTCGTGGGACACGTCATGCCCTAACGCCTCCGGCAACTTCGCACGGTCGTTGGTGTATACCTGCGCGTCCTCCGCGCCGCGCGAGACGGCGACATAAGCCATGCGGCTGTTGAGCAGGTCTTTCGCTGCCAGTTCGGTATCGACGTGAATCAGTACACGCTCGGCGGTCTGCCCCTGGCTGGAATGACTCGTCACCGCATAGCCATGATCGAGATGCGGATGCTCGCGCGAATCGAGATGCACGTCGCGGCCCCCGTCCATCTTCAAACGCATTTGCCCATCCTGGCCGATAGCTTCGACGGTCCCTAATTCACGGTTGGCAATCTTCAAGTCATTGGCTGGCGCGGTGAACTGGATGCGGTCGCCCACGGCGAAGCTGCGCGGTTCCTCGCGGTAAACAGACACGCCTTGCTGTCTGCGGGGGTCATAGGTCACTTCTGAGCCATCGGGCCGCACCACGGTTAATAGGTTCTTGTCGGCGTCAACACTCTTAACTCGCGCGTATTCACCGCGCTCCATGCCGGTTTCTTTCGACGCGCGGGCATAGCGTACTACATCATTGAACTCGTACCGCGCTGCCCACGTCCGCTCCGGCCCGGTAAGGTCTTGGCGTGGAACAAGTGCCGCAATGGGATGCTCGTCTTTACTGACTAAACCGCGCTCCTGCATCTCGGTACGAATCGCCAGATTGATCTCCACGCGGGAGCGATTGTCGGGTGAGACAACAAGCGTACCCTCCGGCGACTTCACATATTCCTTCGCTATGGCAGCGATGCGTTCCTCGCGCTCTGCAATTTCATGGACGCGGCCCTGTCGCTCCAAACCCTGCACGGCCTCGCGCACTTCGCCACGCGCAAGCTGCTCGACCACCTGTTTCAATTCAGGGTTTTTCTGGCGGACGATCTCATCGAGCTTGACTGTCTTCATGCCCGCGTCCTGAAGCTGTGCGAAGGGACGCCCTGCCTCGATTGCCTCATGCTGTCTCCGGTCGCCTACCAGCAACACGCGGTCATTGGGATGCAGGCGATTCACAAACTCGTGCATTTGCTTGGTGGACGCAAGCGAGGATTCATCGAGCACATACAGGCGGCGCTCGCCGGTGTCCAGCTTTTCTCCACGCGCAAGATGCTTTTGCAGCGTTGATGTTTCCATGCCTGCGTCGGCCAGCTTTTGCGCCGCGCGGGACGTGGGCGCGAAACCTTCGACCTTGTAACCTTGCGCCTCCGCGCCTTCACGGATGACGGCCAGCGTCGTTGTCTTGCCCGCCCCGGCGACGCCATCCAGTCCCACCATCTTTTCGCGGGAGAGAAAAACATCATTGACCACCTGACGCTGCGAGACATTTAGTTCCGGGTGGCGGTCCTCGGTCGCAATGCGAATCTGCGGAGAAACCAGCATCGGGTCATTCATCCCGCGCTGATTGCCTTGCTGCATCCGCGTGATGATTTCACGTTCCATGCGGAGCATCGCGGCAGTGGTGTACTGCTGTCCTGCTCCGACCGTGCGGAACTCGCCTCGCGCGGCCCGTTGCGCGAACTCCTGACGGATATGGGCATACGTTGTCTCCCCCATGCCGCGATTGAGCGCCGCTTCCAAAAGCTCGCGCCGGTCCAGCACGGCGGAACGCTCAAAGAGATGATCGCGGGCATAGGTGACAGCCTGCTGCGCGATGCGGTCGGGTTCGTAAACGTGGCGCTGTTCATGCGCTCGCGCTTCGGCCACAACGCGGTCGGCCTGGTGTCCATACTGTGCGGCCAGATTCCGATGCTTCTCTAATACCTGTTCCGGCGATAGCAGCTCCTTGCTGTCCCGCGTCCGGTGTGCGGCAACCTGTGCGGCTCCCGCTCCATCTATCCCCATCTCGCGGAGATGGTCTTTGATCTGCTCGCGGCGCGGGCTGCTTGCCTCCAGATACTCTTTCGTATAGCCCTTGATCTCCGGCTGCCCATGCTTGCCGCGCTCCAGCTCATAGCCCAAGCCCTGCAACCGCATCGCCAGCTCGGAACGGTACAAGCTGGTAGCGACGCGCTGCGACGCGAATAGCTCCTGCGGCTGCAAGGCGCGGGTTTGTCCGTTGTCGCGCTCGGTGACGTTGAAAATCACAGCATGGGTGTGAAGCTGCGGTGCGGCGTAGCCGTCTACAGGCCGCGCGGTATCGTGCTCGAAGGTTGCGGCAACGAATTTGCCGGTCGTCTCCGGCGCGTGGACGTTGCCGATGCGGGCCTGCGTGTACTTCTCCAACTCGGTGAGCGCCACGCGCACACTCTCCCGATGCGCCTCTCGTACGCGCTCATCGCCGCCGACAAGTGCGGTGAGTGAAACAGACTTCGGCGCAGAGAACGTGGCATCCCAACCGGCGCGATGCTCCACGCTCGTCACTTCCTTGCCGAATTTGCCCTCATAGGTCTTGGAAACCTGATGGCGAACAAGCTGCGCTTCCGTGTGCGGATGCTGGCCTTCGGTCAGACGCGCGAAGTGCTCGTTGCCTACCGCGCCTTCCAAGCCCCACTGCTCGGCCAGCCTGCCTTGCCACTCACTATGCCCTTGCTGGTCGCGGCTCCAATAGTTCTGCCTCTCCGACGCAAACTCCCGCTCATGGTACGTCCGCACCTGGCTTGCCGAGAGCGGTTTTGAGATGGTCAGCATACCGCGTAGGGATGAATTTCCACCTGAAGAAATTTTAGACCTGCTCCAAGAGAAAACCAGTTCGTGAAATTGAGCTTGGCAGTTCAACACCCTAGCGCTAGGATAGAGACAAGATGCGTAGGTTCAGTTCAGAAATCGCCCAGCAGCAAGGCCAGGTACGATTGGCGGCCTTGTCGCGCGTGATTCTCGAACTTCGCAAGCAGAAATAATTTTCTAGCTATCGAATCGAACCTAAATCACGAGTTGATAAGCCCGCCGTTCCCCGGCGGGCTTTTCTCAGTGGTCTGTCGGGTAATCCAAAAACCTGGAGCCTGACATGAGCATTTTTAATCCATTTACCTCTGACGATGAGATCGTTAGGATTGGACACGGCCTACTTGATCGAACGCTGCCGAAGCCTGACTGGACCCATGCTGCCCACTTTGCGGCAGCTCTATGGCTCTTCGCGCGATGCCCTGAAGTCGATCCATTCCGCGAGATGCCTGGCATCATCCGTGCCTACAATGAAGCTACCGGCGTAGCCAACACGGACAATAGCGGCTATCACGAAACAATCACGCGGGCATCCCTCCGGGCTGCTCGTGCCTTCCTCGCCGCAAGCACTTCATCATCGCTGTTTTTGATCTGCAATGCCTTGATGGACTCTCCTCTCGGCAAACCAGATTGGCTTTTGTCCTATTGGTCCCGCCCGCGTTTATTTTCTGCGGAAGCTCGCCGGGCATGGGTTGACCCCGACATACAGGACTTGCCTTTCTAACTAAAGAGCCGGTGTGGAGAGAATGGCCCTGCTTTCTACTCAATCCCTTTCGTCTCATCCCACACAAACGCCTCTTTGGGCTTGCCGGTGGGCTGGTCGGCGGACGCATCGAAAAGTGGAAGCGTGGCCCGGGCTGCTGCTGGCGTCCTGGGTTGCTCTGTGCGAGCTACCGGCGTCGGCGGTGACGGTCTGGGCGCAATCTCCGGCAACTTGCGTTCGATGAACTGCGGTTGCCCGCCTCGCTTCCTTGCGAACTGGAAGTGAACCGGAACAACTTTGTTTTCCTGCTTGATGAAACCGTGCAACGGTTCAAGGCCGGAGATTTCCGAAGCCATGACAAGCGGCTTCGTGGCAATCTCCATTGCATACGATTTCCTGCTGCCGAACAGCCTCATGCTGTGCGATTCCTTCAACCGCTCCACTTCAATTTCCCCGATAGCATCGGAAATCCACTTGGCCGCGCGTGGCTCGGTGGTTTTGAAAAACAGCTTGGTTGCGGGCTGCGAAAGCATGGCCTCCGCGTCCTGGCCGTAGCGTTTTTCAAGCTGGCTCCGGCCCTGAAAACCCACCACAACGGGATTACCATACTTGCGATTTTCGGTAACTGCGGTGTGGAGTTGCGGCAGTTTGTTAAGACTTGCCAGCTCGTCCAGCACGAACCATACCGGCTTTGCCGTGTTGTCTTCGCAGTAGCCCATCATGCGAAGAATGAACAGATCAAGCCACACGGAATGAAGCGGCAAAATCTTCGCGCGATAGGCGGGAGTAGACGTAAGAAACACCCAACGCTTCCGGCTGGCGTACCACTCCGATGTTGCAAAGGTCGGCCTTGTATGCTCCCACTCCGGCAACAGTTCTAAGCTGTCAGCCACCATATTTAAGCTCGCCAGCACACCCGCCCTCTGTGCCGGTGCTCCCGAATCGAGCAACGCGGCGAGCGGCGTTCCTTTCACCGCGAACTCGATCCGCGACGGCTCGGCCATCATGCTCAGAATGTCCCTCGGCTGCGGCTGCCGCTTGAGCAAATGGGCCAGTATCCGGCGCGGCCCATCGGTAAAAAACTCCTTCTCGTATTCCTTCTCAGGAAGGAACGCGGCGGCAATCGTCGCTGCTGTTTCGTCGCGGTCGATCTCGTTGCCAAGACTCCAATACGGGCATCTCTGGTCCAGCGGATTAAGAATCAAATCGCCCCGCGTGGGCGAGTAGAACTCGCTCAGAAAGTCCATAGCCGGGTCGTAGACGATGGCGCTTTCTCCACGCTCCCGCACCTGCCGAAGAAGCTGCTGGATGGCGTTCGATTTGCCTGAACCTGTGTCACCCATCATTAGAATGTGGCTGGCTTCAAGGCGCTTTGGAATCCGGTAGCTTGGACCAAACGGCAACCACCGTAAAAGCGCATTCTCGAAGCGCAGACGGAAGCGGATGCCATCTGTCTTTGCGCTGCGCCACCGCAAGGCCGATGCCAGCTCCGGGCCTTTGGTCCGGCGTCCGTGGCGTTCCTCCTGCTGTCGCCGCCGCCCAAAAATCTGCTTCCTCTGGAGCCAGAGCACATAGAGCAGCATCAGCACGGCAAGGCTGTTGAGCATCGGCCTGCCGAACAACCACCACACGCTCAAGCCATCGTAGACATACTCCTGCAACCCTTTGGCAAGTGCATCGGCGGGCACTTTCTCCGGGGCGCTGAACTCCACTCCACGCCAACCTTCCGCAATGGCTTTGGGCGAGAGGCTGACAGGCAATTTAGGGTCTGGTCCGCTGACTACATCCTCGGCTGAGGCAGGGATGGACTTCCGCCTGGGCGCGGTCTTCATCACCCATCGAATCGTCATCTCACTGTGAGGAATCCCAGCCCTTACGGAGCTGGCGGCATAGGTCGTGAGATAGACCTTTTGCAACGGCGTGAGTGTCCAGTAGAGCCATGCGGAAGCCGGGAAGATGAGCACGAGCGGCCCCACCGCAAGCCAGAAAAGGAACCAGAACAGCCGCCCCGTCCGGCTCGGAAAACGTATGGAACGGCTCACTGTTTGCCCCCGTCCGGTCCCTCCTGGGACAGAAATTCTGCGAGCAATTTGCGGGCGTCCGCCAGCTTCCGCACGTTGGCCTGGTCACGGATTTTGACCACGGAATCGGGCAGCAGATGCTTGCCTTCCGCGTTCGCCTGGGCCGTGGCATGGAAGAGATTCAGCAGCATATAGCGCAACGCCGAAACCTCGGCCAGCAACAACTCGGTGGGGTCTGCCGGACGCTCCCGCGCGGCTTTCAGGGCCAGTTCGCGCAGCCATTCGGCCACGGTTTTCCCTGCGCCTTCGGCAGCGTTTTCTACCTCTGCCAGCTCTTCCGGCGTTACTCTGGTGGCGATGGTTTTGCCGCGCAAAACCGGACGCGCTTCGTCCTTCGGTGAGGCCGGAGATTGCAAGGGATTCGGGATGCGGGGAGTGTTCATGGGGGAGCCCGCCTCGCAACCAGCTTGCACCTAGCAACTTTTCCCGTCAAGCTCCCGATAGATGAAAGCCTTTGTCTATCAGTGCGTTTACGCAACGGATGCTTTGGAGTGCTCTGCGCGTTTACGCGCGTAAACGCACTGCCGCCGGGCCGCAAATACTGATCGTCAACTTACTGATTCAGAGTACGTTGACGCTGGTAAACCCGGATGCAGGCTCCGTTTACAGGCGGCATCCCATTTGGGGGTGACGTGTCGGCCTTACTTCCGCTGCGTAGCAGCGCAGTCCTCCCGCAACTACGGGACATGCCGGGAGCGGAACGTACTAAGGCATCTGGGGAGCGCCGCTCTTTAGTGTCCTTGCCACCCAATCAGCATGAGGAAAACCGCTGCGAGACAGAGCACGGAGTTCCCTATCCATGTCATATCTCACGCGCCGGATTTCCGGCTTTGAGTCGTCAATCAGCAGGTATGAGGCGCGGCGGTCGCCATCATAAGGAAGGCCAACACTACCTGTATTGGCGACTGTCATTCTTGCCATGCTCCGAATGTAGGGGCGTGGATATGTCCATAGACGACAACCGGCTGGCCGAGTGGTCCGTAAAGTGACTGCAATTCGTCGTCATTGGCCTCTGGTACGGGCGCACGCCAGGGATTTTCAGGGCTGGCATGGACAAGGGCAATGGGAGCGTGAATCTGAGTAAGTGGGAGACTCCGCAGCCATCCAAGTCTTTCCTCTCCAAGTGCCTCACGGGTGGCTGTCGCCATCTCTCTGAGGACGACCCAAAGCGATTGCAAATTGGCCGATTGATTCGCAAATTTCTCGAACATTTCGGGACATGTGAGCATTTGGTCTGTGTTCCCGACTACACCGTGCCAGCCGAGACTGCGAATGCGGTCCACAATCTCCACGGGGCTTGATCCGGTATCCGCGAGATCGCCGCCATGTAGAACCATATCGGGAGAGGCTTGCCGCAAGTCTGCGAGAACCGCTTCAAAGGCAGTCCGGTTGCCGTGGATGTCGGAGACAATCGCAATGCGCATCTCTAAGAAGCTCCATCGCTGTGCCTATGCAGGAATTGTGCAGGAAAAATCACATATTCTGTAAATTCTTGTCGGTTTGAACGAGGCCCATTTCAATTAGAAAACGAGACGGTTTCTTAGGATAACCACGATACGAACTGGCGCGGCTGAGGACAAGAGATTCTTTCGCGCGCGTGATGGCGACGAAGCAATTACGCCGCTCCTCCTCCATTTCGGCACTGGTATCGCCTTTTTGTCGGCTCTGAAAGGATGGCAGGATGTCTTCGGCAAGGCCGATCAGGTAGACGAAATCAAACTCTCTCCCTTTGGCACCATGCACCGTCATCAAGGTGACTGTCTGCGGTTTCGGGGTCGGCTCTTTAGACCTGAGTTGTAGTTCCTGCATGAATTGGTCGAGTGTGACGTTCCGCCCGAAGTGCCTGTTAATGTCGTTTGTAATTTCGCGCCACGCCGCCAAGTCCTCGGCAAGATCGGGGTCAGGCTCGCTACCTGAGACGTAACCGGCGAACTCGGTCAGCACTTCCTCGGTGATTCTCTTGGCCGTCGTTGGGTCGAGCGCAAGATTGCCGATGGTTTCAAGAAGTTTTGCGTAAGGTGAGGAAGGGCCGGTTTCGCTTTTCGCAATCCTGGCCCAGACTGCGAAGTATGATTCGCCGCTGGCCTCTGCGTCCGACAAGATCAGATCGGCTGTAATTTCAATGTTGGCAAAACGATTGAAGGAATCTATTAGGACACCTATGTTTCGTCGGTCTAGCGGTCGCACGGTTTGAGCAAGGCAGGCAACGAGCCAACGGAATTGTGGTGAAAGGAAATCGTCGCGCCGTTGGGCGATAACAGCAGGAACGTGGAGCGTGTGCAACTCATGTAGCATTTGTTCCAACAATGCCCGTGTTCTGGCAAGCACAGTTGTGGCACCCCATTGGTCTTTACCGCGTTCGGCAATCTCCTGCGCAATTTTCTTCGCTTCGTTCTCATCTGAATCAAAAGAGCGAAGCTGAATATGCTGATTGGCAGGCAGTTTAAGCTCTCGCTTTCCAGCAACAAGCGGTTTCTTCGCTTCCGTTCGTTGAACATTGTAGGCAACCAGGCGGTTGGCGGCCTCCACAATCGCGGGTGGGCAACGGTAGTTTGTGGGAAGCTGAATGAGTTGCGGTTCAAAATTGGCCCTGAATTGCTGGATTTGCCGGAAGCTGGCACCGTTCCATTGATAGATAATTTGGTCGTCGTCGGCAACGGCGTAGATATTCTTGAACTCATTTCCGGCCATGGCACGAATGAGCCGATACTGACCGTCGTTCGTATCCTGAAATTCATCCAAAAGCCAATAGGGATATGACCGGCGATAACGCATTGCAATCGCTGGAAACGACGTGAACAGGCGGTGTGCCTCGAATATAAGAGAGTTGAAATCCAGCGCGTTCACGTGCCGCAATTCGTCCTCATAGGCTTGATATGTTTCGGCGACTGCCTGCGGGTCAGGTGTTTGAGTCAGCCGCGCTACCGCGTCCTTTGGCTCAACCAGCAGAGTTTTCAGTCGGTCAATAAGGCTCAGGTAGCGCGTGTTTAGCATGTTCATGCCAGAACGCTTGAGCGCATCTTCAAGCACAGCCTTGCGGTCGTTGTCGTGGGCGTAGATGGCAAAGTCCGGCTTTATTCCGAGGTGAACGCCATGCTGACGGAGAACTTGTCCGCAGAAGCTATGAAATGTGCCGATGCTCGCGCGCTCTTCAAGGCCGGGGACATAGGCCGTCACCCGATCCTTCATTTCGTCGGCGGCTTTATTGGTGAACGTAAGCGCGAGGACGCGGAAGGATTTGTCACGTCCCTCGTCGAGCAAGCGGGCAATGCGGCAAGTCAGAACCCGGGTTTTGCCCGAACCTGGCCCTGCGAGAAGCAACATGGCATTGTCACCCCAGGCGACAGCTTCCTGTTGAATGTCTGTTAGCTCCGACAGAGCGATGTCTAAAGGGGTTGTTGTCATGCGAGTCCCCGGAGTTCTGTGATGGCGTTGCGGAATGTTTCAGGCATCCGTGCGGCTAACGGAGCGTTCCCCCGTAGCATATCGCTCAGTTTGGCCGCGTAGTCTGTTTTGTGTTCTCCCAAGTGATGGAGAATTGTTTGCTGGTCTGTGGTGGCGGCTCCGGCTATGCCAATTTGCTGAAGTATCGTCTTCAGCTCCGGCTCAAGACCATCAGCAAGAAGTTGCGCTTCCAAGTCGCCGCTGGCGTGGGTGCGGCAACGCGCAGCGACAAAGGCGGCGGGGAACCCTCTGTTCTGTATGTTCTGGCAATACTGCCGCCCTGCGTCGTCACCGTCAAAGACCGCAAGCCACGGAATCGAAAACGCGCGCGCAAGCGCGGCAAATGTCGCGGGATGTCCGTTGTTCTGCGCGTCGATCACGGCAACGCCGTGGTCGTCGAGGCCGTAGTCAAGCTCGCGCGCAAGCGCGTGTACGAGCAAATACTCGCTTTGCCCTTCGACGATAAACCATTTTCTGGCGAAGAAAATCTCGCCGCGAATACGGCGCGCGAATGTTTCGAGAGCTTCTAGCTCCGTGTCATCAATGAAAAGCAGAGAGCTATCCCGCAACTCGCGCAACGCGCCTGTGATAACGGCCCTGTCCGCATGAGTGCCGTAGCAGGTCAACAAATCCCTGTACGGTTGTTCTTCCAGCTTGCCGTGGATCGTCAGTAATTGCGCTGCTCGGTCATATTCAATGACCCCGCCGCTATTGTTGACTACATTATCCAGCGCGGCCACATGCGGCACGGTTGCGGAAAAGCTCGGCGGGAGCCACTTTACTTCCGTGCCGTTTGCCGTGAGCCGCACTAGGCGCAAGTCGCGGAAAGGCACATGCTGGACGAAGTAAGGCGAGTGCGTTGTGATGATTTTCTGGCCCGGCAATTTCCTGACGTGCGCCCATAGGGTGCGTGATGCTTGCGGGTGAAGGTGGGTTTCTGGCTCTTCAAGGGCGAGTACAGGGACGCTATCGGCCTCGTACAGTTCTGCAAGGAGATGCTCCACGAACGCCTGGAACAAGAAGATGACCGAAAGGCTCTGCATCCCCTGGCCGTGTCGCTGTAAGGGGAGCCAGGGCCAAGTCGGTTCGTTGCGCATAATAATCTCTGCCTTCGATAGCAAGTCCCACGACTTCAATGGGAGAAGGCGAAGATCGACGCTTCCATCGCGGTCTCTTGCGGCAACTTGCGTGGCACCGGACAGTGTGGCCGCTATTTGCGTCAGGCGCGGGTCGGCGCGCAAGAGCTTCTTATTAAGAAGATCAAGAACACGCTGAACGCGGCCTTCTAGTGCGGCGGGAATTTCCATCGCTTTCAGTAACCGCCCCCAAAATTGGGAACGCGACGAAAATTCGTCGTCAGCATCGCGGAGTGCGCCCAAGTAAAAGACTGGAAGGTACTGCCAGAAGCGTTCCAGATTGGTGCGGCGCGCGGAGCCGCCGGTAAGGGGAGCGCGACCGGCGTTCAAGAACTGCCATGAAGGTTCAAAACTACCCGCAGTCGCGTCCCATGCGCAGGCGGCGCGCAAGATAATGAAACTCTTTCCTGAAACGGGGTCTGTCTGGGCGATTTGGTCGAGGTCTTGTTGCAGGGTATCCGGCCATTCTCCGGCTGTGCGCTCCTCAACACGAATCTCTATGGATATTCCCGGCGGAGCTTTCGGGTCGGCGTTTTCGTCGGCCAAGTGTACGTCGTATTCGGTGAAGCCCGTGCCGCGCTGCCCCCATCTCCGCGTCAACGCAATTCGTATTGCGTCGAGAATTGCCGTTTTACCGGCATTGTTCGGGCCGATCAGGACGGTCGTATCGCTCAGTTCAAGGTCAACGTCCTTGATGGAACGGAAGTTCTGGATTCTGAGGCGCGTGATACGCATTTACCCCGCCTTCCTTAATCCCTTGAGTACCGCGCGGAAAGAGGCGAGGCCGGATTCAAGGTTCTCGATGATGTCCTCGGCGAGCGTGTCCGGTTCGGGCAGGTTGTCGAGATCGGTCAGGCCTTTGTCTTTGAGCCAGAAAATATCAAGGCTCGTTTTGTCGCGCGCGGTCAGTTCCTCATAGGTGTACTTGCGCCAACGGCCTTCTGGATTCTTGTCGGCGTCCCACGTCGCCTTGCGCTTGTGGCGGTTCTTCGGATTGAAGCACTCGATAAACTCGGCCAGATGCTCGAAGCGGAGCGGTTTTTGTTTCAGTGTGTGGTGAATGTTGGTGCGGTAGTCGTAATACCAAACGTCCCGCGTCCACGGCGTCTTGCTGGCCTCGTGATTGTCGAAGAAAATCACGTTGGCCTTTACGCCCTGGGCGTAGAAGATGCCGGTGGGCAGGCGCAGAATGGTATGAAGCTCGGTCGTCTTGAGCAAGTTCTGCCGCACCGTCTCGCCTGCCCCGCCTTCAAACAGCACATTGTCTGGCACCACGACGGCGGCGCGGCCCGTGGTTTTCAGCATGGTGCGAATGTGCTGGACGAAGTTCAACTGCTTGTTCGATGTCGTTGCCCAAAAGTCCTGACGGTTGTAGGTCAGGTCGTCCGTCTCCTCCTCGCCTTCGTCATTGGTGAAGGTCATGGAGCTTTTTTTGCCAAAGGGCGGATTGGTCAGAACCAAATCGTAACTCTGGCCGGACGGGGCCACAAGCGAATCGTTGGGGGAAATCAGCACGTCGCCGTCAATCTCGCCGATGTTATGCAGAAACATATTCATCAGGCACAGGCGGCGCGTGTTGGCGACGATTTCGTTGCCGTAAAAGGTTTTGTATTTGAGTGCGGCTTTCTGCGCCTTGTCGAGCGAATAGTTGTCAGGGTTGGTCAGGAAGTCGTAGCAAGCTAGGAAAAAGCCGCCGGTGCCGCAGGCGGGGTCGGCAATGGTCTTGCCCGGCTCGGGCCGCATACATTCGACCATTGCGCGGATGAGCGCGCGCGGCGTGAAATACTGCCCTGCGCCGGATTTGGTGTCCTCGGCGTTCTTCTCAAGCAAGCCCTCGTAGATGTCGCCCTTCACGTCCGCGCCCATCATCACCCATTGCACTTCGTCAATCATGTCGATGAGGCGGTAGAGCTTGGCGGGGTCTTGAATCTTGTTCTGCGATTTCGTGAAAATCTGGCCTAACACGTCCTTACGCTTGCCGAGTTCGCGCAATAGCTCGATGTAATGGCCTTCCAGTTCCGCGCCGCGCTTGGCTCTCAACGTCGGCCATGTGTATTTGGCGGGGATGCCCACGTCGCGCTTGTACGGCGGCCTGGAATACTCATCGGCCATTTTCAGGAAGATGAGATAGGTCAGTTGCTCCAGATAGTCGCCATAGCCCACGCCGTCGTCGCGGAGCGTGTTGCAAAAGGCCCAGACTTTGGAAACGATGGATTCGGTCATCATCATGCGGATTGCTTCTTTCCGTTCTTACTCATCTTGCGGTGGCCGTTCTTCGCGGGCGCGCCATTGCGCTCGGCGCGGATACGCTCAAGCAACACGGACGCAGGTTCATCCTTCGCGTCCTGCGCCACAAGCTGGCCGGAAAATGCTTTTTTAAGGATGGATTGGCGAAGGGCGCGCGTTCTCTGCAACTCGCTGTCAATACTTTCCGACAACTCTTGCTCGATGGACAATGCGGCCTCAATACGCTCAACAACAATTGCTTGTTCTTTGGGGGATGGAAGGGGAAAAACAACGCTCTTGATGTTGTCGAGATTTAATCCTGGCTTTCCCGCACCATACGCCGCCTCGTTAAGTTGACGACGGCCATGCGCCTCTGACAGCAGATACCAATACAAGAACATTGGCACCAGTGATGGGCCGGGGCGGCATAGTGCGACGTGCTGGCTCACGTAGGCCGTGCCTAGCTCTGATTTGACAACGCCTGTCTTGGTGACATTGGCACCAGTGATCGTTATAAGCACGTCGCCAACTTTGACGCGCGTTCGTAAGCCCTCGGTGTTTCCCTCTGGCAGTTGCACGAAAGCAATATCTGTCAGGTCAAGTCGGTCATACTTGAGGTTCTGCGCCCGTATGAAGGTATCGCCAGAATTAGCGTAATACTCTGCCCAACCCCTTGAGCCAGAAGTCAGGTACACAATCTCGTCACCTATGCGGGTGTCGCGCCATGCCTCATGTGTCGCACGGAGGTCTGTCGTCAGCTTGCCCTCGAAAGCGTGTTTGAGGACGGACTGGCGGTATGCTTTGAGTTGCTCGCGCGCGGTCGTCAGACCCTCGATGCCCTTGTCGAGTTCGGAAAATAATTCCTCGATCTTGGCAACGATGCGGCGTTGCTCGCGGCGGGGAGCAACGGGCATACACCGGGAGGAAAGATACAGGGTTGGTACACGCCGCTGGCCGACTGCGCCGGTCATATTATGCTCTGCGTTGGCACGAAAACCCTGGGAAGAAACGAAGTAGTAAAGGTACTTTGCGTCAATACCTGAATATGGCCGCAGAACGTGAAATTCCGTAGAGCCAAAGCCGTATCCATTCTTGAGCGCGGGAACGACGGCCATTTTCCCGTTTTCCATGCACGGGGTAATTTTGGCAAAAAGCACGTCGCCTTCAAGAAACGGCGTATAGCCTTTTTTGACTTGGGCAAAGGGGCGCGACGTGCTAACGTCCATGCGCCCGGAAAGCTCCTCTACCGCTGGCATAGGCACGAATGCAACTTCTAGCTCGTCGGGAATGTCGGCCTTGTCTACGCGCGGGTTGATGTCCGCAATAACCGAAAGTTGCGCGCGGTGCCATGTGGACGGTAGTTGTTCCGGTAAGTCACTCATGCTGCCAACGCCTCATTCATTTCATTCAGCACGGTGTCCATGTCCGGTCCGAATAGTTGATACATTTTTCCAAGCCCGCCTCTGGCGTCGAAGGGAGCCATATCAAGGTCGTCGCGCTCGATGTGGATGGACACGGCAATGTGGTCGCGTATCATGCGGAGCCATTCCATCTGTTCGTCATTGAATTTCTGCCCCGCGCCGCTGTGCCGCTTCAAAATCCACACTTGGAAGTTGCGGCGCACGGTGTCGGCATAGGGCGCGATTTTTTCATCCAAGCCACAAACGCGGCGGATGAGCGCAACAATCGCGGTCAATTCATTCGCGGGGTTCTCGCCCTTGTATTCATCCAACAGCGCGTAAGCGCGCCACACGCGAAGGGGCGCGAGTTTTGGCCGGTCGGCTTTCAGCGCATCCAGGACGGTCTTAATCATGGCGTAGGTGATTTCACTTCTACGCGCGGGCTGGCTAAAAAAGATAGTCAACGCCTCAATCTTGTCGCGGTGTTCCTCAAGATAGGCAGCAAAATCCTTCGTCAGATTTTGCGCGTTCTCCTGCGCGTCGCCGTCCCATGCCGCCGTCAACACCGTGTCAAGGTTCTCGTGGTCGATGGTCTGTTCTTTTTCGCGGCGGATAGTGTCAATGAGGTTGATAAGCGGGCCGGTGAACACGTTCGCGACCTGGCCCACAAGTTTGTCGCGGGCCTGTGTGCGCTGTTCGTCGGTCGGCTCCGCGCCCTTGGCGGATGCTTTTGCCGCTTCCTCGATCTGGTCGGGGTCGATGGCGTCAAGCAAGCCTTTGACGATTTCGGAAAGTCTGGTGCCGCCCGCAATCTCGGTGATGCGGGCGCGGTCGTCCTCGTTCAACTCCCTGTCCAGGCGTGCAAGCCGTCCGGCGAGCGAGCTGACGGTATCCTCATCTCGCACGCCCATCATGACGCCGGTGGCAAGGTCTTTGAGTGGAACGCCCGGCTTGGTAATGAGCGGCTGGCTTGCGGTTTTCAGGGATTGGGTAACGCCTACGGCGTCCACGATGACATAGTGCGTTTTGGCAATGGCCGACGGGGTGACTTTCTTGAGATCGTCGGCATTGAGTACGCGGGTGCCGCGCCCCTTCATCTGCTCGAAGTAATTGCGGCTTTTAACGTCGCGCATAAACAGCAGGCACTCAAGCGGCTTTACGTCCGTGCCGGTCGCAATCATATCGACCGTCACAGCAATGCGCGGATAGTAGTTGTTGCGGAATTGGGCAAGGACGGATTTCGGGTCGTCGGCCTGATAGGTGACTTTCTTGCAAAAGTCGTTGCTTTCGCCGAACTCCTCGCGCACGGTCTGGATGATGTCGTCGGCGTGGCTGTCGGTCTTGGCGAATATCAGCGTCTTGGGTACTTCCGCGCGTCCGAGGAATATCTCCGGCAATTTGTCGCGGAACGTGCGAATGACGGTGCGTATCTGGTCGGGGTTCACCACGTCGCGGTCAAGCTGTGTGGACGAATACTGCTTGTCCTCGTCCTGCGTCTCCCACCTCTTTTTGCGCGTCAGGCGTTCGCGCCGTTCAATCTGCTGTTCGGCCTTTAACTGCGCGCCCTGCTTCGTCACCTGCGTTTCGATGGTGTAGATTTCGTTGCCGACGTTCACGCCGTCGGCGACGGCCTGTTCGCGGCTGTATTCGCTCACCACGTTTTTCTTAAAGAAGCCGTAGGTGCGGTCGTCCGGCGTGGCGGTCAGGCCGATAAGAAAAGCGTCGAAGTATTCAATGACCTGCCGCCATGTGTTGTAAATGGAGCGGTGGCACTCATCAATAATGATGAAGTCGAAAAACTCCGGCGGAACCTTCTCGTTGTAAACGACGGGAAGCGGTTCCTTCGCGCGCACCATGTCTTCGGGGCTGACTTCCTCGGCGGCTTCGTCAAGCGGCTCGTCCTTGAGGATGGAATACATGCGCTGAATCGTGCTGATACAAACCTGACTGCTGGGAGCAAGGTAGGACGATTTGAGCCGCTGGACGTTGTAAAGCTCGGTGAATTTGCGGTTGTCGTCGTTGGGCAGGTAGGACATGAACTCCTGCTCGGCCTGCTCGCCCAGGTTCTTCGTATCTACCAAAAACAAAATGCGCTTGGCGTCGGCGAATTTTAGAAGCCGATAGACGGACGTGATGGCCGTGAAAGTCTTGCCCGCGCCGGTCGCCATTTGAATCAGGGCGCGGGGCTTGTTGGCCTGAAAGGATTTTTCCAAATTCTCGATGGCCTTGATTTGGCAATCGCGGAATCCTGCGGGGTCGAGCGCCGGAATGTTATGCAGGCGCGCGCGGAGCGATTGCGGCTTGGAAAGCCATTCGGCCATTGTCTCGGGCCGGGGAAAAGTGAACACTTCGCGCGAACGGGGCTTTGGATCGCGCCCGTCGGTGAAGCGGGTCACGACGCCGGTGCTCTCGTAAACGAAAGGCAACGGCTTTTTATTCGCAACCCATTTGAGCTTGGCGCTTGCGTAGCCTTCTGACTGCTCCTCAACCGTCGTGATGTTGTGGCCCATCTCTTGGGGCTTGGCTTCGATGACGCCGACGGCCTGACGGTCAACAAACTGCACATAGTCGGCGGGGCCGATGTCGGTTTGGTATTCGCGCACGGCGATACCCAAACCGGCATTGAAATTGATCTTGCCTTTGGTCTGAACATGCCAGCCCGCCTCGGCCAGCTTCGCGTCGATCTGGTCGCGGGCAATCTGTTCCGGGTTCTGGTTCTTAGTTGCCGGAGGCATGGGGCCTGCGTTTTTCCTATGAATTACCTTTACTATCGCACACGTATCTTGCTGATTCCAAGGCAGGAATCAAGACATGGTTCTCTCAGGAGTTGTAATGGAATCCATTACGATGTAATACTTGGGTATGGCTACTGCGACTGCAAGGAAATCGAAGGTCTATACGATTAGCCTTCCGCCCGAACTCGCACAGAGAGCCGAGGCGCTGGCGCAGCGGGACAGCCGCACCATGAGCGAACTATTCCGCGAAGCCTTCCGCACCTACTCCGCGCAGCAGGCGAGACGGACATTGGATGAATTGGGTGAGTACGCGGCGGGCCGCAACCCCAAGGGCTACACCGAAGCCGATGTGCCCCGGCTCGTTAAAGAAGTGCGCGCCGAGAAGCCGCGCCGCCGCAAGGTACGGTCTAACGGGTGATCGTCGTCGTAGACACAAACGTCTGGATTTCCGCGCTTCAGTTTGCGAAAGGTCGCGGCACACCGACTCTTGCGCTTGAAAAAGCGATGAGCGAAGACGTAATTGCCACCTGTGATGAGATTGACGCGGAGGTTGTGCGCGTCCTGACGGAAAAGTTTTCCTGGGAACAACACCGCGCAATATCGGCGCTGCAAACGATCCTGGCGCGCGGCATCCGTGTAAAGATTCGAGGCACGGTAAAGGTCTGCCGTGATCCGAACGATGATATGTTTCTGGAGTGCGCCTCCCTTGCGAAAGCGGATTTGCTGGTTGCAGGCGACAAGGATTTATTGATTCTCGGCGCGTACAAGGGAACGCGCATTATCACTCCCTCGGAATATCTCAGAGCCGGATAAAAGCATCCGGCCACTGCTCAAAGATGAGCATGGCCGTAGACCGCCGGAGCGATATTCATTGCAACGGCTGCGGGGATACCGCTGACAGCGGCTTCCCCGGCGTTTTCGGTTGTCTCGTTCTCTTCCTCAAACGTGCTGTCGAGAATCAGGTCCACGGCTCTCTGCGCGTTGGCGGCGGCATGAACGATAAGGCGGTTATCTTCTTCCAGCTTTTCAATCCAGTTCTGAATGTACGCGGTGGTGTTGCGGTCGGTGTGCTCGTTGGCGATGCCAGCGATAGCGCAAAGGAAAGCTGCGCCCATCTCGGCAACCAATTCTTCCTTGCTGTAAAGCTCATCTCCGAAGCGGTCGCCAAAGGTGCGATTGAGGCGGCTTTCGTGCCCGGTGCTGTGAATCAGCTCATGGAATAAGGTGCTGTAATAGTGGGGCGCATCCACAAACCGGCTGCGGGCGGGCATGTGGACAGAATCGGTAGAGGGCCGGTAGTAAGCGCGGTACTCGGTGGGGCTGTTGAGATGGAGCGCGGGCCGATTCTCCCATCCGGTGACAATGCTTTCGCAAACCTCGTCTTCGTCAATCTCCGGCGCGATGGCGGGCTGCGAGATTTCAGGAAGCGTAAGGCCGTCGCACTGCTCTACATTGAAAATCGTGTAGTGGCAGAGAACGAACGGAACGCGCTCATCCTCGCCAGTGCCTTCCTCGTCTTTGGTGGCATATTCGGAAAGCTGCTTGTAGAAGATGATCTGCGTTCCATGCTCGCCTTTGCGAACCGTACCTTTCAATGCCTGCGCCTGTTTGAAGGTAAGCCAAAATGGAGAGCTATATTCGCTCGACCAAAGCAAGAGAACATTGATGCCACGGTAGAGCCTGCCGGTGTAGAAGTTGCGCGGGAACGGGCCGCCTGCATAGCGCGGCGTCTTCCACGGCTTTTCCCACGGAATCACACCTGCTTTGAGGCTGGAAATAATACGGTCAGTGACGGTCTGATAGATGCTCGGCC
>Ga0335074_10000831_pt1 | contig 42311 bp, 33 predicted proteins | sample Lox_Sample_23_FD_206715 | JGI IMG/M metagenome (GOLD analysis project Ga0335074, IMG submission 206715) | Soil microbial communities from Loxahatchee National Wildlife Refuge, Florida, United States - Lox_Sample_2.3 | ecosystem: Environmental > Terrestrial > Soil > Wetlands | place: USA...
TAATTTTTGTTGGCTGGTGGATTTTAAGCGCATTTTTCCAAAAAGATGAACAGTCTTTGGGTTTTGGCTGTTATGTTTGGGTGTTGTCATTCGTGCTGCTTTATTTGTCCATGCTTTTGCCGTTTGTTGCCGCTAAAAGTCGAAAGACTCCAAAACATGCCTGATTTCTTTCGCGTTGAAGCCGCGCTGAACGGTTTGTATCGTGCGACCAATGTCGCCGCCGGAAAATAAAATTTCTCCGCTCAAGCAGCCCGTGACTTCGCTTTGGGGTGTTGGCGCGGAGCGCGCGGTGCAACTCGCGCGGCTGGAAATCTTCACGGTTGAAGATTTGCTGCTGCACCGACCGAAGCGTTACGAAGACCGCCGGCATTTCCGAAAAATTGCCGAACTCACGAAGGACGAGCCGTTCACGGCGCGCGGCACGATTGTCGCGCTCGGCCTGAAGCGATTTCGCGGCGGACAAAAATCCATTTTTGAAATCATTTTGGACGACGGCACGGCGCGGCTGCATTGCCGCTGGTGGAATCTGCCGTTCATGCAAAATTATTTTGCGCAGGGCGACGAGGTTTTTGTCTTCGGCAAACTCGTCGAAACCAAGCCGCGCACGATGGACCATCCCGAAACCGAGGTCATCGAAGGCGGCGAGGAGAGTTTCATCCACATCAACCGCATCGCGTCCATTTATCCGTTGACCGAAGGATTGCCGCAACGCTGGCTGCGCGGGACGATTTGGCGGACGCTGGAAAAGTTTGAAAATCAAATTGCCGAGCCAAAGCCCGCGCCGGATTTGAAATTTTTCCCGGCGCGCGCCAACGCCATTCGCATGACGCATTTTCCCGAAGAATTGACCGATGTGGAAATTGCGCGGCAACGGCTGGCGCTGGATGAATTTGTTGCGCTGCAGATTGAAATGCAATCGCGCCGGAAAAGATTTGAAGCGAATGCAAAGGCGCTGCCCTGTGGCGGCGACAATCGGCTGATGAAACCGTTTCTGGCGCGGCTAGGTTTCAAGTTGACGGATGCGCAGACAAAAGTTTTGCGCGAAATCCGTCACGACCTGAGCGGCGCGCATCCGATGCGGCGGCTGCTGCAAGGCGACGTTGGCTCCGGCAAAACGGCGGTCGCGGCCTGCACCGCGTTGATGACGCTGGAAAGCGGCTTCAACGTCGCGCTCATGGCGCCGACGGAAATTCTGGCGGAACAGCACTGGCGTAATTTTGTGCGTTGGTTTGAACCGCTCGGAGTCAAGATCGAGTTGCGAACTGGCAGCCGCAAAGAAGAGAAGTCCGAAGCGAGAACTGCGAAGAACGAGCCTGCGCCAAGTTCGCACTTCACACTTCGCGCTTCGCATTTGTTCATCGGTACTCACGCGCTGCTGACTTCCGGTTTTGATTTGCCAGAACTCGGACTCGCGATCATTGACGAGCAGCACAAGTTCGGCGTGGCGCAGCGCGAGCAACTGGTGCGCAAGGGAAATTATCCGCACCTGCTCGTAATGACCGCGACGCCGATTCCGCGCACGCTCGGCCTGACGCTTTACGGCGATTTGGACGTTTCGGTGATTGACGAAATGCCCGGTGGTCGCGGCGAAATCAAAACGTTCGTCCGAAGCACGGACAAATTGCCGAAGGTCATTGAATTCATCCGCGAGAAAATTTCCGGCGGACGGCAGGCATTCGTCGTTTATCCGCGGGTGGAAGATTCGGGCGCGAAGGAATTAAAGGCGGTCACGACGGAATTTGAAAACCTGCAAAAAATTTTCGCGCCGTTCCGCGTCGGGCTTTTGTACGGGCGGCTGAAAGGTCCGGAAAAGGAAACCGTCATGGCGGATTTTCGCGCGAACAAAATCCGGGTTTTGCTGGCGACTTCGCTGGTTGAAGTTGGCGTGGACGTGCCGAACGCGACGCTCCTGCTGGTTGAAAATGCGGAGATGTTTGGTCTGGCGCAGTTGCACCAGTTGCGCGGGCGGATTGGCCGCGGCGCGCACGAATCGTTTTGCATTTTGATTTCGGACGCGAAGAATTTTGAAGCGCGCCAGCGTTTGAAAATCCTGGAGGAGACGAACGACGGCTTCAAAATTGCGGAGGCCGATTTAAAATTGCGCGGGCCGGGTGAATTGCTGGGCCGCGAGCAAAGCGGCCTGCCGAAGTTTCGCTTTGGAAATTTGATCGAGGATTTGGATTTGATCCGGCGCGCAAAGGCGCTGGCAGGCCAGATAATTTAATTGATATTTTCGCTTGCGAACATTCCGGCATGTCCGGACATTATGCGGGCATGAAAAAATTATTCTGTCTGGTAGCGGTGTTTGGTCTCATTTGCGTCGGACTGATGAGCGGTTGCTCGCAGCAAAGCTCCTCCACGCCGCCGGCGACCACCAACGCGCCCGCGCAATAAAACGCTGCCGACTGATTTGATCGGTCGCGGACATGTGAGGTTGCGGATCAAGGCATTTGCTCCGGCAGGATTTGTGTCGGGTGAAATAATGCAAACTTGCGCTTGGAATTTTTCCGCGCGGGATTAGATTGAAGCCATGAAAGCATGCTTTTTGATTGTGGTCGCAAGCGGTTTGCTTTTGGCCGGTTGCAGTCAGAGCAGTTCCACTTCGACGCAATCTACCAATGCAGCGGCCACCAACGCCGCGCCGAATTATACCAGCGGGAATCCGTTGACGGCTCCGGCGGATTACCTCGGCGTGGTGGTGCAGGCGCAAAAGTATTCGGAGAAACAGATTGACCTCGCGTATGTCAACGAGGCCATCCAGGAATACAATGCGGCGGAAGGGCATTATCCTAAAACGTTGCAGGAAATGATTCCGAATTATCTCGGCAAAATGCCACAGGCGCCCTATGGCTATAAAATCGTTTATGACGCGACCACGGGGACAATCAAAGTGGTGAAGCAATAATCCGCCTTCTGAAAAATTGAAATCGCCGGCCCAAAATGGCCGGCGATTTGTTTTTGCTCGCAAAATTTTTTGTGCCAACGACACTTTTGCCGATGCTCGAACAAATCATCATCCTCGATTTCGGATCGCAATACACGCAGGTCATCGCGCGGCGCGTCCGCGAGGGCAGCGTCTATTCGCAAATCCTGCGCTACGACACGCCCGCCGTTGAAATCGCCGCGCTCAAGCCGCGCGGCATCATTTTGTCCGGTGGGCCATCGTCCGTTTATGCGAAGGATGCGCCGCTGCCCGACAAAAACATTTTCGCGCTCGGCGTGCCGATGCTCGGCGTTTGCTACGGCGTCCAATTATTTGCGCAATTTCTCGGCGGCAAGGTCGAGAAAGGACTCAAGCGCGAATACGGCAAGGGCACGCTTGCGGTGAAAGACCCGGCATGCACGCTGTTCGCCGGATTGCCGGAATCGCTGCAAGTCTGGAACTCGCACGGCGATAAACTCACGAAACTGCCGGATGGCTTCAAACCCGTCGCCGTCACGGAAAATTCCGAATTCGCGGCGATTGAAAACCGCGCGAAAAAATTCTTCGGCCTGCAATTCCATCCCGAAGTTGTTCACACGCCGCGCGGCAAGGAAATCATTTCCAACTTCGTTCACCACATTTGCGGCTGCGGCAAAAGCTGGACGATGGCGAATTACGTCGAGCAGGCCGTCGCCGAAATCCGCAAGCAGGTCGGCACGGAAAAAGTCATTCTCGGCTTGAGCGGCGGCGTGGATTCGAGCGTGGCGGCGGCGCTGCTACACAAGGCGATTGGCGACCAGCTTACTTGTATTTTCGTCAACAACGGCCTGTTGCGCGCGCGCGAAGCGGAAGTCGTGCAGGAAGTTTTCGGGCGCAACTTCAAAATCAAGCTGCAATACGAGAACGCCTCGAAATTATTTTTGCAGCGGCTTAAAAAAATCACCGAACCCGAACGCAAACGCAAAATCATCGGCCGGACGTTCATTGAAGTTTTTCAAGACGCGATGAAGCACGTTGGCCGGGCGAAATTTCTGGCGCAAGGCACGCTGTATCCCGACGTGATTGAATCCGTGCCGATTGCCGGCAATCCCGCCGCGCTCATCAAATCGCATCACAACGTCGGCGGGCTGCCAAAGAAGATGAAGTTCCAGCTCGTCGAGCCGCTGAAATGTTTGTTCAAGGACGAAGTGCGGCAGCTCGGACTCGAACTCGGCTTGCCCAAGGAAATTGTCTGGCGACAGCCGTTTCCCGGCCCCGGCCTCGCCGTGCGCGTGCTCGGCGAAGTGACGCCGGAACGCTGCGAGATTTTGCGGAACGCCGACGCGATTGTCGTCGAGGAAATGAAGGCGGGCGGGTTGTATTACAAAATCTGGCAGAGTTTCGCCGTGCTGCTGCCGGTGCGCAGCGTGGGCGTGATGGGCGACGAGCGGACTTACGATTACACGATTGCGATTCGCGCCGTGGAATCGCAGGACGGCATGACGGCGGACTGGGTGAAGCTGCCGTATGATTTGCTGGAAAAACTCGCGAGCCGCATCATCAACGAAGTGAAAGGCGTGAACCGCTGCGTCTTCGACATCACCAGCAAGCCGCCGGGGACGATTGAATGGGAGTAAAATCTGGGTGGAGTTGAACGACAATTGAGCCTTCGTTGTCAATGATGTTGACCAACCATGCCAATCCAGAAAATTCTTGGGTTTGCGCTTCTGGTTGCCGGACTTGCGCTGTGCGGCGCGGGCCAGTGGCTACTGTTGAGTCCGCCGCAATATCAGGCGACGGCGAGAATCACGGCGGAACCGGATTCAATTCCCCCAATGTGGGATGGTAATGACCCTTACTTCATTCAAACCGAGTATGAAATCATTCAGTCCCCTTCCATCTTAAGCAATGTTGTCGAATCTTTGAACTTGAACGTTGAATGGGGTAAAAAATATGGCGATGGCAGCCCGCTCGAAATTGCAAAAGCAATCAAGTTGCTGCAAGGGCGGATAAAAGTTGAACCCGTTCACAACACGAGACTCATTGAAATCAGCTTCTCCAGTGAAGACCCGAATGAGGCGGCCAGAATTGCCAATGCCATCGCCAAAGCTTATCAGGATTATCGCATGGAATTGCAAGTGCAACGAATACGAGGAGGTATTCAGGTGCTCATGGACTACTACCAAAAAGATGCGCAAGACATCAATGCCAATCAGGAAAGCCTCGATCAACTAAGAAAACAGTTGAATGTGCCAACCCCTGAACCAGACGACGAATTGTTGAAATCAAACTACCCAGCCTATTATCAAGCCAAACAGAACCTTCAAAAGAAGATTGATTTCCACAAACTGCTCCATGCAGAAATCGAGCAAAAAAAAATAGACCTTGCGATCCCCAAAACTTCGGATGTGCAAATTGTGGATGCCGCCGAGCCGCCGAAGTTTCCCATCGGCCCGGATCGTCCTCTCGGCGCGGTGTTGCTGGTCATTGGCCTTTTCCCGACCGTCGGCGGCTTTCTCTTTCTCAAATCGTCCCGCCTTTCATCCGCCTAAAGGCATCACCAGCAAGCCGCCGGGGACGATTGAGTGGGAATGATTCGACGGGTTGACCTGCTTACGTTGCCATGTGGCTGACCGGGTCGCTCCAATCGCCGCTGCCGGTGCTGCCGCCCAGCGCGCGAAAGATAAACGTATAAGTCGTCCCCGGCGTCAAATTCGGAACGACCACGCGGCGCGCCTGCGGAAAGGTGCCGATGGGCTGATAAGTCTTGCCGCCATCCGTGCTCATCCTGCCCTCGTAAGTGGGACGCAACCGCTAAAGAAAACAATGTTGAAAACTTCGAAAAACAAATCATTTGTGTAACGAACAGTTTTGGAGGCACACTGGGATCAGCCCAAGCAATTCGAACATATACTTTCTCATGGCAGGACGGGCAGGCTAATTTGATCATATCGGACTCAAGCCGCGACTCGGTGGCGGGATTCTCAACAGGAGACGTTTACTCTCTTCAAAAATTGCTATTACGATTACCGCAGATGAAGCAAAAACTGGCCGACGCCATCCGCAATAAAGAAGCACAAAAGAACTTATTCCACTAAAGCACAAATCTTCCTGTTGCTTGCGTGCAGCTTGTTCAGCTTCGGCTTTTTCTGTAAATGTCTCATGCGTCGGATCGACTGATTCTAAATAGTTTTGCCTTGCTTGTGCGATTTCGTTTTGACGATGAACGATTAAAAAAACAACGAAGCCAATCGCACCAATGACAATCAAAGCAATCAAAAGTTTTTTGGCGTCCGGCGACTCTGATTTTTGCAGGCTATTATCGGGCGCAGGCGTGATTAAATCTGATTCCGCTTTCTAACTTGTGGCAAAATCAATGTAGTTTCGCGTCCACAGTGCGGGCAAGTAATTTTTTGGCCAGTCATTTCAATTGGAAACGCGATATGTTCACCGCATCGCTCGCAATTACATTTTATTTCGTCGCTCATGGCTTCACCTTCAAGCAGTCGAGCTATTCAAACGCCAAATGCCCCAATCGTCCATCCCAAAGTGAAAACCGAAAAAGAGTTCCCGTCCACCGGCAGCAGATTTCCGTCATCGCCCCGCCTCGTGCGTGCGCCCCGCGCCCACCCTTCATGCTACCCTTTGTAAATATCGTGCGTGCCGATGTCCACGGTCACGACCCGGTTGCCTTCGATGTAAAACACGGCGCGGAGATTGCCTTCAACGTCCACGGCGTAAATCGTGCGATTGTGATAAGCCGAAAGCCGATGGATTTTGTGGGCGCGCAGCCGGGGGTCAAATGGATTTTGTTTGAAAATTTTCCACGCCCGCCGCGTGGACTCTTTTTGGGCGGCGGTCAGGTCGTAAAAACTTTCCCAAAACTGTTCGGTCGGCTTGAAGCGATAGTTCATTTACGCCGCTTGCGGGACGGCGGCGGCGCGCCGCTTAAAACCGTTTCCATGTCCACGAAACGTCCGGCTGCCGCGTCGGCCATGCCCTGTTTGAATGATTCGGGGATCCACGAGTCGTCGTTTTCCACGACGAATTTGGCCACTTGCGCCCGTTCGTTCGCGGGCAATTCTTTGATTTGTTAATGACTTCCGCTGCGCTCATAATGGGATTATCGCCCCAATTTTGTTTCAGGCAAGGGACAAATTTGCCCCAATCGTCCATTCCAAAATGAACGCCGGAAAAGAGCCGTTCAATTGCGGAATTCGGATTGCGGGGTGCGGAGTGCGCGTCAAATCCGCCGGCCTCCCCTTGTCAAACCACCGCTCATCCATTATTGTCTGCCAATGTGGTTGAAGAAACATCTTGTCTGGCTGGTGTTGGTGGGCTGCGCCGCGACGTTCGCGCGCGGCGACACCGTCCAGCTCAAGGACCAGGACGCCGTCACCGGAAAAATCCTCGTTGAAAAACCGGATTCCGTCGTGGTGGATGTCGGCTACACCGTGCTGGTCATTCCGCGCAGCGACGTCATAAAAATTTCCAAGGCGAACGAAATCCTGTCGCCGGCCACCCCGGCCGTCAGCCCGCTGCTGGACATCACGCCGCAATTTTACACCGCCGGCGCGATGAATGCCCCGGCGCATGACGTTAGTGCGCTCGTCAAACAAATCGGCGAGGCCGTCGTGCAGGTGCGCACGCCGGAGGGACTCGGCTCGGGCTTTTTCATCAACCCGGACGGTTATCTCATCACGAATTTTCACGTCATCGAGGGCGAGACGGAAATCACCGTGGAAGTTTATCGCCAGACGGACAGCGGTCTTGAAAACGACACTTACAAGCAGGTGCGCATCATCGCCATCAACAAGTTTCACGACCTCGCGCTGCTGCACATTGAGGACAAGAACGCGCCGAAGTTCAAATACGTCACGCTCGGCAGTTCGGACGCGTTGAGCGTGGGCGACTCGGTGTTTGCCATCGGCAGCCCGATGGGGCTGGAGCGCACGGTGACGCAGGGCATCATCAGCACCAAGACGCGCGAGCTGGAGGGCGAGCTTTATTTGCAGACGACGGCGCCAATCAATCCCGGCAACAGCGGCGGTCCGCTGTTCAACATGGCGGGCGAGGTCGTCGGCGTGACGAACATGAAAATCACCTTCGGCGAGGGACTCGGCTTTGCGATTCCGGTGGAGCTGGTGAAAAATTTCCTCGACCACCGCGACGCCTTTGCCTATTCGACGGACAACCCGAACAATCCGTATCGCTACCTGCCGCCGCCGAGCAGCATGAAGCTGAAGCCGGATGAGAGATAAATTTCCGGAGAAATTATAATGGACGGCGAAAGGGGTTCTGGTTCAATTCAAACAACCCGGCGCGTCAAGCGCGCGGGTGAAAATCTTATGAAAAAATTACTGGCTGCCCTGCTATCGCTGACATTTGCGGTCTCCGTTTGCGCCGCGATTCCACCCGCCGAAAATCTGCTGCCATCGGACACGCTGTTTTTCTTTACCGCGCCGGATTGCGCGGCGTGGCGCGCCGTTGCGCATCAGTCGCCGCAATGGCTTTTGTGGAGCGACCCGGCGATGAAGCCGTTCCGCGACAATTTCGCCGCCAAATTGAACGCGTCGTTCGTCGCGCCGCTGGAACGCGACCTGGGCGTAAAGCTTGCGGATTTTGAGAGTCTGCCGCAGGGACAATTCACGCTTGCCGTGACGCAAAACGGCTGGAACGGAACCGGCGACAAATCGCCCGGAATCCTTTTGCTGCTGGACGCGAAGGACAAAAGCAACCTGCTCACGACCAACCTTGACGCGCTGAAGGAGAAATGGGCGGCCGACGGCAAGCCGATTCACACGGAGACGGTCCGCGGCATCGAGTTTTCCATCGTGCCGCTTTCGAGCAACGACATTCCGGCGTCGCTGGCGGGCTTTTTCCCCGCGCACGAGCCGGTGCAGGAACTCGGCAAGGAACCAACGCCCCAAAAGCCCGGCGAACTCATCGTCGGGCAGTATGAATCGCTGCTCATCGCCGGCAATTCGCTGGCGGCCGTCGAGCCGGTCGTCGCACGGCTCACGGGCGGCGCGGTCCCGACGTTGAGCGACAACGCGGCTTTCGCCACTGACAAAATTTCGCAATTTCACGGCGCGCCGTTGTATTATGCCTGGTTCAACGCCCAGACGGTGTTCAACACGCTCGCGCAAATGCCGGAGACGCCGCCAAATCCCGAGGCGCCCACCGTGTTTCCCGAGCCGCAATGGGACAAAATTTTGAACGCGACGGGTTTGACCGGCTTGAAGAGCGTGAGCCTGGCTTATCGGGAAAATCACGACGGCGCGGAAGTGGATGTTTTTGTCGCCGCGCCGGAATCGGCCCGGCGGGGAATTTTCAAGATGATGGCCGTCGTGCCGGAAAGCGCCGCGCCGCCGATGTTTGTGCCCGCCGACGTGGTGAAATTCTGGCGCTGGCGGGTGGACGGGCAGGACGCCTGGGCCGCGCTGCAAAAAATGCTGGCGGAAATTTCCCCCTCGGCGTTGAACGGCCTCAATTCCACCCTGGACATGGTCAATGCCAGCGCGCAGCAGCAAGATCCCAATTTCGACGTGCGCAGAAACCTTATCGCCAATCTCGGCGATGATTGGATCAGTTATCAAAAAGCGCCGACGGGAACGTCGCTGGAAGATTTGAGCCGCGCACCTTCGCTTTTCCTTTTCAGCGCGGTGAACGCCGACGAAGCGGCCCTCGCGGTAAAAAACATCGCCTCGCTCATGTTCGGGCGGCAAAAGGCGCCGGAGCCGCGCGATTTTCTCGGCAAAAAAATTTATACCATTCCGCTGCCCTCGCCGCATTTGGCCGACGCGCCGGCCGTGACGACGCGCGCGCTTTACTGCGCGGCCAGCGACGGTTACGTCGCGCTGACGACGGACAATGCCATGCTGGATGAATTTCTCCGCAGCGGGGAAAAACCGCCCAAGCCGCTCGCCCAAGTCCCCGGTTTGATTGATGCCGCGGCCCGCGTCGGCGGCACGGGCAGCGGCTTGTTCGAATATGAAAACCAGCGCGAAACCATGCGCACAATGTTCAAATTGTTTCAGGACCTGTCCGCGAACAACATGGGCGGCGTCACGCCGATGCCCGGCTTGCCCGCAGCCGTGCGCGACTGGTTTGATTTTTCGCTGCTGCCGGATTACGACCAGATTTCCAAATACTTTTCGTTTTCCGTTTATAGTGGCAGCGCGACGGTGGAGGGATTCTCGTTCAAATTCTTTGTGCCCCGCCCGCCGCAGTTGAATTGAACTGCGGCTAATTGTCGAATCGTGGCCGGTCGCTTGAATTTGGACTTTCAACTTCGGGTCTGGGACTTTAATTTCCGCGCATGGCAGCCGCTGAAATTGACATCAAATATGTCGCGCACCTGGCGCGGCTCGCGCTCGCGCCCGAAGAGGAAAAAAAATTGTCCGCGCAACTCGGCGGCATTCTCGGCTACATCGAGAAGCTGAAGGAAGCCGACGTTTCAAACGTCGAGCCGACCGCGCACGCCGTGCCGATGGTCAACGTGACGCGCGCGGACGAAATCCGCCCGTCGCTTCCACACGCCGAAGCGCTCCGCAACGCGCCAGCCCAAGCCAACGGACTTTTCATGGTCCCGAAAATCGTCGAATAAATCCGCGTCATCCGCGGTTTCAAATGTTAAATCAACTGACTATTTCCGAACTCGCCGCGAAACTTGCCAAGCGCGAAGTTTCCGCGCGCGAAGTCACGCAGGCGTGCCTCGACCAAATCGCGCGCGTGGATGGAAAAATCCACGCCTTCATCAGTTGCGATGCCACCGACGCGCTCGCACAGGCCGACGCCATGGATGGGGAAATTTCATCCGGCGCGACGCACGCGCAAAAGCCTTTGCTTGGAATTCCCGTCGCGGTCAAGGACGTGCTCGCCGTCAAAAACCAGCCGCTGAATTGCGCGTCGAAAATCCTTGGCAATTTCATTTCGCCCTACGACACGACCGTGATTGAAAAATTAAAGGCGGCGGGCGCAATTGTTTTTGGCCGCTGCAACATGGATGAATTTGCGATGGGCAGCTCGACGGAAAATTCCGCGTTCGGCGTCACGCGCAATCCGTGGGACACGACGCGGATTCCCGGTGGCTCGTCCGGCGGCTCGGCGGCGGCGGTCGCGGCGGACGAGTGCATCGCGTCGCTCGGCTCGGACACGGGCGGCTCCATCCGCCAGCCGGCGGCGCTCTGCGGAGTGGTTGGCTTGAAGCCGACTTACGGGCGCGTTTCGCGTTATGGCTTGGTGGCGTTTGCCAGTTCGCTCGATCAAATCGGGCCGTTCGCAAAAAATGTTTCCGACGCGGCAGCATTGCTCGGCGTTTTGAGCGGGCACGATTTGCGCGACGCGACAAGCGTGCCGCAGCCGGTGCCCAATTATGCCGACGCGCTCGAGTCCTCGCCGAACGGGCCAACAATCAAAGGCCTCAAGCTCGGTTTGCCAAAGGAATATCTGATTGGCGGCCTCGACGCGGAGGTGAAAGCCGCCGTGGACGCCGCCGTGAAAAAATTTTCCGAACTTGGCGCGGAAATTGCGGAAATTTCCCTGCCGCACACGGATTATGCGGTGGCGACGTATTACATCATCGCCACAGCGGAAGCGTCGGCGAACCTCGCGCGGTTCGACGGCGTCCGTTATGGTCTGCGCGTGGACGGAAATGATCCGGTCGAGCTTTACAGCAAAACCCGCGGCGCGGGTTTCGGCGCGGAGGTGAAGCGCCGGATCATTTTAGGCACTTATGTTTTGAGCAGCGGCTATTATGACGCGTATTATTTGCGCGCGCAAAAAGTTCGGACGCTGATCCGTCAAGATTTTTTACAGGCATTTGAAAAAGTGGACGCGATTGTGACACCGACGACGCCGACACCGGCGTTCAGAATCGGCGAGAAATCGGATGACCCGTTGCAAATGTATTTGTCGGACATTTTTACGATCTCGTGCAATCTGGCGGGCATTTGCGGCATCAGCGTTCCGTGCGGTTTCACGAAATCGCCAAAGCTGCCAATAGGTTTGCAGTTGCTCGGCAAACCGTTTGGCGAGGAAGCGCTCCTGAAAATTGCGCATGCTTACGAGCAAAGCACGGCTTGGCATGAAGCCAGGCCGGTTGTAACTTGAATTAAAATTGAAGATCAACGCATGAAATTGACCTGGAAAGCCAACAAGGTCCTTTTTTTCCTGGGATTGTCCCTGCCTTTGCTGGCCTTGCTGACAATTGGCTGGCTGGTGAGCAACACCAGCAGCGAGTTTCGGGATTCATTTTTTGAGGTGACACAGACTTACAAAACCTTGAACGTGGTCGAGCAGACGCAGTTGCACCTGCTGGACGCGGAAACGGAGCGGCGCGGTTATCTGCTGGCCGGCGGCGCGGACTATCTTGATTCCTACGGCAAGGCCATGGAGCTTATTCAGGAGGACATCCAGCAATTGCAAACGCTCGTCGGCCACAGTCCCAGCCAGCAAACCAACATCATCGAACTGCAAAACCTGATCACGGTGCGGCTGGGACTCGACCCTGAAAAAATGGCTGCCGGTGAGACCAACCTTCCTGACCTTCTGGCCATTTCGCTGACCACCGAAGGCAAAAACACCATGGACCGGATCAATCGGGTGCTGTTTCAAATGAGCGAAGATGAAGAATCCGCGCTTGATCTCCACCAGCAACACGCCGAAGAGGAAGCCATCTCCAGCCACGCCACGACGGTGATTCTCATATGCACCGTCGCCGTCGCGCTTCTGTTCATCATCTTCATCGTGGTGCGGCTGGAAAAATTACAGCAGGTGGTGACCGTCTGTGCCTGGACCGGCCAGGTGAAATACGAGGGCGAATGGATCCGCCTGGAAGAATACCTGAAAAAGCGGTTCGGCATTTCCGTCTCGCACGGGCTTTCCAAAGAGGCGGCGGAAAAAATCGCCAAAGAAATCGAGGTCGCCCGGCGCCCGGACGCCGCCCCACCGCCCCGCACGTAGCCGCCATTTTCAGGAAAAAATCCGCTTGCGCTCAAAGTAACTTGCTGGTTACTTGTAACCCAGTTCATGGCCAAGCTTGCCAAAACCGACGGAGCGGGGCGGAATCCTGAACGCTCGCGTGAGCGCATCCTGTCCGCCGCGCTCAAGGAATTTGCCGCGAAAGGTTTTGCCGGCGCGCGCGTGGATTTGATCGCGAAACAGGCGGCGATCAACAAGCGGATGCTCTACCATTATTTCGGCGACAAAGAGGGCTTGTTCAAGGCGGTGTTGCGCCGGAAAATTTCCGAACGCCGGGCATGGGCGGCCAATTTGTCCAGCGACCCGGCGGAACGGCTGCCCTTTTGGTTTAAGACCGCGTGCAACGACGCCGACTGGATCCGCCTGCTCGAATGGGAGGCATTGCAAAGCGACGAACACAAAGTAATTGACGAAAAAGAGCGGCGCGCGCTGATGGCAGGTTGGTTGAAGCGGCTTCGCCAGCGGCAAAAACGCGGAGAATTGTCGTCCGCGTTCGACCCGCTCCATCTCGCCCTGGCGATCCAGTCACTGACGATGTTTCCGGTGGCGTTTCCGCAACTGACGCGGCTCATCGCGGGTAAATCCATTTCCGACCCGAAATTCCAGCACGCCCATGCGGAATTTTTGAGAAAATTCGCGGCGGCGTTCCAACCGGCGCATGGACGCCATATCAAAATCAACTTTGTGAAGTGAAGGACGCATGAAAAAAATCATTTTCCTTTCCGCGCTTGCGCTGGTAACGGCAATGCTGGCCGGCGGCTGTTCGCGCGAACAAAATCGCGCACCCGCCGGCGCGCCGGTGCTGGTCGCCAAATCATTCACAACGAACGTGCCGGTGGAGATTGACCCGCCGCCGGTCGGGCACGTGGAGGCGTATTCCACAGTGACGATTCATTCGCAAATCCAAGGCATGATCAGCGAGATTCATTTCCGGGAGGGGCAGGAAGTGAAGAAAGGCGACCCACTGTTCACGATTGACCCGCGTTCATCGCAGGCGGCGCTGGAACAGGCGCGTGCAAATCTGCAACGCGATTCAGGCCAGATGGAATATCAAAAGGCCAATTATTTGCGCGACCAGAAATTGTTCGCCTCAAAAATCATCTCCCAAGATCAATTGGACATGGACAAGGCCAGTCTCGACGGGGCCACCGGCACGGTGGCGGCGGACCAAGCAGCCATCACCAATGCGCTGTTAAATGTCGAGTTTTGCCACATTGATGCGCCGGTGGATGGCGTGACAGGCAGCCTGCAATCCTACGTGGGCAACGTCGTCAAGGCGCCGGACGACACGCTGGTGACCATCAACCAGATTCATCCGATTTACGTCCAGTTCGGCGTGCCAGAACAATTTCTGCCGGAAATCAGAAAGGAAACAAGCGAACATCCGCTGAAAGTCTCCGCTTCGTTTGAAAACATGACCGGGCCGCCGCCGCAGGGCAAATTAACGTTTATTGACAACACGGTGGATCCGAGCACCGGCATGATCCAACTCATGGCGACATTCCCAAATGGAAACAGTGTGCTTTGGCCAGGACAATTTGTGGCCGTAACGCTGACGCTTTCGGAATTGACGAATGCCATCGTAGTTCCGACGCAAGCGGTGCAAACGGGACAAACCAACCAGTTTGTTTATGTCGTGAAAGCGAACCCGACGAACGCCACCATTCAAGTTGCCGAGGAACGGTCGGTGACAATCGGCATCAATTATGGCAGCGATACGGTCATCGAGAGCGGTTTGAAAGCGGGGGAAACCGTCGTTACCGACGGCCAGTTGCGTTTGACCCCCGGCGCGAAGGTGAGCATTAAAAAGTCCGACGCCGCTGGATCGCCCGCCGATGCGCCATGAGCGTTCCCGAACTTTTCATCCGCCGTCCGGTGATGACCACGCTGGTCATGCTGGGCATTTTGCTGGCAGGCGTGACCGGTTTTCTGCAATTGCCGGTGAGTGATTTGCCGAATGTGGATTATCCTACGATTCAAATTTCGGCGAGTTTGCCCGGCGCAAGTCCTGAAACGATGGCGTCCGCCGTCGCCACGCCGCTGGAAAAACAATTGTCCACCATTGCTGGCGTGGATTCGATGGCGTCAGTCAGTTCACTCGGTTCGGTGTCTATCACCGTGCAATTTTCGCTCGACCGGGACATTGACGCGGCGGCGGAGGACGTGCAGGCGGCGATTGCCCAGGCAGCGAAACAACTGCCGCCGAACATGCCGTCGCCGCCGACGTATCGCAAAGTCAATCCGTCAGATTTTCCGATTGTTTTTCTCACGATGTCATCGGATACACTGCCGCTTTCCGACGTGGACAATTATGCAGAGAATATCCTGGCGGAGGAGATTTCAACGGTCAATGGCGTCGCGGAAGTCAATGTCTTTGGCGCGCAGCCTTATGCCGTGCGCATTCAGGTGGATCCGGACAAGCTGGCGGCTTACGGCCTGGGTATTGATCAAGTCGAGCAGGCTGTCGAACAGGGAAATGTGGATCAGCCGCTCGGAATTCTTTACGGCAAACATCAGGCGTTCACGGTGCAGGCCAATGGCCAGTTGCCGGACGCGGCGGCGTTTCGCCCGATGATTGTCGCGTATCGCAATGGAAATCCGGTGCGGCTGGAGCAATTGGGCAACGTGCTCGACAGTGTGCAAAACGACAAAATGGCGGCGTGGTATAATGGCTCGCGCGCCGTCGTGCTGGCGGTCTTGCGCCAGCCGGGTGCGAACACGGTGGCGGTGGTTGATCAAATCAAGGCCTTGCTGCCACAGTTCCAGAGCGAAATTCCGAAGGCGATGAATTTGAACGTGGCGATTGACCGCTCCTACAACATCCGCCAATCCGTGCATGACGTGGAGGACTCGCTCTTTCTTGCGATTTGCCTCGTCGTACTCGTGATTTTTTTGTTCCTGCGAAATTTGTCCGCGACACTCATTCCGAGCCTTGCGTTGCCGATGTCGCTCATCAGCACGTTCGGCGTGATGGCGCTGCTCGGTTACAGCCTCGACAATCTTTCGCTCATGGCGTTGACGCTGTGCGTCGGTTTCGTGGTGGACGATGCGATTGTCATGCTCGAAAATATTGTGCGCCACATGGAAATGGGCGAGCCGCCAATGCAGGCCGCCATCAAAGGCTCCGGCGAAATCGGCTTCACCATCATCTCCATGACGCTCTCGCTCACGGCGGTTTTCATCCCGGTTTTGTTCATGGGCGGATTGCTTGGACGCTTGCTGCACGAATTCGCCGTGACCATCGTAGTCGCCGTGCTCGCGTCCGGCTTCGTTTCCTTGACGCTCACACCGATGATGTGCAGCCGGTTTGTTCATTCGGAAAAACAGAAAAAACACGGACGGCTTTACAATTTCTTCGAGCGTTTTTTTGATCGGATGCGCAACACTTACACGCGCACATTGCGCGTAGTCCTGCGGCATCGCGCCGCGACGGTGATGCTTTCTTTCGTCATTTTGATTTTGACGGCAGTTTTATTTTACATCATCCCGAAAGGATTTTTCGGCAATGAAGACACCGGCCGCATCATCGGCAATACCGAAGCGTCACAGGATATTTCCTTTGACGCAATGCGCGCACATCAGCTTGCCGTGATGAAAATTGTTGACGCGGATCCGAATGTAAGCGGTGTCATTTCATCCATCGGTGGCAGCCCGCTGAACGACGGTCGTATTTTTTTCAGCCTGAAAGACAAGCGGAAATTAAGCGCATCGCAAATCGTCCAGGAACTGCGCCCGAAGCTCGCGCAAATTCCCGGAATGACTGTCTATTTGAATGTCCCGCCGCTGGTCAATGTCGGTGGTATTTCGAGCAAGGGGCTCTATCAATACAGCTTGCAGGATACGGATGTGAATGAACTCTTCAAATGGGCGCCAATCCTTGAGGACGCGCTGAAAAAACAGCCGGGATTTCAGGACGTGAACAGCGATTTGCAAATCGCCGCGCCACAGGTCAACGTGAACATTGACCACGATAAAGCCGCCGCGTTGGGCGTCACGTCGCAGCAAATCGAGAATGCGCTTTACGACGCTTTCGGCGAACGGCAATCCTCCACAATTTACGCCGATGTCGCCGAATGGTGGGTGCTGTTTGAAGTCGAGCCGCAATTCCAACTCGACCCCGCCGCGCTCGCGCGGCTTTACATTACCAGTTCATTTATCGACACCAACGGAACGCCCAATCTCGTTCCTTTGAGCGCCGTCGCCACCCTCACGCGCAGCATCGGGCCGACGAGCATTTCGCACGTCGGCCAACTGCCCGCCGTCACCATCTCCTTCAACCTCGCGCCAGGCATGTCGTTGAGTACGGCCGTCGCGCAGGTCCAAAAGATTGAAAGCGATTTGCACATGCCCGCGACCATCACCGGAAGTTTTCAAGGCGCGGCGCAAGTATTTCAATCGTCGGAAAAAGGACTTGGATTTTTGCTCGTCGCCGCGATTCTGGTCATTTACATCATCCTTGGCTGCCTTTACGAAAGCTTCATTCATCCGCTGACCATTTTGTCCGGCCTGCCGTCGGCGGGGATGGGTGCGCTGCTCACGCTCATGTTATTTCACATGGATTTGAACATTTACGGTTTCGTCGGCCTCATCATGCTCATCGGCATCGTGAAGAAAAATGCCATCATGATGATTGACTTCGCCATCACCGCGCAGCGCGAACATGGAAAAAATCCTTTCGATGCGATTACGGAAGGCTGCCTGCTGCGTTTTCGCCCAATCATGATGACGACCATGGCCGCACTCATGGCCACGCTGCCCATCGCGATCGGCTTCGGCACCGGTGGAGCAGGACGCCGTCCGCTCGGCTTGTGCGTCGTCGGCGGACTGATGGTTTCCCAATTGCTCACGCTCTACATCACGCCGGTGATTTATCTCTACCTGGAATCGTTCCATCAATGGTTCGTCCGCAAACGCGCCCGGCGCGCGGCGGTTCAAACAGGAACAAATCCGGCGGCGGCTTGATCCCGCAGCCGCGGGACGGTTTCGACGCAGCAGACGGCGGGCTGGTTCAATCCAATTCCAACTTCTCGATTTCCAAAAACCCGTGCAACTGGCGGAGGCGCGTTGGATGGCGCATTTTGCGGAGTGCCTTGGCCTCGATTTGCCGGATGCGTTCGCGCGTGACACGAAATTGCATGCCAACTTCCTCCAGCGTGCGCGCGTTGCCATCGCCGAGGCCGAAGCGCAGTTCCAAAACCTTCCGCTCGCGCTCGTTCAAGCTGCACAACACGTCGCTCAGCTTGTCCTTGAGCAGGCTGAAGCTTGTCATGTCCAGCGGACTTTCGGCGCCCTTGTCCTCGATGAAATCGCCAAAGTTCGCCTCCTCGCCGTCACCGACTGGCGATTGCAGCGAAATCGGCTGTTGCGCCATTTTCAAAACGGCGCGAATACGGTCCACGGGCATTTGCATATCGTCGGCGATTTCCTCCGGCGACGGCTCGCGGCCAAAATCCTGCAGTAATCTTTTTTGCGAGCGCATCAGCTTGTTGATGATTTCAATCATGTGGACGGGAATGCGGATCGTGCGCGCCTGATCGGCAATGGAGCGCGTGATCGCCTGCCGGATCCACCACGTTGCGTAAGTTGAAAACTTGTATCCGCGGCGATACTCGAATTTTTCCACGGCTTTCATCAGCCCCATGTTGCCTTCCTGGATCAAATCGAGAAATGACAGCCCGCGGTTTGTGTATTTTTTGGCGATGGAAATAACGAGACGCAGATTTGCCTCGACCATTTCCGTCTTGGCCTGAAGCGCCTTCGTGGAAAATTCGCGCAACTGGTCGAACACCTTGAGATAATTTTCAACCGGCATCCGCACAAATTCCTCGAGCGCGCGGATTTTCTGTTTCTCGGCCTCGACCAGGTGCAGTTGCGCGCTGGATTCGCGCTGCGATTCGGCGTCGGCGAGCGCACGCAGGCTGTATTGCAATTTGTCGTGGATGTTTTCGGCGACGAGCGCCATTTCCTCAATAACCTTCTGCTTGAAACAAAATTTCGGGAACGCGCTGCGAAGTTTCTGGTCGGCGCGCTTGAACGCCGTCAGCGCGCGCTGACGGGCGGCTTTGGCATGGGTGTCCCGCCACAGGTTGTATTTGCGGTCAACGTCCTGATCCAGATTTCGGACGCGCGCCGCCAGCCGGTGCAACGTGCGCAGGTGCGCGTCGCGGCTGTCCACTTTTTTCTCAAGCACGACGCGGTCGAACCGGTCGCGCGGCGGGTCGGCCAGCAATTTTTCCGCCACCGCAACGTGTTCCTTGCCGGCGAAACCGAGGCTGTAAATAATTCTGGTGACTTCGGTTTCGGCGGCCTCGATGCGTTTGGAAATTTCCACCTCCTGCGCGCGTGTCAGCAACGCCACCTGCCCCATTTGCTTGAGATACATCCGCACCGGGTCGTCGAGGATGTCCAGCCGCGGTGAGTCGTCCTCGTCGGCTCCGGGTTTCCGGACGTTGTCCACCTCCGCCTGATCCACGATTTCGATTTCAAGCGTGCGGAGCTTGGAAAAAAGCTCATCCAGCTTCTCCGGCGTCACCAGGTTTTCCGGCAGCGCCTCGTTGATGTCGCTGTAGGTCAAATGCCCCTGCTCCTGAGCGAGCCGGACCAGTTCCTTGATTTTTTCCGACAACTCCGCGTCCAGTCCGTTGTGCAAAACCGCGTCGGAATTTTTTTTGGCGGCGGGCTGGCCGTTGGAAGTTACGGCGACACGCCTTCCCGTTTGCAGGGATGAGTTTGCGGCCGACTTGCGAACCATTGCTTTTGACATACGACTCAACCTTCCAGTGCGAAACCGAAAGTGTTGGGGAATATGGAAAAGTCGCCGCCGCTTCGTCAAGGGGCAATGAAAATTATTTTTGTGGCGTGACGTAAATTCCGCGCCGTCCCAGCTTTTCCACGACCATTTCCACCGTCCGGTCAAGCGCGCCGAGATTTTCGCGGACGACCTTGAGCGCGTTGCGTCCCAATTCCGCGCGGCGATTTTCGTCCGCCAGCAAAACGGCAAAAGCCTTTTCCAGTTCGTCCGGGTTATGCACCTGCATCGCCGCGTCCTGCGCGAGAAAGCTCCGCGCCGCGTCCGCGAAATTCTGCATGTTCGGCCCAAACACCATCGCCTTGCCCAGCGCGCCCGGCTCAATCGGATTTTGCCCGCCTATCGCCGTAATGCTTTTGCCGACAAACGTCAGCGTCGCGTGCTCGTAAAAATGCCGCAGTTCGCCCGTCGTATTGACCAGCAGACATTCGGCTTCGCCTTCGCGCAATTGCATATTGGCGAAAATGTCGCCGCGACAAATGAATTTCACATCGCGTTCGCGCAGCTTGCGGCCCAACTCTCCGCAGCGTTCGAAATGCCGCGGCACGAGGACCAGAAACAATTTCGGAAACCGCGCGCGCAGCCGCCGCGTGATTTCCACCAGCAACATTTCCTCGCCGTCGTGCGTGCTGCCCGCAACCAGGATTTGCGCGTCCGCCGGCGCGCCGAGCTGCCGCAGCATCGCGGGAACGTCGAGCGAGCGCCGCTCATCCAGTTTCGCCGCGTCAAATTTCAAATTGCCAACAATGTGAATGGCCTCCGGCCGGCAGCCGACCTCGCGCAGGCGCGCGGCGTCCGTTTCATTTTGCGCGCCGACGCCGGCGAACGACGCGAACAGTGGCTTAAACAAAAAGCCAAACCGCCTGTAACCGCGGAAGGATTTGTCGGAAAGCCGCGCGTTGGCCAGAAACACAGGAAGGTTGAGCCGTTGCGCGCGCCAGAGAAAATTTGGCCAGATTTCCGCCTCAACCAGCACGATGGCTTCGGGATTGATGACCGCCAGCGCGCGGTTGACGAACCGGCGGCGGTCAATCGGATAGTAAATTTTGCTGATGTGCGAGGGCAAACGCCGGCGCAACTCGGCCATGCCGGTGGTCGTTGTGGTGGAAACGACGATTTTGACGTTGGGCACGCGCGGTTCGAGCGCGCGGATGAGCTGCGTGCAGAGGTTGACCTCGCCGACACTGACGGCGTGCAGCCAGAGGACATGGCGGTTGGTGAGCACCTGCTTGAGCGCGGGGCTGTAACGCGCGAAACGCTCGGGGAAACCGGGACGCCAATTGCCGCGCCGCCGCATCCGCCAGAAATAATACGGCGACGACAGCGCAAAAAAAATGATGAACAGGATGTTGTAAAGTGTGCGCATTCCGACCAAACCCGTGAAAGTCCTCAAAAAACGAGGCAGCCACTGCGCGTGAATGTTTCACATTTTTCACCGATTTTCAACAATGAAAAAGAGCAGCCAGACGGCAATCAACACCGGCAGCAGAAAGGGCACGGCAAATTTGAAAACAAAACCGAGAAATCCCGGCACGCGGATTTTTTGCTGCTCGGCGATGGCCTTAATCATGAAATTTGGATTGTTGCCGATGTAAGTCATCGCCCCGAAAAAGACCGAGCCGACGCTCACGGCGGCCACGCTCACGGCGGCGCGCGTCAGCAAATCGCCGGCGCTGGTCGCGCCCGTCAGTCCGAAAAGGGCGGTCAGAAAGCCGAGATACGTCGGCGCGTTGTCGAGCACGGCGGACAGCGCGCCCGCGCTCCAGTAAAAAACTCCGGGATGGGGATTGGCCCCGAGGATTTCGCGCGCGTTGGCGGCCAGCCAGTCCAACACGGGCATCATCGTCGCAAAAATTCCGGCGAACAAAATGGCGACCTCCGTGATCGGGTGGAAATTAAAATGGTTGGCTTCGTGAACGGATTTTTTAGTCGTGAAATAAGAGCCGGCGGCGGCGGCGAGCATGAGCGCCTCGCGCAGAAAAACCGGCCGGTTCACGAACACCGCGCCCAGAACGACAGCCGCAAAAAACAAATTGGCCAGTCCACCGAACCGCCATTGCTCCGCCGCGGTTTCTTTTTTGCGGACTTCGCGCGAGGCGCGGGAAAAATTGATCTTGTCCAGGATGTAAAACATGGCGAGCAGAATCCCGACGGCAGTCGCCCACATCGGCCAGCAATTTTGCGTCGGCCACCAGAACGGGATGCCCTCCAAATAACCGAGATACAATGGCGGGCCGGTCGGCGCCAGGCAGCCGCCGACGTTGGCGACAATGAAAATGAAGAAAGCAATGTGATGCGCGGTGACGCGGTATTTGTTCATGCGAATCCACGGGCGGATGAGCAGCATGGCCGCGCCGGTCGTGCCGAGGACATTTGCCATGATTGCGCCGACAAACAAAAAGACGACGTTGGCTAGCGGCGTGGCTTCGCCTTTGACGCCAATGTGAATGCCGCCGCTGACGACGAAGAGCGAACCGATGAGCACGATGAAACTGAAGTAATTGTGCGCGGTGTGCAGCACGCGCGGGGCATTGTGCAAAATGAAAAAGTAATAACCGAGCGTAATGGCACCGAGACCGAAGGAAACTTTTGCGTAATGACGTGCCCACCAACCCGGCGCGAACAACGGCACGACCGCCATCGCGACTAGGAGCAGGGCGAACGGCGAAATCATCCATGGATTGGGCAAAGCCATTTCCCGCAGAGTGCGCGGACGGGTGAAAGCGGGTCAAACAGAAACATTGGAAAACTCGGAATGAAAATTGAGCGTGCCCGGCAATTTCGCTTGTTCATCGCCGCGCGATTTGTTCAATTGCCACGCATGACGCAATCTTCGGACGCGGAGGCAAACGTCCGGCCGCCATTTTTTCAACGGCATTGGACTTGGTGGTTCATGGTCGCAGTGCTGGTCCTCGTCGCCGGCGTTCGGCTTCATCTGTTGGGACTGCCACTGGAACGTGACGAGGGCGAATACGCCTATTCCGGCCAGCTCATGTTGCAAGACATTCCGCCCTACCAACTCGCCTACAACATGAAATTCCCCGGCACCTACGCGGCCTACGCGCTCATCATGAAATTCTTCGGTGAGACGCCGGCGGGAATTCATTTTGGTGTTTTGTGCATGACGACGTTGACCGCGCTGATGCTTTTCTGGCTCGGGAAAAAAATTCTTGATGAGACGGCGGGAATCGTCGCAGCCACGGCCTACGCTGTGCTCGCAGCCAGCCCCTCGATGCTTGGACTCGCGGGACACGCCACGCATTTCGCCGCATTTTTTGCGACCGCCGGCCTGTGCGTGATGTGGAGAACGCGGTATTCGACAAACCTGCTCGCAGCCCTTGGAATGGGAATTCTTTTTGGCACCGCAGTCTTGATGAAACAACAGGCGGTCGTAATCGGCGCGTGGGCGGGAATCAGCTTTGCCGTCACTTGCTTCCGCAAAACCGCCTTGCCGCTTCAAAAAAGATTTTTGGCGGTCGCGGCGTGCGCGATGGGAATGTTTCTTCCGTTCGCGCTGTGTTGTTTGATTCTCTGGCACGCAGGTGTCTTCAAAAATTTCTGGTTTTGGACGATTGATTACGCGGAGAAATACGCGTCCATCGTGCCCATCGGCCAGGCGCCGGGAATTTTTTGGAAGAGTTTTTTGTTCGTGACACACAAAGGCTTTCTGCTCTGGCTGGTCGCAGCCGCGGGACTGGTTTTGATGTGGTTTGATGGGCGTCTGCAAAAAAATCGCGGCTGGTTCCTGGGTTTCAGCGTGGCCTTCGCTTTGAGCGTCTGCCCTGATTTTTATTTTCGGAAACATTATTTTCTTCTGGCGCTGCCGGCGCTGGCGCTGCTCGCCGGCGGCGCGGTTAGCGGCACCGGCCGGCTTTTGCAGGACAAAACCGGCGGCCTCAAATGGAACAATTTGCCAATTTTGGTTTACGGTTTGGCGCTGGTGTTCACGATTTTTGCCAATCGCGCCATCTGGTTCGAACAGACGCCGGTGCAAATTTCGCGCACCACTTATCAGGCCGATCCGTTTCCCGAAGCGGAAGTGATTTCCGATTACATCCGCACCAATTCCCTCCCGGACGCGCGCGTGGCCGTGCTCGGCTCGGAACCGGAAATTTATTTTCTTTCCCAACGTCACTCGGCCACCGGCTACATTTATACTTATGGCCTGCTCGAACCACAGCCGTTCGCTCCGCACATGCAGGACGAAATGATCAGCCAGATTGAAACCAACTCACCGCAATTTGTCGTTTTCGTCTCCGACGAGATGTCGTGGGGGCAGTATGTCAACGACCCGGATTCGAACAAAAAGATTTTTTACTGGTGGGATAAATATCAAACCAATTACATGCTCGTCGGCATCGCGGACGTCCTTTCATCAACGAACACGGTCTACGTGTTTGGAACAAATTATATCTCGCACTATCCCGAACCGCACGGCAGCGCGCTGGAACTTTATCAACGTAAATAATTCCGCCCAAACGCCATGCGGATTCCAAAAACATTTTTGCGCCAGCCCGAATGGGGCGCGGCCATTTTGTTCACCGCCGCCATTCTCTGGCTGCATTTGTTTTTTCTCGGCCACGCCGGCGGTCTGTGGCGCGATGAAGTCAACCTTGTCAATCTGTCCGCGCGCAATTCCTTCAACGGCATGGCGCAGGATTCGTTTCCGGTGCTGATGCCACTGCTCGTTCGCGGTTGGTCTGCGCTTGGGCTGGCGCAAAATGATTTCAATCTGCGTTTTTTGGGGACGTTGATTGGACTTGGAATTCCCGCCGCACTCTGGCTCGCGGCGTGGTCGGCGCAACGACCGCCGTTGTTCAGCCTCGCGCTTTTCGGATTGAACCTCACGGCCATCATTTACGGCGATTCCCTGCGCGCTTACGGCCTTGGCAGTTTGCTCATCGTGCTGACGACGGCGGCTGCGTGGAATTTTTTGAAAAAAACTTCCTGGCCGCGCGCCGGAATTTTAGCGCTGGCTGCGATTTTGAGCGTGCAGGCGCTTTACCAAAACGCCGTGCTTTTTGCCGCCGTCTGCTTTGGCGCATGGACGGTTTGCGGTCGGCGAAAAGATTTTCGCGCCGCCGGAAAAATTTTTCTCGCTGCACTCGTCGCCGCCGCGTCGCTGCTGCCGTATTGGAAAGTCCTTTCCGAATTGCCGTCCTCGGCGGTTTCGGAACGAACGGGATTTTCACCGGTCATTGTGCTCAACAATATTTTCTCCGTCATCGAGTTTCCCAAACCGGCGTGCGCCTGGGTCTGGGAATTTCTGACGCTCGCCGTCTTGGGTTTCGGCGGCGCGGCCTGGTTCGCCCGCGCGAAAAAATCCGCCGCCGACGCGAAGGAAATTTCCGCTGGAGATTTGCCGGTCTTTGCCGGCGCAACCCTGCTCGCGGCGCTGATGGGGTTTACCGGCTTCCTCTGGTTTGCCGCCGTGCCGACCCAGCCGTGGTATTTTCTGCCGCTCGCGGCGCTCGTGGCGGTGTGCCTCGACTTTGGACTGCCGCTGCTGTCGCTGAACCGGCTTTGCCGGACGGCATTTCTCACTTTGGCTGCGGGCATTGCGGTTCTGGCCGTTCCCATCGCGCATCAAAATTTGGATTGGCGCTTCACCAACGTGGACGTGCTCGCGCGGCAGGTGGCGGCGGAAGCGTCGCCGCAGGATTTCGTCGTCGTCACGCCGTGGTTTTGCGGCGTGAGCTTCGATCGTTATTTCAAATCGGCGACGCCGTGGCAGACAGTGCCGCCGCTGGCCGACCATTCCACGCATCGTTACGATTTGTTCCGCGATCAAATGAAAACGCCGGACGCATTGCGGCCTGAGTTGGAACAAATCGCCGCGACATTGAAGAGCGGCCATTCCGTGTGGGTCGTCGGCAGAATGGACATTCCCAAATCTGGCACGCCGCCACCGGAAAATTTGCCACCGGCGCCGTTGAAAAATTCCGGCTGGTCGGACGTTCCCTATTTTCAGAATTGGACGAAACAGGCGGCATGGTTTTTGGAAAATCACAGCCTCCAATTTGAGCGCGTGGACACCGATACCAACGACAACGTGAATTTCAACGAAGACCTGCAAGTGTTCGAGGCGCGCGGCTGGATGGATTCCACTCCGGCAACAAACGCGCCCTGATTTCGATGGCCGGCGTTCATCTTAATCTTGCTCCTAATCCTAATCTCCGGCCAATGATTATGATTAAGGGCAAGATCAAGATTCAGAACCGCGCCGCTTGACTAAACCATTTTCGGCTGCAAGATTTCTCCAGCTTGCCGCACAACGCCCAGGCGTCAGCGACAGGCCGATTGTTCGCTGACATTGTGAAAACTCCCGCCGCGCAGTCCCTGGCACGGCGACTGGAGAATGGCGGAGTGTTGCCGTGCAATGGAATTTGTCCGTCCGCACGCCCATTTTTTGCCGCGTTGCTCCGGCAAATGTTTCCCAGCCGGCCAATTGTCGTCGTCACGGAAAATCTGAAAGCGCAGGAAGATTTCCAGCGGGATTTGGAAACGTGGCTCGGCTCTACGCCGCAGTTTTATCCGCCGTGGGAAGTCTTCCCGCACGAAGGCAAACTGCCGCACGCGGACGTCATCAGCGACCGCTTGCAAACGCTCGTCGTTTTGTCTGCTCTCTCAACTTTCAACCCTCAACCTTCAACTCTGATAGTCACCAGCGTCACCGCGCTTTCGCAAAAGACCTTTTCGCCGGATGATTTGAAAGCCCGCACGCGCCAATTGCGTCGCGGCGACAAAATCGCGCCGCTCGATTTGGTTGAATTCCTCGAAGAGCAAGGCTACGAACCCGAGGCACAAGTTACGCAGCGGGGCGAACTTTCCCTGCGCGGCGGCATTGTGGACATTTTCCCGCCGACCAGTCCGTGGCCGGTGCGCCTGGAATTTTTCGGCGACGAACTGGAATCGCTCCGCGAATTTGATCCGCTCACGCAAATCTCGCGTGATGAAATTGCTATCGTGACAATTCCGCCGGCAGGCGAAATCGGCATTTTGAAGCAATCGGAGGGACGAGTTCCACGAGTCCCTGACCAAGAAGATCTCGGCCACAAAATGGGGACTCGCAGAGCTCGTCCCTCCGAAAAAACTGAATTGGCAACACTGCTTGACCATCTTCCGCGCGAAACTATTTTTATTCTCTGCGAGCCGGAAGCGCTGGCCGTTCAAACCGAAAACTATTCGCAACAGGTTCCGGCAGACGATCCGTTTTTCATTTCGTGGCCGGATTTTTTAACGGAGCTTAAACGGCGTGGTTTTAGCTCGATTGAATTTTTTGAAGCCGCCGAAGCCATCGAAATTAATCGGCAATCGGCAATCGGCAATTGGCAATTTCAAAGTCTCGACGCCTTTCGTCCGCTCGCCGAGCGCGCGCCGGAGCCGCCAATCGCCGAGGCGCAGCGTCGTGAATTTTTTCTGCAGCTTCACCGCTGGCTGCGGCAGGATTATTCCGTCCACGTTTTTTGCAACAACGACGGCGAGCGGCAGCGGTTTGAGGAAATCTGGAAGGAGCCTGGCGAAATGAGAAGTGAGAAGGCCGAAGGACGAGAATCGGCTCGCACTTCAGACTTCACACTTCGTCCTTCGATTTTCCTCGGATCGCTCGCCCGCGGATTTCTTTGTGACGAGGCAAAACTCGTCGTCATCACCGACGCGGAAATTTTCGGACGTTACAAAATCCAGCGCCCGCGACGATTGAAATCGCCGCACGCACTGGCCGCGCGCTCGGCGCTCGACATTGATTTTACGGATTTGGAAGAAGGCGATCTGGTCGTCCATCTACAATACGGCATCGGAAAATTTCTGGGCCTAAAAAATCTTCCCATTGGCAGCGGCACACGCGGGCAGGAACTTTTAACCTTCAATCTTCAACCTTCAACCGAATGCCTCGTCATCGAATACGCGCCCGCCAATCCCACCGACGAGCCGCCGAAACTTTACGTGCCCGTCAGCGAGGCGCACCTCGTTGGCAAATACGTCGGCGCTGGTGGCCGCGGCGCAAGCCACCCGCCGCTCAACACGCTCGGCGGCGCGCGCTGGCGCAAGGCGAAGGAGCAGGCTGAACGCGCCGTGCGCGACGTGGCTGCCGAATTGTTGCGCATTCAAGCCGCGCGCGAAACGCAGCCCGGCCATCCGTGCAAGCCGGACACGCAATGGCAGCGCGAATTTGAAAGCGCGTTCATTTATGAGGAAACGCCAGATCAACTCACGGCGATTTCCGAAACCAAAACCGACATGGAAAAACCCAAGCCGATGGATCGCCTGATTTGTGGCGACGTCGGCTTCGGCAAAACCGAAGTTGCCATCCGCGCCGCGTTCAAATGCGTGATGGACGGCAAACAGGTCGCGATTCTTGTGCCGACGACAGTTCTGGCACAGCAGCATTTCAATAATTTCCGCGAGCGCATGGCAGATTATCCGGTGCGCGTGGAACTGCTTTCGCGTTTTCGCACGCGCCGCGAGCAGCAGCGCGTCGTCAAGGATTTGGCGGCGGGCGCGGTGGACATCGTCATCGGCACGCACCGCATTGTGCAGGACGACATCGCGTTCAAGGAACTCGGCTTGGTGGTGATTGACGAGGAGCAGCGCTTCGGCGTTCTGCACAAGGAAAAGTTCAAGTGTCTGCGGACGCTGGTGGACGTGTTGACGTTGAGCGCCACGCCGATTCCGCGCACGCTTTACCTCGCGCTGACCGGCGCGCGCGACATGGGCACGATTCAAACGCCGCCGCACGACCGTTTGCCGGTCGAGACGATTGCGACGCAATACGACGAGCGCCTCATCCGCGACGCGATTCAGCGCGAACTCAATCGCGGCGGCCAGGTTTTCTTCCTGCACAACCGCGTGATGACGATTGAAATGATGCGCGCAAAACTGCAAATGCTCGTGCCCGACGCGCGCATCGTCGTCGGGCACGGACAAATGGATTCCGACGAACTTGAAGAGGTGATGACGAAATTTGTCAACGGCGAGGCGGATGTTTTGCTTTCCACGACCATCATCGAGAGCGGCCTCGACATCCCGAACGCGAACACGATCATCATTGACCGCGCCGACCGTTTTGGCTTGAGCGATTTGTATCAACTGCGCGGGCGCGTCGGGCGTTACAAGCATCAGGCCTACGCGTATCTGCTGCTGCCGCGCCATGCGCGCCTGCTCACCGACGTGCGCAAACGCATCAGCGCCATCCGCCAATACTCCACGCTCGGCAGCGGCTTCAAAATCGCCATGCGCGACCTGGAAATTCGCGGCGCGGGCAACTTGCTCGGCGCGGAGCAAAGCGGCCACATCACCGCCGTCGGGTTTGAACTCTACTGCCAGTTGCTCAAGCAAAGTGTTTCGGCGTTGAAAGGTGAAAAAATAAAACCGCGCGTGGAAGTCCGCATCGCGCTGGATTTTCTCGGCGACGCCAGCAACCTGCCGGAAAAGTATGTTCCCGAGCCGCAGCATCGCATCGAAATCTACCGCAAGCTGGCGCAGGCGACCGACAAATCCGCGCTGGAAAATTTGCAACGCGAATTGCGCGACCGTTTTGGCCCGCTGCCGCCGCCGGTGGAATTGCTGATGCTCGTGGCCGAACTGAAAATTCTCGCCGCCGACAAATCCGTGACCGCGATTGAAGTGAACGACGATAAATTGATGCTCACGCGTCACGGCGATTTCATCACGCTCGGCGGAAAATTTCCGCGCCTCGTAAAAAAAGAGGCCAAGACGCGTTTGAAGGAAATCAAACGCCTGTTGCTGGCAATTTAAGGCAGTCACAAAATTGTCACCAAAGGCCGCTTGACGAAGTAACATTTCGGATTATTTTGCCGTCATAGTCCGATAAAGAGACCGTTGGCGTGAATTTTCCTTGAACCGGAAGACCGTTATGAAAGCGTTTCGTTGTCGTTCGAAAGGCGGACAGTCGTTCGTTTTGTTCCTTGTCATTTTGTCGTGCGGGGCGAAAAGTTTTGCCCAAACCACAGGCATCGTTCCCATCGTCACCGTTCAGGCGACCCAACCAGTTGCAACTGTGGCTGACCCCGGCGTGTTCACCGTGTTTCGCGCGGGCGACACGAACGCGGCGTTGAATGTGTGGTATGACCTCGGCGGCACCGCGTCCAACGGCGTGGATTACGCGACGATCCCCGATCATCTGATGACGATTGCAGCCGGCACGACTTCGAGCACCATCACCATCACGCCGCTGGAAAGCGTGGCGTCGAGCATCGCCAAAACGGTGGTGCTGACGCTGACGAATTCGCCGATGTTGAATCCTGTCAATTACGAAATCGGCTCGCCCAACAGCGCGGTGGTGTTCATCAAAAGCAATGGCGCAACCAATCTTCCGCCGGTGGTTAACATCATCGAGCCGCTTGATGGTTCCGTGTTTTACACGCCGACCAACATTGAAATTTTAACCAAGGCGAGCGACTTGGACGGCAATGTCACCAATGTCGAATTTTTCGCCGGCGCAACCGACCTCGGCCCCGGCACGCCGGTCGTGCTCGATCCGCCGGGAGTTGGCGGCGTGGTTGGCCTTGTCTATTTGTTTAATTGGCAAAACGTGCCGCCGGGCAATTATCCGCTGACCGCCGTGGCCACTGACAACGGCGGCGCGTCCACCACTTCCGCTGTCGTCAACATTTCCGTGCTGCAAGGGCCGCCGCCGAATCAGCCACCCGTCGTCAGAATGGTCAGTCCGGCCAACGGCGAGGCGTTTTTTGCGCCGATCAACATTCCGCTCTACGCCTATGCAAACGACCCAGACGGTTCGGTGACGTCGGTTGAATTTTTCGACGGCACCAACAGTCTGGGCTTCGGGCACTCCGTGCCGGTGGCCACGCCGCTCACGCCGGATTACATCATCGTCGGTGGGCCGCTCCCGGTGCCGCCGGTTTTTCCAACCAATTTATTTTTTCTGACTTGGAGTAATGCGCCGATTGGCCTTCACGTTCTGACGGCGGAAGCCACGGACAACGGCGGCGCTTCGTCCACTTCGGCCCCGGTCAAAATCGCCGTCCTGCCGTCGCCTCCGCCGCCAACCAATCGTCCGCCAATTGTCAGCATCGTGGCGACGGATCCGGTGGCGATTGAAGGCACGAATTGCTGGATTTGGCCGGGCGAAAGCAATGCCACGCCGACCTGGGCCGCGTGGCCGACGGCGGTCTGCCGGTGGTTCACAAATTGCGGCCCGAAGACCGCCACATTCACCGTGCGCCGCTGCGGCGACACGAACGGCGATTTGACCGTGCCTTACGACATCGGCGGCACCGCCAGCAACGGTGTGGATTACGTCGCGCTGCCCGGTTCGGTGACGATTCCCGCCGGCGAATTTCGCGCGTTGATTACCATCGTGCCGATTGACGACGGCCCGCCTGACGTGAACAAGACCGTCATCCTCGCGCTGGAGCCTTCGACCAACACGCCGCCGGATTATGCGCTTGGTTTTCCGCGTCGCGCCGCCGCCATTATCGTTGATAGCGACGGCCCGCGTCCGGCAGCGGCGGTGTTGCCCGACAAATGTTTCCATCTCACCGCAACTGGGCCGGACGCCGCGTGGTTCTGCGTCCAGTATTCGACGGACATGGTCAACTGGATTTCCGTCTGCACCAATCAAGTGGTTGACGGCTCGATTGATTTCGTGGACCCGGACGCGGCTGGCAGCCCATCGCGGTTCTATCGTGCCTTGCCGTTGACCAATGTGCCATCGGATTAGACTGATTTAAAAAGCGCGGCGACTTCGTTGCTTGCTTCGACGCGGCGGGGTGTGGCTAAATTAGGCGCGTGAAAATTTCCGGCTGGCTCGGTTTGATTTTTGCCGTCGCGTTGTTGTCGGCGGGCTGCCAGTCAATTCCACCGATTTCCGCAGCGACACAAAAAAATCCGGCTTCGGTTTCCACCAACGCAGCAGAGCTGGATGGCAAATGGCACAGCGTTGAGATTTCCCCTTCCCCCGATCTGCCGAAAATCCACACCTGGCAAAAATTCAATCCGGTCTGGTGGCTGGAAAACGATGACGATCCGATTCCGCCCGCGTGGTATTTGCCGGACGACCCGCATCGCGCGACGAAATGGCGTTTCCGCAATCCGTTTCACAACTTCAATTTTTACGTCATCGGCGTCGCGGACAAAAAAATTGTGAGGAGCGGGCGCTACCCTGAAAAAATCTCGAATCCCAACGGCGGCTGGAATTTCGCAGTCTCGCGGCGCAAAATTATTTTGCTGCCGTTCATTTCCTACCAGCGCGGGAAGTTTGAATTTTATTTCGGCTGGCGCACGCGTGGCAATTTCGGAATCAAATTTAATCTTTCCAGTGCCAACGAAAATCAGGAACCGAGGCCGTCAATTGAGGTAAAATGACGTTTTCAGCGGAAATCCACCATGACCCTTAAAAATTGTAACACGTTAAATTGTAAATATTTACAATCCAACCAGTCACCGAAGTCACTAAATCGTAACAATTCCGTAACATAATTGTTGCAATTTGCGGATTTATGATATGTTTAGGACATGAGTGAAGTTATATTTGCTGCACCGTTTGTAGTGGCGCTGTTTTTTGTCGCGCTCACCGTTCATCGCGAAATGCGTTAAGCTGCCTCGGCTGTTGGATTTGCTCCAACCCGAAACGATTTAACGCGGACTTGATGTCGTTGAACGTTCACTCCCGATTCAAATTTTTCCTGCTGGATTTCGGTCTTCGCTGCCTGTTTCGCACAACAGACTCTGCCCGCAAAAATTGTCTGCATCATCCTCGCGCGCTTTGTTTCGATGCGTTTACTACTGGCAGTAATCAGGATATTCCGGTTTGAACATTTGCGAGCGGATGTAGCCGGGCAAATCGTCCGGGCGCGGCTGCGAATTTAATTTTCCGGCGAACACTTCTTCGGCCACGGCGACGGCGATGGCGTGGGAAACTTCGTGGATGCGATTGAGCGCGGGATAGACACGGCCCTCGGCAAGTTCGTCTTCGCGGATGAGCGAGGCGAGCATACGAGCGGCCGTGATGAACATGGAATCGGTCACGCGCCGCGCGCCGGTGCAGACCACGCCGAGGCCGATGCCGGGAAAAATGTAGGCGTTGTTTCCCTGGCCCGGCACGAGAGTTTTTCCGCCGACGTTCACTGGCGCGAACGGGCTGCCGCTGGCAAATACTGCGCGGCCATTGCTCCAAGTGTAAGCTTCTTCGGCAGTGCATTCAGCCTTGGAAGTCGGATTAGACAATGCGAAGACGACGGGACGTTCGTTAAAACCGGCCATGGCGGAAACGATTTCGCGCGTGAAAGTTTTTGGTTGGCCGGACGCGCCGACGAGCATCGTCGGCTTGAGCGATTTCACGGCGGACAACAAATCGGCGCACGGCGCGTGATCGTGGGCGTAGCGCAACTTGTGTTCACTGAGTTGATCACGCCCCCGGACGACGAGGCCTTTCGAGTCCACAAACCAGCAGCATTTCCGTGCGCCGGCGGCGGACATTCCCTCCGCGACGAGACAGGCAACGATGTTGTCGGCGATGCCCATGCCGGCTTCGCCCGCGCCCAGAAGCAAGACGCGCTGGCCGGCCATTTTTCCGCCAGTGATGCGGAGCGCGGACAAAATTCCCGCCAGCGCCACGGCGCCGGTGCCTTGAATGTCGTCGTTGAAGGTGCAGGCGCGGTCACGATATTTTTCCAAAAGTCGGAAGGCGTTGCGATTGCCGAAATCCTCAAACTGCACGAGGACGCGAGGAAAAAGTTTTTCGACGGTGACCATGAATTCCTCGATCAACGCGTCGTAGGCTTCGCCGCGAATCCGTTTTTGTCGCAGACCGATGTAAAGCGGGTCGTTGAGCAATGTTTCGTTGTCGGTGCCGACATCAATCGTGACCGGCAGGCATTGCGCGGGATGGATGCCGGCGCAGGCGGTGTAGAGCGACAGTTTGCCGACAGGAATGCCCATGCCGGACGCGCCGAGATCGCCGAGGCCGAGAATGCGTTCGCCGTCGGTGACAACGATAACCTTCACGTCGCGCGTCGGCCAGTTGTACAAAATTTTTTCGACCTGGCCGCTGTCGTTGCTGGAAATGTAAAAACCACGCGACCGGCGGAAAATGTGGCCGTATTCCTGGCACGCGCGCCCGACCGTGGGCGTGTAAATAATCGGCATCAACTCCTCCAGATTGTCCATCACCACGCGATAAAACAGCATTTCGTTCCGGTCTTGCAGTCCAACGATCTGGATGTAGCGCTCAAGGTCGCTTGCTTTGGCTCGAAAATTATTCATCACCCGCTGCGCCTGCTGGTCCATCGTTAGGACGTGCGGCGGCAGCAGCCCGCGCAGACCGAGCGTGTGACGTTCCGCCTCGGTGAAGGCGGTGCCTTTGTTGAAAACAGGATTATGCAGCCAGTCCACGCCCTTGGCGGGCAGAGCGTGGCTTGACCGGTTGGATTTTTGCTTCTTTGCAGTGGTCATATAATTGAACGATTGATCGGTTACAAAGATTTCAGATGATTAAATTGACCCTGAATCAATAACAGAACGAATGGCCGCGCGCTGGACGTAATTTGGCCAAAACAACCTATCTATTGCCAAAGATTGCCTTCCCGCGCGGAATCCCGTCTTCGCGGCTTGCTTCGGCGTGGCAAACTGTGGCTTAATTAAGCCCCGTGAAAATCGTCGGCATCATTCCCGCGCGCTTTGCCTCGACGCGGTTTCCCGGCAAGCCGCTCGCGCCCGTCGCGGGCAAGCCGCTCATCCAGCACGTCGTCCAGCAATGTCAAAAGGCAAAATCACTTTCGGAAATCATCGTGGCGACCGACGACGAACGAATTTTCAACGCGGCGAAAAAATTCTGCCGCACGGAAATGACTTCGCCCCATCATCCGAGCGGTTCGGACCGGATTGCCGAAGTTGCCGGAAAAATTTCCTGCGACGCGGTGCTGAATATCCAGGGCGACGAACCGTTGATTGAACCGGACGCCATTGATCAAGTGGCGAACGCGCTGGCGGGTTCCGAAATGTCCACCGCCGCGACGCGCATCAAAAATCCCGGCGACCTCGACAATGCCAATGTCGTGAAAGTTGTTGTCAACGCCGCCGGCCGCGCGTTATATTTCTCCAGGCGCACGATTCCGTATCTGCGCGAGGCCGCCAGTGGTTCAAGCGAACAGTTGGCGGCGTTTGCTTTTTTAAAGCATCTCGGCATTTACGGCTACCGGCGCGCGACGCTGTTGCGGCTGGTGAAATTTCCAGTGTCGCCGCTCGAAAACGCGGAGAAGCTGGAGCAATTGCGCGCGCTGGAAAACGGAATCCAAATCGCCGTCGTGCAAGTGGATTACGATAGCGTGGGCGTGGATGCGCCAGAAGATGTCGAGTGGGTGGAAAGATATTTGAAGAAATGAAATTCATTTTTGTAACCGGCGGCGTGGTGAGTTCGTTGGGCAAGGGCCTGACGGCCGCCGCGCTTGGCACGTTGCTCGAAAATCGCGGCCTCAAGGTCGCGCTGCAAAAGTTCGACCCGTATCTCAACGTGGACCCGGGCACGATGAATCCGTATCAGCACGGCGAAGTTTATGTGCTCGACGACGGCGCGGAGACGGATTTGGATCTCGGCCATTACGAGCGGTTCACGAGCACGAAACTCTCGCGCATGAACAATCTCACGAGTGGCCAGGTTTATCAGACCGTCCTCAACAACGAGCGCGAAGGAAAATATCTCGGCAAAACGGTGCAGGTGATTCCGCACGTCACCGACGAAATTAAAAATCGAATTCATCTGCTCGCGGAAAAAACGAAAGCCGCCGTCATCATCACTGAAATCGGCGGCACGACCGGCGACATCGAAGGCTTGCCGTTTCTCGAAGCGATTCGCGAGTTCGCGCTCGAAGTCGGCTACAACAACGCCATTTTCATGCACGTCACTTACGTACCGTTCATCAAGGCCGCCGGCGAATTGAAAACCAAGCCGACGCAGCAATCCGTCGCCAAGCTGCGCGAAATCGGCATCATGCCGCACGCGTTGATTTGCCGCTGCGAGCGCCCGCTCGACAAGGAATTGCGCCAGAAAATTTCCCTGTTTTGCAACGTGCCCGTCGAGGCCGTCATCGAGGAAAAGGACGTTGACCATTCCATTTACGAAGTGCCGCTGATGCTGCAACGCGAGCGCGTGGACGATTTGGTTTGCCGCCTGCTCGATTTGCACACGCCGTCGCCGAACATGACGCACTGGCAGGAAATCATCCGCAAGCTCATCGCGCCGCAGCATCGCGTGCGCGTTGGCGTCGTCGGCAAATACATTGGCTTGCAGGACGCCTACAAATCGGTTTATGAGGCGATCATTCACGGCGGCATCGCGAACGATTGCGGCGTGGAAATCGTGCAGGTGGACGCCGAGGAAATCGAAAAAGACGGCGCGGAAAAAAAATTGAAAGCCCTTGGCGGCATTTTGGTTCCCGGCGGATTTGGCGAGCGCGGCATCGAAGGAAAAATCCTTGCTGCAAAATACGCGCGCGAAAATAAAATTCCCTATCTCGGCCTTTGTCTCGGAATGCAAATCGCCACGATTGAGTTTGCGCGCAATGTTTTGAAATTGCCGAAAGCGCACTCGACGGAATTCGATTTGAACACGCCGAACCCCGTCATCGCCATGCTCGACGAACAAAAGCGCGTGACCAAAAAAGGCGGCACGATGCGGTTGGGCGCACAGCCAGCGCAGCTCGTGCTTGGAACGAAAGCCGCCGAACTTTACGGCTCGTTCGTCATCAACGAACGCCACCGCCACCGTTACGAATTTAACAACGCCTACCGCGAAAAATTTGAGAAAGCTGGATTTATTTTCAGCGGCAATTCACCCGATGGCAAACTTGTCGAAATCATCGAACTCAAAGACCACCCGTTTTTTGTGGCGAGCCAGTTTCATCCCGAATTTTTGAGCAAGCCGCACCAGCCGCATCCGCTGTTCAAGGGCTTCATCGCGGCGGCACATCAGAACATTTTTCGCAAACCGCTGTGAAATTTTTCGAAACCATCCATGAAGAAACAGCTCGACGAAAGCTGCGTTTTTTGTTGATTGGCGGACTTGCAATCAACCATTACGGTTATTCGCGCGACACGGCGGATATGGATTTCTTCACCAGCCAAAACGAGCGCGAGGATTGGATGAAAATGCTGGCAGATTTCGGATATTCAAATTATCACGACGGCGGCAATTTTATTCAATACGATGCGCCGGATAAAAATGCGTGGCCGGTGGATTTGATGCTGGTTCAGGAAAAAACGTTTGCTCCGATTTTTGAGGCGGGTCTCGAAGCGGAATTTTTCGGGGTAAAAGCCAGAGTCCCGTTGCTGGAGCATTTGATTGCCTTGAAACTGCACGCTTTGAAAAACACGCGGATGAATCGTTTCTTGAAAGATTTTCTGGATGTGGAAAATTTGATTCGCATCAATAAACTTGATGCTAAATCAAAAAAAGTCCGCGATTTGTTTGCCAAATATGGCACGCAAGACTTGTATGAAAAAATATCCCGATCACTCGCCGGCGTCTGACGAATTGCGCGACGCGCCGTTGGAATTTCCAGTTGCTCCCGATTTTATTTCGCGCCCGCCCCGAATTGAATTGCAAGCCATGCTCAAGCGGATTGAAGAAAATATGCCGTGGCGAAACAGCCGTCCGGGTGAAGCGGAACGGCGGCTGGCGGAAAAAATTCCCGTCGAATTTGTTCTTTAATTCCGGTGACTTACTCGGAAGCCATCCAATTTCTTTACGGCCTGCGTTTGTTCGGCGCCAAGTTTGGGCTGGAAAACACGTTCCAACTCGCCGCGCTTGCGGGCAGTCCGCAGGAAAAGCTTCGCTTCATTCACGTCGCCGGCACCAACGGCAAAGGCTCGACCTGTGCCATGCTCGAAAGTATTTATCGCGCGACCGGATTGCGCGTCGGGCTGTTCACCTCGCCGCATCTGGTTTCGTTTCGCGAGCGGATTCAAATCAACCGCCAATTGATTTCAGAAAACGAAGTTGTCCGGATCGTCGAAGAATTACAACCGCAGTTCGAGCAATTTCCCGCCGGCCATCACCCGACATTTTTTGAAGTTATCACCATCATGGCTTTGAAATTTTTCGCGGAACAGAAATGTGATTTGGTGATTTGGGAAACCGGCCTCGGCGGACGGCTCGATGCAACCAACATTGTCACGCCGCTGGCGAGCGTCATCACCAACATCGCGCTGGATCATCAGCAATGGCTCGGCGACAGGCTGGGAAAAATTGCGTTCGAAAAAGCGGGCATCATCAAGCCGGCAATTCCCGTCGTGACGGCGGCTGATGAACCGGAAGCACTGGCCGTCATCGAAAAAATCGCGCGTGAGAAAAATGCGCCGCTGGCAAAAATAGAGAAGTCCGAAGTCAAAAGTCAGAAGTCAGACGTGGCGCTTTTGGGCGATCATCAGACATTAAATGCCGCGCTCGCACTGACCACCGTCGAAGCTTTGCAAGAGCAAATCCCGGTTTCGAGACAACAAATGCACAAAGGTCTGGCAAATGTGAGCTGGCCGGGACGTTTGCAATTGGTTGAAAGGCCAAACGGCCGAAAAGTCCTGCTCGACGGCGCGCACAACGTCGCGGGCGCAAAAGTTTTGCGGGAAGCAATTGAAAAACATTTCAGATCCGAAAGGCTCACGCTTGTTCTGGGAATTCTTCAGGACAAGGATTGGCAGCACATTTGTGAAATGCTTGTGCCCCTGGCGAAAACGATTTTGACCGTTCCGGTCGCCAGCGAGCGCTCGGCCAATCCGGTTGAATTGGCGGAAGCCTGCCATGCGACAAACCCGGTGGCGGAAGTTTTTGCTTGTGGTTCATTGAGGGAGGCCTTGCAAAAAATTTCCGCTGAAAATTTCGCCGTCGTCACCGGCTCGCTTTACCTCGTCGGCGAGGCGCTGGAATTACTCGGACTTTCACCGGCGGCCGGCAGCGAGCGCGAGTTAAACGAATGGTGCGTGGCGCTGCAATTGCGATAAGTTAACCGCAAGTTTTCTCGTAGTCGCGCTTATATTTGCCTTACTTCTGTTGACGCCACGAAGACAAATTCGGTAAGCTAAACATCCATATGGCAAACGCAAACACTCTGCCGCAACAGCGTGGATTCGCGCAAACGCTTCGTCCGGATGCCTGGTGGTTGCAGCCGCTCGCGGTTTTCCTCGGCTTCTCGGCTTTCATCGTTTATTCGACCTGGGCGGCGTTTCATCCGTTGCACGATGGGAATTGTGCCTACTGGTTCAATGGCCACGGCGCGGATTATTTGTCGCCATTTTTCTCGCCGGAAATTTTTTATCCGAAGCAATGTCCCGAACTCGCCCAACACGCGTGGTTTGGCGTTCAGCCGGCTTGGTGGCCGGCGTGGCTGATTTTCTCGCCGGCTTTTCTCGTTCTCTGGGCGCCGGCGGGTTTCCGCTTTACCTGTTATTATTATCGCGGCGCATATTACAAGGCGTTTTGGGCCGACCCGCTGAACTGCGCCGTCGGCGAGCCGCGCAAGAATTATCTCGGCGAGAGATATTTTCCGCTCATCATGCAAAACATCCACCGCTACTTCATGTATCTGGCTGTGGCTTTCATTTTTATTCTCGGCTATGATGCGTGGAAAGGAATGTGGTTCACTGAAAACGGCGTCGAACATTTCGGCATCGGCGTCGGAACACTTGTTCTAACTTTGAACGTCATCTTGCTCGCAACCTACACTTTCGGCTGCCACTCGCTGCGGCATTTAGTTGGCGGATTTCTCGATTCAAAATCCAAGGCACCTACTTGCGCGAAGGCTTACAACTGTGTCAGTTGCCTCAACAAGCGCCACATGATGTGGGCGTGGATCAGTCTGTTCTGGGTCGGCTTTACGGACGTTTATATCCGCCTTTGCGCGATGGGCGTCTGGCACGACGTGAGAATTTTCTAAATTAATCTTGTGGCCACCAATTACGAAACACACGAATACGACGTGCTGGTCATCGGCGCGGGCGGCGCGGGCTTGCGCGCGGCGATTGAAGCATCGGCGGCCGGTGTGAAAGTCGGCCTCGTCTGCAAATCCCTTCTGGGCAAGGCGCACACCGTCATGGCCGAAGGCGGCATGGCGGCGGCGATGGGCAACGTGGACGACCGCGACAACTGGAAGGTCCATTTCGCCGACACGATGCGCGGCGGCCAATATGTCAACAACTGGCGCATGGCTGAGTTGCACGCGAAGGAAGCGCCGGCGCGCGTCCATGAACTCGAAGCTTGGGGCGCGGTTTTTGATCGCACGAAGGATGGCAAAATTCTCCAGCGCAATTTCGGCGGCCACAAATATCCCCGGCTCGCGCACGTCGGCGACCGCACCGGCTTGGAAATGATCCGCACGCTTCAGGATCACGGCATTCATCAGGGCATCACGGTTCACATGGAGCAGACGATGGTGACGTTGCTCAAGGACGGCGAGCGCGTAATCGGTGCATTTGGTTACGACCGCGAGCGCGGACGTTTCCGCATTTTCAAGGCAAAGGCCGTTGTGATTTCCACCGGCGGACTGGGCCGCGCCTACAAAGTCACGAGCAATTCCTGGGAAGGCACTGGCGACGGCGTTTCGCTGGCTTATCACGCAGGCGCGGAATTGCTGGACATGGAATTCATCCAGTTCCATCCGACGGGAATGATCTGGCCGCCGAGCGTCATGGGAATTCTCGTGACCGAAGGCGTGCGCGGCGAAGGCGGCATTTTGAAGAACAAGGACGGCAAACGTTTCATGTTCGACGACATTCCCGCCGCCTACAAAAACCAGACCTCGACCGATCCCGAAGAAGGCTGGCGCTACACGCAAGGCGACAAAAATGCCAAGCGCCCGCCGGAACTTTTGACGCGCGACCACGTCGCCCGCTGCATCATGCGCGAAGTAAAGGCCGGACGCGGCAGTCCGCACGGCGGCGTGTTTCTCGACATCGCGTGGATCAAGGAAAAAATTCCGAACGCGGCGGAACACATCAAAAAGAAACTGCCTTCGATGTATCACCAGTTCATGCAACTGGCGAACCTCGACATCACGAAGGAGCCGATGGAAATCGGCCCGACGACACATTACGCGATGGGCGGCATCCGCGTGAACGGCGACACGCAGGCGACCAGCGTGCCTGGACTTTTCGCGGCGGGCGAGTGCGCCGCCGGATTGCACGGCGCAAACCGGCTGGGCGGCAATTCACTTTCGGATTTGCTCGTTTTTGGAAAACGCGCGGGCGAATTTGCGGCGAAATTTGCGAAGGAAAATTCCGCCGGACAAATCAACGCCGCGCAGGTGGAAGCCGCGGAGCGCGAGGCGCTGGAACCCTTTGAGCGTGGCGCAAAATCCGGCGGCAGCGCGGACGGGCCGTATCAAGTGCAGCATGATTTGCAGAACATGATGCAGGAACTCGTCGGCATCGTGCGGCGCGAGGACGAAATGAAGCGCGCGCTCGACGGTCTCGGCAAACTTTGGGAACGCTCGAAGCAGGTCGCGGTTTATGGCCATCGCGAATACAATCCCGGCTGGCACACGGCGATTGATTTGAAAAATTTGCTGACGGTTTCCGAGGCCATCGCGCGTGCGGCGCTCGACCGCAAGGAAAGCCGCGGTGGCCACTTTCGCGATGATTTTCCCGGCAAAAATCCGGCGGACGGCAAATTGAACATCATTTTGAAGAAAAATTCCGACGGCACGATGACTTTGCGGCGCGAGCCGATTCCCGAAATGCCGGCGGAATTGAAACAAGTCATCGAGGAGATGAAATGAACCAGACCGTCACTTTCAGAATCTGGCGCACCGACGGCAACGGCGGCGGCAAGCTCGTGGATTACACCACGGAAATCACCGAGGGCCTCGTCGTGCTCGATGTCGTCCACAAAATCCAGGCGACACAGGCCAACGACCTCGCGTGCCGCTGGAATTGCAAGGCCGGCAAGTGCGGCTCCTGCTCGGCCGAAGTCAACGGCATGCCCAAGCTCATGTGCATGACGCGCATGGACACGCTCGACATCAGCAAGCCCATCACCATCGAGCCGATGCGCGCGTTTCCCAGCATCCGCGACCTGGCAACGGATGTTTCCTGGAATTTCCGCGTCAAAGAAAAAATCAAGAAGTTCAAGCCGCGCGCGCCCGATGCGCCGGACGGCACCTGGCGGATGCAGCAGGAGGACGTTGACCGCGTGCAGGAATTTCGCAAGTGCATCGAATGTTTTCTGTGTCAGGACGTCTGCCACATTTTGCGCGACCACCACAAGCACGACGAATTCATCGGCCCGCGCTTTTTGGTCTATACTGCCGCGCTGGAAATGCACCCGCTCGACACGGAGGATCGTTTGCCGGAATTAAGACAGGCGCAGGGTATCGGCTTTTGCAACATCACGAAATGCTGCACGAAAGTTTGTCCCGAACACATCACCATCACCGACAACGCCATCATTCCACTCAAGGAGCGCGTCGTGGACGACTTCTACGATCCGCTCGGCTGGCTGTGGAAATTGCTGCGGTCAAAAGGTTGAATGTAAAGCCGCGATGAAGTTGTCCGGTTTGTGAGAGTTCCAAGTTCCAAATATCGTGGGCAGGGAAATAACGCACCGTTTTGGGCCGGTGTGAAACCGTAGTTTAATGCCCGTTTTGGACG
>Ga0335074_10000832_pt1 | contig 42234 bp, 38 predicted proteins | sample Lox_Sample_23_FD_206715 | JGI IMG/M metagenome (GOLD analysis project Ga0335074, IMG submission 206715) | Soil microbial communities from Loxahatchee National Wildlife Refuge, Florida, United States - Lox_Sample_2.3 | ecosystem: Environmental > Terrestrial > Soil > Wetlands | place: USA...
GACGGTCGGTTCGTAGTAGTAGCCGCCGGCGAGGTCTCCGTCCATCGCGGTCCGATGGCCGCCGATCAGCACCTGCGCCCCTTCCTGGCGGCCGATCTCGACGTACGAGGCGACCTTGTCGAGCTGTTGCTGGGAGACCTGCGGGCCCATCTGCGTGGACGTGTCGAGAGGGTTCGCCTGCTTGATCTCCCGGATGCGAGCGAGGCAACGCTCGATGAACCGGGGGTAGATCGACTCTTGGATCAGCGCGCGGGACGGGCAGGTGCAGACCTCGCCCTTGTTGAATGCGTAGAGCACGAGGCCTTCGACCGCCTTCGCGAGGAAGTCGTCGTCGTGGTCCATCACGTCCTCGAAAAAGAGATTCGGGGACTTCCCTCCCAGCTCGACGGTCGACGGGATGATTGTTTGGGCGGCGTACTGCATGATCAGGCGGCCGGTCACGGTTTCGCCCGTGAACGCGATCTTCGCGATCCGGGGGTTCGAGGCGAGCGCTTTGCCGATCTCCCCACCGGGTCCGGTCACGATGTTCATCACGCCGTGCGGAATCGCCCCCCCGATCACCTCGGCCATCTTCAGGATCGACCAGGGCGTCGGAGACGCCGGCTTGATCACCGTGCAATTCCCGGCGGCGAGCGCGGGGGCCAGCTTCCACGAGGCCATCAGCAGCGGGAAGTTGAACGGGATGATCTGTCCGACGACCCCGAGGGGCTCGTGGAAGTGGTACGCCACGGTGTCCTGATCGATCTCGGTGGTCGTCCCTTCGAGGCTGCGCGTCGCCCCGGCGAAGTAGCGGAAGTGGTCGATGGCGAGAGGGAGGTCCGCCCCGAGCGTCTCCCGGACGGGCTTGCCATTCTCCCAGGTCTCCGCCACGGCGAGCATCTCGAGATTTTCCTCGAGCGCGTCCGCGATGGCGTTCAGGACCTTCGCGCGCTCGGTGAGCGAGCGTTGCCCCCAGGCGTTCTTCGCAGCGTGCGCCGCATCCAGCGCGACCTCGATATCCTCGGCGGTCGACTTTGCGACGTGGCAGATCGGTTTCCCGTCAACGGGGGAGAGGTCCACCATGTACTCCCCCTTCACGGGGGGGACCCAGCGGCCGCCGACGTAGTTGTCGTACTGTGGCCGCACGCTGACGATGCTGCCGGGATGCCCCGGCGGCACGAAGATCTTGCCTCCCGTCGTCGTGCTCGGCTCGAGGGTACTCTTCGCTACCGGATGCGCTGCGCTCGCCATCGTCTGCCCCCGTAGGGAGCTGGAGCTCTGGATATTTGGGGCGCTCGTGAAGTCGGTTTTACTCGCGCGACCGGTCGGGCGGCGGAAGCGAGCCGGCGCACCCCTCGGCGGGCGTGGGCCCGCCCCGGGAGACCCCCCGGCGGGAGCGCCGCGGCTCCGGATCGGCACCCCCCAAGAGCTGGCCGCGCTCTCGGGGGATGAGATATCCCCGAAACTATCCAACCGCCCCGCCGAGGAGCCGCGGTGGACCAAGGCGGCTCGAACGAGGCCTCCGCTCTCCACCTCGGGGTCTTCGGTTCGAGCTCAGTCGCTGTCCTCCCGCAGTATCCAGTAAATCGTGAAGGCCGCAACCTCCAGGATCAGAGCTAGCGTGAACAGCGCAAACTGCTCGAGCCCCCAGGGTCCCCCGCTTCTGAGGCCGAAGATCGAGGGGGTGGTCACGAGTGCCACGAGGAGAAGACCGACGCCGACGAACGCATGTGCCAGCACCCGGAGGGAGTCGTAGGAGTCCCACTCCATCCTCGCCCTCGTTGCACTGGAGCGCCGCCCGAGGGACGGAATCGGCGCCACTCCGCTGAGGGTCCCCCAAGCTCGGGCCCCCTTTCACGCTGGCCCCCTCTGGTGGCAAGCGGCTCCCCGCGATCGTGGCCGCGAGCGGGCGCCGGCGGTCGAGGCCCCCGCACGGGAGAATCCCGCTCCAACTCGAGCGTCTCGCGGCCTGCCTGGGGGACCGGGATCTCAGGATTTCGTTCTGCCGCCGGGAAGGGGGCCTCGCGGCGGATCCCCTTCCCGAGGGCGCGCGTCGGCGGTACCCGCGCGACCCTAGGCCGATCGGGGTTGGTCGCCGGCCCGGCGCGTCCGCCGCGCGCCGCCGAGGCGGGACGGGTCCGCCGGGGTCGCCGGCCCGTCGCTGTCGCGCCGGTCCAGGATGACGCGCTGCGTGGGGTAGGCGACCCGAATCCCCTCCTGCTCGAAGCGCCGGCGGATCGAGTAGAGGAGATCCTTCTCGACCTGGAATGCCGTCGACTGGTCCCGGGCGGCGCTGAGGAGACGGAGGTCGACGCCGCCGTACATTCCGCTTCCTTGGTTTCCTCCGCCCTGGTAGTCCATGACGTGCGTGACGGGAAGGTTGCCGAGCGGCTTGAAGTCCGGGTGGCGCCGGGCTTCCTCCAGCATGATCTCCCGGGCTCGATCGACGTCCGACTCGAAGGTGATGACCATGTACACGATCACCAGCATCGTCGGGTCGACCGCGGTGTAGTTGACGACCACCCCGGACTGGAACAGCGCGTTCGGCACCATCAGGCGACGCAGGTCCCAGGTGCGCAGCACGGTGTAGGTCAGCCGGATGTCCTCGACGATGCACCAGTCTCCGTTCGGATACGGAAAGACCACCGCATCGCCGATCTGGAACGGCTGCGCGAGCGAGACCATCGCTCCGGCGATCACGTTCGAGAGCGTGGACTGCGCCGCGAGACCGACCACGATCGAGAGGAATCCTGCGGCGAGCAGGAGGGAGGTCACGGCGCCGGCCGCGACCGGGAAGTTGGCGTAGGTCGACACGGCGACGCCCGCGAGGACGATGATCCCGAGCAGTGCCCGGCGGAGGAAGCGATAGACGGTCTCGAGCTGCGGCTGTCGACTCGCCAGTCCGGCGAAGTACCGCTCGGCGATCACGTTGACGATGTGGACGACCAGATACGTGACGAGGAGACCGGTCAGGAACCCGATGACCGCCCAGATGCCCCCGGCGAGGCGGGGGACCTCGGGCGAGGAGAGCAGGATCAGGACGACACCGAGGAGACCGGCCGCGTAGAGCCCGTACTGCAGATACCGGCCGGACTGCGCCTGTTCCGGCACGATGTGCCGCCGTACCGCAACGCTCGCGGCCGCGACGATCGTCCAGACGACGATCAGTTCGAGGATGACCGCGACCGACGCGGGGGAGAGGACCGGATCGAGCGCTCCCCCGTTCGCGGCCCAGAACGACTGGTCGAGCTCGAACACGCCCGCGGCGAGCACGGCTGCGAGGACCGGCCCTCGAAAGACGGAGCGGAGCGTGGCTCGCGACCGCTCCGACCATCGGGTTCGACGCAGGAGACCGAGGGGTAGGAGCCAGACGACGCCGCCGGCGGCGGCCATCGCGACGGCGAGGAACAGCAGGGTCATCGAGGAGGGGAACGCGATCATCGGCGGGCTCCGAGGGTCCTCGGTCGCGCCGAGCGAGCGGGTCCTCCGCTCCCGGGGGTACCGGGGAGAGTGCGCTGCCGGCGTTCCGCGCCTGGCGGACGTGCCGTGCGGTGCTGGACCATCAGTTGCCCCCGGTGCTACCCGCACCCTCGGGCACGGAGCGGGGACGGCCTACGGCGCGAGCCGTGAAGACCGGGCGCACCGAGGAGCGGTGGCGGGCAGCCTGTCGCCGCTCTGGAGCGACGATGGCACAAAACGCTTCGGAGTTCCGGCCCCGGCGTCGATCCGGTGGCGGTCCCCCACGCCCCGACAACAGCGGAACGACCCGAGGAGAGACATCCCCGGGCCCCCCCGATCAGCCGTTCTTCGGCGCCGGCGAGGGCGGAGCGTCCCGACGGCCGGGTCCTCGGTCCGCCACGTCGACCGACCTCGGCCGCCAGAGTACGGCGACCAGGATCGCCCCCAGCGGCACGGCCACGAAGTACACCCAGAGGTCGGTGTAGGTGGCCGAGAGGACCGCCGGTGCGAGCGTTCGTGCGGGGTTCAGTGAGCTACCGGTCCAGGGGCCGATCACATACGTGGAGAGCCCGACCGCCGCCGGCGGAAGCGCCAGCCGCCACCGTCCCCGTCCTTCGCCGAGGTCCGCGAGGTAGAAGACCGCCCCCACGAGCAGCGCGGTGAAGGCGCACTCCGCGGCGAACGCGCGGACCACATCCCCGTGGGCCGGAACGGTGGCCCCAAGATGCGCGGCTCGCCCGAGAAGGAGCCAAACGCCGGCGCTCCCCACGAAGGCGCCCGCGAACTGCCCGGCCCAGTACGCGGGCAGCTCCCTCCACGCGACCCGGCCGCTGAGCGCGAGGGCGAGCGAGACCGCCGGGTTCAGATGCGCGCCGGAGATCGAGACGAAGATCACGATCGGGACCGCGACCGCCGCGAACCAGGCGAGGGCCATCGCCCATTGCGGAAAGTCCGGCGCCGCGCTCGCGGCGACGATGGTCCCGGTGCCGATGCCGACCAGGAGGGCGGTGCCGAGGAGCTCGGCCACCCCCCGAGTCCATAAGGGACGGCTCACGGGGCCGTGGTCCGAAGGCGCTCCGCCGCGACTCGGTCCTGCAGAACGAGCTCCGTGCGCAGTCCCCGGACGAACCCGGCGAGCTGGTCCCGGACCTGCCGGAACCCGCGGTCGTCCAGCTTCGCGGGATCCGGCAGTGCCCAGTCCCGGAGTTCGAGGCCCCTCAAATGCGCGGGGCAGCTCGCGTCGTCCAGGCAGCCCATCGTGACCCGCACTCCCGCGCGGTCCATCGCGTCGTTCGTGAGCAGCTGCGGCGGGTGGGGAGGCAGTCGCAGACCGATCTCCGCGAGCATCGCTTCCGTGCGAGGGTTGGGCACCCCCGCGGGCCGGGTGCCGGCCGATGTCGCGGTCCAACCGGGAGCGGGGTGGGCGTTGAACATCGCTTCGGCCATCAGCGAGCGGCCCGCATTCTCGATGCAGATGAACAGGACCACTCTCTCGACCACCCCGGCTCACCGTCCCGGTTTCGTGGCTACGACCGAAGCCGGCCCCACCGGCAGTTCGGCCGACGCGCCCGGCGCCGGGCGGTCGACCCGCACGTTCGCAAACCCGACCCGCCGCAGCAGCTGTCGGAGGGCGCCGACCGGTATCGCTCCGGCGGCGCAGCCCGACCAACGCGCAACGTCCTCGCGCTCCCGCGTCGAGCTCCGGCGAGCGGCGACGACGTCCGAGATGGCGAGACGCCCCCCCGGCCGCAACGCACGGTACGCTTCGCGATACACCCGCTCCTTTTCGGGCGAGAGGTTGATCACGCAATTCGAGACCACGACGTCGACCGACCGGTCGGCGACCGGGAGGTGCTCGATCTCCCCGAGCCGGAACTCGACATTGCCAAACGGCCCGCGCCGGGCGTTCGCGCGGGCCCGCTCCACCATCGCCGGCGTCATATCGACCCCGATCACCCGTCCGCGCGGTCCGACCTTCCGGGCGGCGACAAAACAGTCGATGCCCGCCCCACTGCCCAGGTCGAGGACGGTCTCTCCCCGACGGAGGGAGGCGAACGCCGACGGATTGCCGCATCCGAGCCCGAGGTCCGCTTCCGGCGGGAGCCCGATCCGGTCTTCCGCCGTGTAGCCGAGCGCGACGAAGTCGCCCGCCCTTGCGGGAGACCCCGCCCGGGCCGGCTCGGCACAACACGGCGACCCCGCCCGTCCGCAGGTCCCCGATCCCGGCCCGTCCGCCGAGCCGCAGCATCCGGGACCGAGCGGCCGGTCTCGAGCGCCGTTCGCGTCCGCGATCGTGCCGTAGTGTTCTCGCACCGCGGCCCGCAGCGCTTCCGATGCGCGCGCCGAGCGCGTCACGGCACCAGGCTCCGCCGACGGTCCCTCAGTCGATAGTACATCCACTTGCCGTGACGGGTCGCGTCCACCAGGCCGGCCTCCATCAGCACGCTCATGTGGTGACTGACGGTCGCGTGCGTCAACCCGGTGGCCGCCTGGATCTCGCACGCGCAGAGTTCGGTGCGACTCTTCAGCATCGCGACCGCCAGCAGGCGATTCTCGTCGGCCAGCGCGCGAACGCGGCGAAGGGTCTCCTCGAATCGCACCGAACTTCGGATCCGTTCGGCCCGCGATCGGTACCCCGGCAGGGCGCACTCCGCGTCCTCTCCGGTGAGCCGCTCGATGCGCTCGCCCAACACCACCAGGTCGGTCGCCGCCGTCATCATGTCGACCTATATCGACATGATATATGTAGATGACTGTCTACATGATTGGTCTCGCGCGGAGGCTCGACCCGAGCGGCCCCGCGGAGGCAGAACGCCGGCCGAGCCGCCCCCTTCGGCGCCGCACGCCAAGGGGTCGGGCCGCCCCCCGGTCCGCGTTACGACGCCCGGCTCCTCCGCGCGGTCGAAGCGGCCATATACCGAGGCTTGCTAGGTCGTCGGGCAGCGGGGTAGGGTAGTCAGGAAAGCGACCGGTCTCGCCGGCCGTCCTGAAATCCCGACGGGCTCATAACCCGTAGATCCATGGTTCAAATCCATGCCCCGCTATCTGACTCCCGCTCGCCGTTCACGACGGCTCGGTGAGGTCGGCCGCCGCCGGTCGGGCGGTTGAAGGCCGGTCGCGGATTACGGGACTCCGGACGAGCTCTCGCTGGCCTTGGACTTCGTGCGCTTGCGCGCGCCGCGCCGCGTTCCCGTGTCCGCCACGGGGGCGGAGGCGGGGGCGTCGGTCGGAGCGGGATCCATCGAGGGGGGGTCGGACGGTGGGGGTGCCGCGGGAGCCGGCGAAGGAGGCGGGGGAGGCGGCGGCGGGGCCACGACCGGCGCGGCGGGCGTCGCCGGTACGGCGGGCGCCGGTGCGGACGGCGCGGGGCTCGGCACGGCCGGGGGATCGTGGGCGTGGTGGTGCGGACCCGGCGGGGGCGAGGTCGGGATCGGAACGAACTCGCCCGGACGCCACGTATGGGGCTGGCGCAGGATGGACGGGTCCTTCAGGAAGAGATCGGCGTGGCCGCAGGCCCGACAGATCCGCGTGCCCATCGCGAGCTCGCCTCGGGACCGTAGCGAAAGAGTTCCGCCCCCGATGGTGCCGGTCTTAAGCTCGTTCGCCCAGACGAAGTCGCTCGCTCCGCAGTTGCTGCACACCGGGGCCACGGGAGCACCTATCCGCCGACAACAGGCCCACCCACCGTAGAAAAGCATTGCGTCGTCCGCGCCCGGCGAGGACGAGGTCGACCCGCTCCGACTCCAGGCGGCGCGCTGACCCGCCCCGTCGGCATCGCGCAAGGCCCATTACCCCGGACCTCCTCTCGGGCTCGGAATGGCCGCGCCCTGGTTCCGCCGCATCACGGTCGCGATCGATGGGTCGCCGAACTCGGACTCCGCGCTCGACTGCGCCATCGACTTGGCCCACCGCTACGAAAGCGACCTCACGGTGATCGCGGTCGCGCCGATCGTGCCGGTGTACATGAGTGCGACCGAGCCATACGTACCCGCCGGGGTCCCCCCGAGCGAAATCGGACACTATCGCGAAATCGTCGAGGCGGCCGTGAAGAAGGCGGAGGCCGGCGGCGTCGCGTCGGTCACGGGGATCAGCTACGAGGGCGTGGTGGTCGACGAGATACTGGCGCACCTCGAGCAGCATCCCGCCGACCTCTTCGTCCTCGGCTCCCGGGGACTATCCACCGCCAAGCGGCTGCTCCTCGGCAGCGTATCGAGCGCGGTGGTCAACCACGCCCCCTGCCCGGTGCTGGTCGTGCGACCGGTCGCTACGAAGGGGACCGGCTGACGATCACGCGCGTCGGGCACGGCAATTTGTGCGACGCCTTCCGCAGCGCTTCCTTCGCGGCTTCGAGGTGCGCCTCCGTCGTGTAGACGGTCAGGAGTTCGCTCCCGATCTCGGCGCGCACGGCGTGTCCTACCGGCTTGCCGAACGCGCCGCGCATTCCGTCCGAGATTCGGTCGGCGCCGGCGCCCATCGCCATCTTGTGCTCGCGCAGGATCTGATGAGGGAATCGGCGGACCTTGAGGTGGTACTCGTTGAGCGCCGCCTTTTCCATGACGCGAACGGCGCTGATGCGGGCCGCTTCGAGGGCGATGTCCCGGACCTGCGCGGCCTCCTCCGTGCCCAGCGAGAGCGCGAGCGGGAAGGCGGTGCGCAGGTCCCCGGTGTCGAATTGGGTGACCCGGCAGGTCGGGACCCCTCCCATGTATTCGCGCCGGGTGTAGACCTGCCCCTCGACCTTGCGGTACATGCGGGCCGGCTTGCGCGTCATGGAGCGCGCCGAGACCGGTGGCCCATTAAAACGGTTGCGCGGTCGCCCGTCAGGAAATCGAGGAGCGCCGGCGGTGACGGAGCACCCGGGCGCCGCGTGTCGCCGCGCCCACCTCGACCACGCGGAGTCCCGCGCGTTCGAGGTGTCGCAGAAGCGCCGGCCGGTCGGCCTCGGTCCGGGCCCGAACGAAGAAGCTACGGCCGAACATCGACTGAGCGGCCCACGACCCTCGGCGCCGGATCGCCCGGAGGGCGCGCCCGAGCTCGGGCGGGCCGAGGGCCACGCGGTCGGTGAATCGCTCGCTCGCTTCGAAGAGGTGGTTCGCGTCCGGATGGCGGAACAGCTCCGGCAACTCCCCGGCGGCGGCGCGGACACGTTGCAGGAACCGGGCGCTGCGGAGGAGGCCCGGCGACGGCAGCGGACCGCCGGCGAGCCCGAGGAACAGCGAGCCGAGCAGCGGGCGGTGGAGCACCCGACCCCGGGGCGGGATACCGGGGCGCGTCCGAAATTCGAGTCCGCCGCCGCTCGCGATCGCCGCCACGCCGCCGAGTCCCCCGCCGCCGAAGAGGTCGGCAAGATGCGCGACCTCGACCCGGGCGGCCGGGCTCCGTCCCGCGATCTCTCCGACCGCGAGGGCCGTCGCGAGAGCGCCGGCGGCGCTCATGCCGAACCCCTGGCCGATTGGGAGGTCGTGTTCGAGACGGACCGTCAGCTGCCCCCGGCCCGGCGGGCACAAACGACGGGCGACCTCCTCGGAGATCGGGAGGGGGATCCCTCCCTCGGCCATCACCCGCACGGCGCGGCGCCCCCCGGGCCGGAACTCGGCGTGAGCGTGCACCCCGATCTCGAGCACGATGCCCGCACCGATCGATCCGCGCCCCCGAGGGTCCCGGCCCGCACTCGCGGGCGCGAAGACCCCGGTGACGTGCGCGGGAGCAAAGGCGTCGACTCGAATTCCCGCCGATGCGGTCACGAAATAGCTTCCCGGCGTGCGCGAGGAACGACTGCTTATAAGCGGGGCGCGCTTTGAGAGTACCCGATACCGCCGGGAGAGGTTGGGTCGGGCAGTCATGAGCGATTCGGATGTGCCGGCGACGTCGCACGACGCGTTCGACCGTTTGAACTTCCTCGAGCTGCGGAACACTCAGCTCGCCGAGGCGATCAAGCGCGTCGAGAGCGAACGCCACTACATGGAGGCCGAGATCCTCCGGTTGCAGCGCGAGGTGAAGCGGCTCAAGACCGAGCTCGACCGCCTGCGCTACCCGCCGCTGATCGTCGGCAGTGTGCGGGACGTGCTCACGGACGGACGAGTCATCGTGAAGTCGTCCACCGGCCCGGACTTCGTCGTCAACTCCGCCGAGACGGTCGAGCACGGCAAGATCACGGTCGGCAGCCGGGTCGCGCTGAACAAGCAGACGCTCGCGGTCATGGGCGTGCTCCCCGCGTCCCTCGACCCTCTCGTGACGGCGAGCGAGATCGTGGACAAGCCCTCGGTCACCTACGGGGACATCGGGGGGCTGAACGACCAGATCCGTGAGATCCGGGAGGCGGTGGAGTATCCGCTGCTCCGCTCCGAGCTCTACAAGAAGGTCGGCGTGGACCCGCCGAAGGGCGTTCTCCTGATCGGTTCGCCCGGCACCGGGAAGACGATGATCGCGAAGGCGGTGGCGCACCACACCAACGCAACGTTCGTCCGGCTGGTCGGCAGCGAGCTGGTCCAGAAGTACATCGGCGAGGGCGCGCGCCTCGTGCGCGAGCTGTTCCAGCTCGCCCGGGAGAAGGCGCCGACGATCATCTTCATCGACGAGGTCGACTCGATCGGGGCGAAGCGGCTCGAGGTCGCAACGAGCGGCGACCGCGAGGTCCAGCGCACCCTGATGCAGCTGCTCGCGGAGATGGACGGATTCGAGCCGCTCTCGAACGTGAAGATCATCGCCGCCACCAACCGGCCGGACATCCTCGACGACGCCCTCCTGCGGCCCGGCCGCTTCGACCGGATCATCGAGATCCCCGTACCGACCTACCAGGGTCGCGCCGAGATCTTCCGGATCCACTCGCACGGGATGGCGATCCGGGAGACGGTCGACTTCGAGGCCCTCGCGGGCCGATGCGACGGCGCGACCGGCGCGGACATTCGCGCGATCTGCACCGAGGCGGGTATGTGGGCGATCCGCGAGGAGCGCGACAGCGTCACGGCGGCCGACTTTGACCGCGCGATCGAGAAGGTCATCGGCGAGGAAGAGCTCCGCAAGGAGTCCGTCACGATGTTCGCCTGATCGGCGGAGCGCACCGCCGACGAACGCGCCACCGAGAGCTCACCCTCGGACGGCGATCGCGAACCGACCGACGATCCGGGGACCGGCGGGCACCGACAGGTCCAGCAGGTACGCCGGGTCGGCCGCTTCGTACACCACGGGCCGGTCCGCGCTCACCCCGGTGGCGTTCGGGCCGAGTTCGTCCAGCGACGCGGGCGCGGTCGCGAGACCCACGGCGAGCTGCAACTGGGCGCCGACCCGCAGGTCGCCCCGATAGTACCGGCACCGCGTCAGCGGACCGCCCGTCACCGTGGGGGACGCGCGGAGCGAGCCTTCCGGCGCCAGCACCTGTCCTCGGGAGAGCTCGTCCGCCTCGACGCCCCGGAGCGCCACCCCGACCCGCTCCCCGGTACCCGCCTCCTTTCGGTCGATGTCGTGCACCTGGATCGAACGGACCTCGACCGACTTTTCCGTCGGCCAGAGGCGCAGCGTGTCGTGCGCGCGCAGGATCCCGCGGCGTACCACCCCGAGGGCGACGGTTCCGACCCCTTTGACCGGGAACGCGTGGTCGATCGGCACCCGGACCGGTCCGTCGGCCCCGGAAGCGGTCCAGCCGTCCAGCAGCTCGCGCAGGTGCGGGAAATCGAGGGGGAGTCGCTCCGCGTTCTCCAGGCGACTGCCCTTGAGCGCGCGGACCACCTCGGCGTCCCCGACGCCCGGGCCGAGCACCACCGTGGTCGGAAGGTCGACCACGTCGACGGTCGCGATCGTCTCCGCGACCGGGCGGTTCAGCTCGGAGATCACGAGCAGGCAGCGGTCCGCCATCGCAAGCGCCGCGAGCAACGGGGGGAACTTCTCGGGGAACTGGGTCGGCTCGACGAGAGTGACGGCGTGGTCGTCGCGCGCGGTGTTGAAGAGGGTCAGGTCGGAGACCGTCCCCTTCTTCCCGAGCTCTTTCGCGACGTTCGGGGCCCCGACGACCGCGACGGTCACGCCGGTGCTCATGGGGCGCCCTTCCCGGCGCGCGCGCGCGCGACCGCGAGGGTGATCTTCCCGTCCTGCGCGTCGATGCTCACTTCGCTGCCGTCCTTGATCTCCCCGGCCAGGAGCCGCGCGGTCAGGGGATCGACCACAAGGCGCTGGATCGTCCGCCGGAGCGGCCGGGCACCGAACTGCGGGTCGAAGCCGGCCGTCGCGAGGAGCTCCTTCGCGGCGTCCGTCGCCCGGAGGCGGATCCGGCGGTCCGCGAGACGCGCCTCCACCTGGGCGATCTGAAGGTCGACGATCTCCGCGATCTCCCGTTCCGCGAGGGAGTGGAAGATCACGATCTCGTCGAGCCGATTCAGGAACTCCGGACGGAAGTGCGACCGCAGCGCCGGCTCGAGCACTCGTCGGCGCTCCTCGTCGGACGTGGCGTCGGCGATCAGGTCGGAGCCGAGGTTGCTCGTCAGGATCACGAGCGTATTGCGGAAGTCCACCGTGCGCCCCTGCCCGTCGGTGAGCCGCCCGTCGTCCATCAGCTGGAGGAGGACGTTCACCACGTCCGGGTGCGCCTTCTCCACCTCGTCGAACAGGAGGACGGTATAGGGGTGCGTCCGCACGCGCTCCGTGAGCTGCCCCCCCTCCTCGTAGCCGACATAGCCGGGCGGCGCTCCGATGAGGCGGGCGACCGTGTGCTTCTCCATGTACTCGCTCATGTCGATGCGGACGAGCGAGCGCTCCGAGTGGAACAGGAACGCGGCGAGCGCCTTCGCGAGCTCGGTCTTGCCGACACCGGTCGGCCCGACGAAGAGGAACGTTCCCATCGGGCGGTTGGGGTCGGCGAGGCCCGAGCGGGACCGGAGAACGGCCTTCGCGACCGCCGCGACCGCTTCGTCCTGGCCGACGACCCGCTTCCGCAGCTCGTCCTCCATGTGCAGCAGCCGTTGGGTCTCGCCCTCGAGCATCCGGCTGACGGGCACCCCGCTCCACTTCGAGACGACGAGCGCCACGTCCTCCTCGCTCACCTCCTCGCGCAGCAGCCCGGTTCCGCGCTCCCCCTCCACGGACTTCGTGAGGGTCTCGACCTTCTTCTGGAGCTCGGGGATCGAACCGTAGCGCAGACGAGCCGCCGCCTCGAGGTCGCCGGCGCGCTCCGCCTGCTCCTCCTCCGCCTTCGCGGTCTCGAGGTCGGCCCGGAGGGCCCGCAGCTGCTCGACGTGCTCCTTCTCCTTCTTCCAGCGGGCCTGGAGCCCGGACTCCCGCTCCTTCAGGTTCGCGAGTTCCTTGTCCAGCTGGGCGAGCCGGGCCCGCGACGCGGGGTCCTTCTCGCGAGCGAGCGCGGTCCGCTCGATCTCGAGCTGGCGGATGCGTCGCGACAGCTGATCGAGCTCCGGGGGCCGGGAGTCGAGCGTCAGCCGGACCATGGACGCGGCCTCGTCGATCGCGTCGATCGCCTTGTCCGGCAGGTGGCGGTCCGGAATGTACCGGCCCGTCAGCGTGGCGGCCGCCACGAGCGCGGCATCCAGGATCCGCACCCCGTGGTGCTGCTCGTAGCGTTCGCGCAACCCCCGCAGGATCGAGATCGTGTCCTCGACGGTCGGCTCCGAGATCGTCACGGGTTGGAAGCGTCGTTCGAGGGCGGCGTCCTTCTCGATGTACTTTCGGTACTCGGCGGTGGTCGTGGCCCCGATGCAGTGGAGCGTGCCGCGGGCGAGTGCCGGCTTCAGGAGGTTGGAGGCATCGAGCGCGCCGCCTTCGGTCGCGCCCGCGTGGACGAGGGTGTGGAGCTCGTCGATGAACAGGATGACCTGCCCCTCGGAGCGTTCTACCTCCTGGAGGACCGCTTTGATCCGTTCCTCGAATTCGCCGCGGAATTTCGCGCCCGCGAGCAGGGAGCCCAGGTCGAGCGCGACGATCCGCTTCTCCCGCAGCCCCTCGGGGACGTCCCGCACGGCGATCCGGAGCGCGAGTCCCTCCACGACGGCCGTCTTCCCGACCCCGGGGTCGCCGATGAGGACCGGATTGTTCTTCGTCCGCCGCGACAGGATCTGGATCACTCGGCGGATCTCGTCGTCCCGACCGATGACCGGGTCGAGCTTCCGCTCGCGCGCGAGGGCGGTGAGGTCCTTTCCGTACTTCTCGAGGGCGCGGTACTGGGCCTCCTCGCCCCGGCTCGCGACCGGCTGGTCGGACCCCCGAAGGTCCTTGAGGCCGGCGTCGAGGGCGGCGCGTCGCACCCCGAACTCCTCGAGCAGGTCCCGCACCGGACCCGAGACGGTGGTGAGTCCGACGAGGAGCGCATCGGCGGTCGTGTAGCGGTCCTTGCGCCGGGCGGCTTCCGCTTCGGCGGCGTCGATCACCTGCGAGAGTCCCCGGGAGAGGTACTGGTCGGACGGGGCGACGTGGTCGGCGGTCGGAAGCCCGCGCAACCGTTCCTCCGCGCGGGACCGGAGCCGCTCGACCGGGACGTGGAGCGACCGGAGCAACGAGACGGTCGGACCGGCCTCGTCGGAGAGCAGGGCCGAGAGGAGGTGCTCGGGCTCGACCGAGGCGTGCCGGAGCTCGGCGGCCCGCGCGAACGCCTTCTCCACGGCCGTGCGGGCGGCGTCCGTGAGTCGGTCGAGATGCATCGAACGCCGTCACCCGTCCGAGTCGATTTAAGGGCAGCACCCGTGGGGAGCGTTCGTGGCGGATCTCGCGGTCCGGGTCGGAGGGCTCGCTCTCCGGAACCCGTTCCTGCTCGCCTCCGGGATCTGGGGGGAAAGCGGAGAGTCGCTCGCGGGGGCCTGGGACGCCGGAGCGGGCGGCGTGATCACCAAGTCGATCGGGAGCCGTCCCCGACCGGGCTACCCGAACCCGACGATCGAAGAGTACTCGGACTGGGGACTGTTGAACGCGATGGGCCTGCCGAACCCCGGGATCGAAGAGTACCCCCGGGAGGTGGAGGCCGCCCGGGCCCGGGGCGCGACCGTCATCGGGTCGGTCTTTGGCGCGGACGCCGAGGAGTTCGCGACCCTGGCTCACCGCCTCGAGGCGACGGGGGTCGCGGCGCTGGAACTGAATCTGAGCTGCCCGCACGCGGAGGGGTACGGCACCGAGGTCGGCAGCGACCCGGCCGAGGTCGCCGAGATCGTGCGCGCGGTCGTACGCTCGGTGCGGGTGCCGGTGATCGCGAAGGTGACTCCCAACACCCCCGATCCGGCGGCGCTCGCCGCGGCGGCGGAGTCGGCGGGCGCCGCGGCGATCAGCGCGATCAACACCGTGCGCGGCTTGGCGATCGACACGACGCTGCATCGCCCGGTGCTCGCGCACGGCCTGGGGGGCCTCAGCGGACCGGCGATCAAGCCGGTCGGCCTGGCGTGCGTGTGGCAGATCTACGACCGGGTCTCCGTCCCGGTCATCGGGGTGGGCGGGATCTCCACCGCGGAGGACGCCCTCGAATACCTCATGGCCGGCGCGTGCGCCGTCGAGGTCGGCACCGCCGTCACGCGCGGCGGGGTGGCCGTGTTCGGGCGATTGGTCGAGGGGCTGTCCCGACGGTTGGACGAACTCGGCTACGCCTCGGCCGCTGCGGCGGTCGGGGTCGCGCACCCCCCGCGTCGGTGACGGTCCCGGCCACCGAGGCGCTATATTGCGGGGCAGGTAGCTCGACCGTGCGGTCCGTCGTCGAACTGACGGAACGGGTACCGGAAACCCCGTCCACCGTGACCCTGCGCTTCGCCTTTGCGCGCGACGCGGCGCCGGGGCAGTTCGTGATGATCTGGTTCCCGGGGGACGACGAGCTGCCGATGTCGCTCTCGTACCTCGACGGCTCCTCGAAGGGGGTCACGATCAAGTCGATGGGCGACACCAGCCGGAACGTCCAGCGACTGGAGGTGGGTGCCCGCGTCGGAATCCGGGGACCGTACGGGAACCAGTTCGACCTCGCTCCGCGGAGGGTCTTAGTGGTCGGCGGCGGTTCGGGGTCCGCGGTGCTCGCCCCCGCCGCGGAGCGCGCCGCCGCCCGCGGAGCGAAGGTCACCGTCGCGCTCGGTGCCACGCAGGCGGCGGAGCTTCTGTTCCGCCGTCGGTTCGAGCGGATGGGAGCCCGAGTCGAGGTCGCGACCGACGACGGGTCCGAAGGGGCCCGGGGCTTCGTCACCGGGGTCGCCGACCGACTCCTCGCGACCGAGGAGTTCGACGCGGTCTGGACGTGCGGACCCGAGGTGATGATGCAGAAAGTCGCCCTCGCCGGCCGCGCGCGCGGGGTCCCGGTGTTCTGCTCGGTGGAGCGCCACATGAAGTGCGCCCTCGGGATGTGCGACGCTTGCGCTCTCGGCCCGTTCCACGTCTGTGTGGACGGTCCCGTCTTCCCCGCGGAGCGGCTGCTCTCGCTCCCGGAGTTCGCGCACAGTCACCGGGATCCGTCGGGCCGGCGGGTGCCTTTCGGTACGCGGTAGACCCGGGCGACCGCGTCGGCGCGCGCCGGACGGGTTCGCGGTCCCACAGCCTTTATGGCACCGACCCGCTACGACTCCGCGGAGTTCGGGTATGAAGGTCATTGCGGTGAGCGGAGGGGTGATCTCCGGGCTCGGAAAGGGGATCACGACCTCCTCGCTCGGCCGCATCCTCAAGGCACGGGGGATCCCCGTAACGATCGTCAAGATCGACCCGTACCTCAACGTCGACGCGGGTACGATGAACCCGTACCAGCACGGCGAAGTGTTCGTGCTGGACGACGGCACCGAAGCGGACCTCGACCTGGGGAACTACGAGCGGTTCCTGGGGCAGAGCCTGGTCGGCACGCACAATCTCACGACCGGCAAGATCTACCGCTCGGTCATCGAGAAGGAGCGTCACGGCGACTACCTCGGGAACACCGTACAGATCATCCCCCACGTGACCGGTGAGATCAAGCGAACGATCCGGGAGGTCGCCCAGGCCGCCGGCGCCGAGGTCGTGCTGGTCGAGGTCGGCGGCACGGTCGGAGACATCGAGTCGATGCCGTTCCTCGAAGCCCTGCGCGAGCTGTCGTACGAGCTCGGCGAGGGCCACATGGCGTTCGTCCACACGACCCTCGTCCCGGTGGTCGGGCCGGTCGGCGAGGCGAAGACCAAGCCGACGCAGCACTCGGTCCGCGAGCTCCGAGCGATCGGGATCCGGCCGAACCTGATCATCGCGCGGGGGCCGGCGCCGCTCGCCCCGGAGATCAAGTCCAAGATCTCGCTGTTCTGCGATGTTCCCCCGGAGGCCGTGATCTCCGTGCCGGACCAGTCGGTGATCTACGAGGTCCCGCTGGTTCTCGAGGCGCAGGGCGTCGGCCAGCTCCTCTCTCGAATCCTCAACCTGCCGGATCGCACGCCCGACCACACCGCCTGGAAGGAGTTCCTCGCGACGTATCGGCGCGGGGACGGGTCCGTGGAGATCGCGATCGTCGGCAAGTACACCGAGCTCCGCGACGCCTACCTCTCGCACACCGAGGCGTTCCACCACGTCCAGGGCCACCTCGGCAAGGAGGTCCGCCTGCAGTGGTACGACTCGGAGGACATCCCGAAGAACCCCAACCTCATCGCCCGGCTCGAACGGGCGGACGGCCTCCTCGTGCCCGGAGGGTTCGGGTCCCGCGGAGTGGAGGGAAAGATCCGGGCGATCGAGCTCGCGCGGACCCGCGGGATCCCCTACCTCGGCATCTGCTACGGCTTCCAGATGCAAGCGGTCGAGTTCGCGCGGAACGTCCTCGGCCTGGAGCGCGCGAACACTTCGGAGGTCGACCCGGCGACGCCGGACCCGGTCGTCTGCCTGCTCGAGCAGCAGAAGACGCTCAACGACCTCGGCGGGACGATGCGGCTCGGCGCCCAGCGGGTCGTGCTGACCCCGGGCTCGCGCATCGCGGAGATCTACGGGCGCACCGAGATCTGGGAACGCCACCGCCACCGCTACGAGATCAACCCCGAGTACTTCGACCGGTTCCGGGCCAACGGACTCGCGATCACGGGCATGAGTGTCGACGGTCGCGTCGAGGTCCTCGAGTGGACGGCCCACCCGTTCTTCGTCGGGGTCCAGTTCCACCCCGAGTTCCTCTCGCGCCCCGAGTCGCCCCATCCGCTGTTCCTGGGCCTCGTCCGCGGGGCCCTCGCTCGCCAGGAGGTCGCGAACCCTGTCGCCGCCGCGCCGACTCTCGCGTGAGCTGCGGGAGCTGGACGGGGCGACCGTCCGGATCGCGGGCCACCTCGAAGAGTACCGCGCCCTCGGGGGGGTCGCGTTCGCCCTCGTGCGGGACGTTTCCGGCACGACCCAGGTCACGCTGAAGAAGGGGACGGCCGACCCGGAGTTCTTCCGGCTGCTCTCGGAGCTGCCGCGGGAGTCGGTGGTGGAGGTCGAGGGGGTCCCTCGTCTCTCGGAGAAGTCGCACCGCGGCGTCGAGCTCTTCCCGACCGCCCTCCGGGTCGTGAGCCGGGCCGCGGTCCCTCTCCCCCTCGGGGTCGTGGACAAGGTCGGGGCCGACCTGGACACGCGCTTCAATCACCGGGTCCTGGACCTTCGCAAGCCCGCGGTGCGGGCGATCTTCGAGCTCCGCTCGGCCGTGCTCGAAGGTTTTCGACGGGCGTTCCTCGAGCGCGGGTTCCTCGAGGTCGAGACGCCGAAGCTCCTCCGCCAAGGCGCCGAGGGGGGCGCGACCCTGTTCCGGGTCGACTACTTCGACCGACCCGCCTATCTCGCGCAGAGCCCGCAGCTGTACAAGCAGATGCTCATGGGGGCCGGTCTCGAGCGCGTGTTCGAGATCGCGCCCGCCTTCCGGGCGGAACCGTCGGACACGGTCCGCCACTTGACCGAGTTCACGAGCCTGGACGCCGAGATGGCGTACATCGAGGGGCCCGAGGACCTGCGGACGACGCTCGAGAGCGTGGTCGTCGAGACGCTGCGCTTCGCGCGCGAGCGGCTCGGCGTACAGGGGAACCCCCTCGCGGACCGGTTGCCGACAGCGGCGGCCCCGTTCCCCCGTATCCCGTTCGCGACCTGCGAGGAGTGGCTCGGGCGGCCCGGGGCCGAGCAGGACTTCGGCGCGGAGGACGAGAAGATCATCGGCGCGCGGGTGGCGAAGGAGCTCGGGACCCCGTTCTACTACATCGTCGACTTTCCCACCGCGGTGAAGGCGCAGACATTCTACGCCTGGCGCCGCGACGACCGCCCGAAGCTCACCGGCTATTTCGACCTGGAATACGAGGGGCTCGAGATCGCGAGCGGAGGGCCCCGGGAACACCGCGAGGACCGGCTGCGCGAGAATCTCGCCGCGGGGGGCTTCGACGCCGCGAACTTCGAGGGGTACCTCGAGGCGTTCCGCTACGGGATGCCCCCGCACGGAGGCTGGGGGTTCGGGGTCGACCGGTTCGTCGCGTCGCTGGCGGGGCTCTCCAATATACGGGAAGCCCGCCTGTTCCCCCGCGACCGATACCGCCTCGAGCCGTGACGGTCGGGTTTCCATGGCTGCCGTAAAGAGGACCCTCCCCGCGCCGCCCGAACTTCAGAGCCGCTGGGCGTCGGTCCTGGAGGAGGCGGGCCGCCGGCCCGAGATCCTCGCCCTGAGCGACCAGTATCCGGAGGAGCGGTCGCTGACGGTCACCTTCTCCGAGATCGAGCGGGTCGACACCGCCCTCGCGGACGTGCTCCTCGACCGGCCGGAGGAAGTCCTGGACGCCGGCCAGCGGGCGATGCGGGAGCTCCTGCCCGTGGCCGACGCGGAGTCCGCGGGGCTTCGGCTGCGCGTGGTCGGACTCCCCCCCACGGGTCACCGACTGATCCGCGAGATCCGCGAGAGCGACCTCAACCGCCTGATCGCGCTGGACGGGATCGTCCGGCGCGTCACGGAGGTCCGCCCCCAGATCCGTGACGCCGTCTTCCAGTGCGTGGCCTGCCGGACCGAGTTCCACGAGCCGCAGGACGAGGCGTCCATGGTCTTCCGCGAGCCGCTCGAGTGCCCCGAGTCGCAGGGCGGCTGCGGAAAGCCGGCGGGACGCACCCGGTTCCGGCTGATGCCCGAGAAATCGTCCTACGTGGACGCCCAACGGATCGAGATCCAGGAGAACCCCGAGACCCTGAAGCACGGGGCGCACCCGCAGGGACTCGCGGTCATGCTGACCGAGGACCTCACGGGGCGGGTGCTGCCCGGCAATCGCGTCGTGCTCAACGGCGTCCTGAAGAGCTTCCAGCGCGCGAGCGCCTCCCGCGGGGGGGTCGTGCGCAACACGACGTTCGACCTGCTCGTCCTCGGGAACTCGGTGGAGTGGAAGCAGCAGGAGTACGACGAGATCGAGATCGCGCCCGAGGAGGAGCGCCTCTTCCTCGGCTTCCAGGGAGACCCCACGGTCCTCGACAAGATCGTGATGTCGCTCGCGCCGACGATCAAGGGCATGGAGGAGGAGAAGGAGGCGATCGCCCTCCAACTGTTCGGGGGCGTCGAGAAGAAGCATCCCGATGGGGTCCGCGTCCGCGGCGACATCCACATCCTCCTGGTCGGCGATCCGGGCGTCGCGAAGAGCCAGTTGCTCCGGTACATCGCGGACGTCGCGCCGCGGGGCATCTACACGAGCGGCAAGGGCGCGACCGCGGCGGGTCTCACGGCGGCGGCGGTCAAGGACGATTTCGCGGGCGGACGGTGGGTGCTCGAAGCGGGGATGCTCGTGCTGGCCGACGGGGGCATGGCCGTGATCGACGAGCTGGACAAGATGACGCCGGAGGACCGCTCGGCCATGCACGAGACGCTCGAGCAGGGGACGACCAGCATCGCGAAGGCCGGGATCACCGCGACCCTGAACGCCCGGTGCCCCGTCCTCGCGGCGGCGAACCCGAAGTGGGGACGGTTCACCGCGGACCGTACCGTCTCCGAGCAGATTGACCTCCCCCCGACGCTCCTCTCCCGGTTCGACGCCATCTTCTCGATCCGGGACCTCCCCAACCAGGACCGGGACCGGAAGCTCGCCGAGGGGATCCTCGCCTCCCACCGGGAGGGAGAGTCGCGGGTCTATCCGGACCGCTCGGGGGACGCGGGCCGCGGAGCCCCGTTTCCCGCGGAGCTCCTGAAGAAGTACATCGCCTACGCCAAGCGCACCGTTCGGCCCGTCCTCTCCGACGCGGCGCTGGCCGCCCTCTCCGAGTACTACGTCAAGGTGCGGTCCCAGGGGGAGGAGCCGAACGCGCCGGTCCCGATCACGGCCCGGCAGCTCGAGGCCCTGGTTCGGTTCAGCGAGGCGGCCGCGCGGGCCCGGCTCTCGGCCGAGGTCGGCGTCGAGGACGCCCACCGAGCGATCCAGATCATGCAGAACTTCCTCCAGCGCGTCGCGATGACGGAGGGCGGCAAGCTGGACGTCGACCTCGTGCAGTCCGGGGTCAGCCACAGCCAGCGCGAGCGCTTGGATATCGTGATGCGCGTGATGCGCGAGCTCCAGGACCGCCCCGAGGCGACCTTCTCGGTCGAAGAGTACCTCGACGCCGCCGACCGCGCCGGCGTGCCTCCGAACCGCGCCGAAGCGCTCCTGCAGACCCTCCGCAACCAGGGCGAGATCATCGAGTCCCGGCCGAACCGGCTGCAGCTCGTTCGGTTCTGAGCCCCCCGCTCCGAGGCGCGGCCGATTTATGCCCCCGGCGGGCTGGGAAACGGCAGGGCCATGGTCGAGAGCGGCGGGGTGGTGATGCGGGTGCACCGGGTGCGCGCGGAGTTCGTCGTCGCGGCGTGCGACGCCGAGCTCCTGGGCCGCGACCTTCCCGTCGGCACGGCCGGGCGCACGGTCCGCGTCTCGCCGCAGTTCTACGGCGAGCGGACGGTCTCGAAGGAGGAGCTCCTCTGGGCGCTCGAGCGCGCGACGATCGCGAACCTCCTCGGCGAGCGGGTGCTCGAGCTCGCCCGGGCGGGGGGTTTCGTCGGTCCCGGCGGCACGGGACTCCTCGGCGGGGTCCCGCACGCCGAGATCGTGGCGATGCACTAGCCGGGAGCGCTTCGATGGAAGGGGAGTTCTGTGTCGTCTGCGGCGCGACCGGCCGCGCGCTGACCGACGGGGTTTGCGCCGAGTGCGCCGCCACCCGCGTGACGCTCGTGAGCGCTCCGGAACGGGCCGTGGTCGTGATCTGCCCGCACTGCGGGGCCCGGCGATCGGGTGCCCAGTGGGAACGGGCCGGCGCGAGCCCGCTCGTCACCGCCGAGGACCTCGCGCCGTTCCTCCGGGTCCATCCCGAGGTGGGGATCCGCCGGATCCGGTGGGAGGAGGTCTCCGCGACCGGCACCGTTCGCGAGCTCGTCGGCGTGGCGGACGTAATGTTCCGGGGCGTCGACCGGGAGGCGGAGGTCCGGCTCTCGGTGCGGACCGAGCACCAGACCTGCACCGACTGTAGCCGCAAGAGCGGCCGGTACTACACCGCGGTCATCCAGCTCCGCGGGGGGCTCGAGCGGTCCCACGAGAAGTCGCCGGCGCTCCACGCGCGCCTCGAGCACGTCTGGACCGCGCTCCTCGCGGAGTCGCGCGCGGACTGGCGGAACGCGGTGTCGTGGACGGAGGAGCTGCCCGAGGGGTACGACGTCTTTTTCACCCAAACGCTCGCCGCCCGCGCCGTCGCGAAGCTTGCCCGTCAGAAGTACGGCGTCCGCCCGAAGGAGTCGGCGACCCTCTTCGGCCGGAAAGACGGGCAGGACATCTACCGGGTGACGCTCTGCCTCCGATTCCCGCGACCGGAGCCCGCCGGTCCGCTCGGTCGCGGGGTCGTGGAACCATAGTCTTAAGAAGCGACCCCCCCTCTTCGCCCTCGACAGAAGGTCTCGCCGCATGTCGAAGAGTGGAATTCTGAGGCGCCATCACGGGTCCGACACACTGGAAGAAGGGTCGTTCCTCGACCTGGGGTCGATGAGCTTCGAGGACGAGGCCGGCGCGCTCGCGGGCGCCCACGGCTCGGTCCGCATGGCCGAGATCCTGCGGTTCGAGGACCTGCACCAGATCTCCAAACTCGCCTACCAGGGCGACATCGTGCTCCTCGACTACACCTCGATCGCGAACGACTCGATCGCGGTGAAGCGGATGAGCATCGACCTCAAGAACGTCGCGAAAGACACCGGCGGCGACGTGGCGGGGATCGCGAAGAACCTGCTCGCGATCACGCCGGCCGGTATCCGCATCGACCGGCAGAAGATCCGACCTTCGTTCTGAGGCTCGCGAGCCTCCGATGAAGGCCCTCGTCGACCGTCGCGAAGCGACGGCGGCCGCCACCGACGCGGTCGTCACCGGCGTGCTCGAGCGCGGCGAGAAGGAAACCGCGTTCCCGCGGGGCCTCACGAAGGAGGACGCGGCCGCGAAGGGTCTCCTCCGCGCCGCGTGGGACCGGCGCGAGATCAAGGGAAAACGCCGCGAGGTCACGGTCGTCCATCGCCCCGACGGGCACGGGCGGGTCGTGGTCGTAGGGCTCGGCCCCCGCGGCCGGTTCACCCCCGAGACGGTCCGCCGGGCGGCCGCGGAAGCCGTGCGCGCGCTCAAGGGCAAGGGGGCCCGGACCGTCGCGTTCCGGCTCGCCGCGTTCGCGCAGGAGAGCGTCGCGAGCGAGGCGGCCGCCCGCGCGCTGATCGACGGGGCGTTCCTCGGTGCCTACGAGTTCTTGAAGTACCGGTCGACCACGGACGGGACGGTCGAGGAGGCGACGATCGCGCTCGGCGAGGAGCTGGGGCGCGACGAGACGCTCCTCCGAAAGGCCGTCGAGGAGGAGCGGACGCTCGCCGAGACGGTCGTCTGGACCCGCGACATCGCGAACCTGCCGGCCGACACCGCATCGCCGGAGCGGCTCGCGGAGGAGGCCCGCGCGCTCGGCAAGGAGCTCGGCCTCAAGGTCACGGTCTTTGACGAGTCGAAGCTCGCGGAGATGCACTGCGGCGGGATCCTTGCGGTCGGCGGCGGCTCCCCCGCCCATCCGCCCCGGATGGTCGTGCTCGAGTACCCCGGGGGGGCCCGGCGCGGGAAGACGATCGCGGTCGTCGGCAAGGGGATCACGTTCGACTCGGGCGGGATCTCGATCAAGCCGGCGGCGTCGATGGCGAACATGAAGTTCGACAAGTCCGGGGCGGTCGCCGTTCTCGGGATCCTCCGGGCGGCGGCCCTGCTCAAGGTGCCCCCCCGGGTCATCGGGGTCCTCGGCTGTGCGGAGAACGTGCCGAGCGGGACGTCCTACCGACCGGGGGACGTGGTCCGGACCTACAACGGGAAGACGATCGAGGTGCTGAACACCGACGCGGAGGGCCGGGTCGTCCTCGCGGACGCGCTCGCCTACGCGGTCGCCCAGTACCGACCGGACGAAGTGATCGACCTCGCGACGCTGACCGGCGCCCAGGTGATCGCCCTCGGGGACGATACCGCCGGCCTCGTGTCGACCGACGACCGCCTCGCGAACGGGCTCCTCGCGGCGTCCGCCGCGACGGGAGAGCCGCTCTGGCGGATGCCGCTCACCGACTTCCACCGCGAGCTCGTCAAGAGCGAGATCGGGGACGTGCGCAATTCGACCGAGATCCCGGTCGCGGGGATGCTCACCGCCGCCGCCTTCCTCGAGAACTTCGTGGACGGGACCCCGTGGGCCCACCTCGACATCGCCGGGGCCGCGTACACCACCCCGCTCACGCGCCGCTACCAGCCGGCGTACCAGAACGTCGGCGCGACCGCCTTCGGGGTCCGGGTCGTGACGCGCTACCTGATGGACTCGCCCCGCACCGCCTAAGCGCGGCCTTCCCGGCCGCTACGCGGCGACGATCTGCACGCTCTCGCCGCCGTGCCGCGTCGCCCGCGGCCGGACCTCGCAGAAGAGCGGGGTGTGGTAGCCGCCGCCGGTGATGAGCGCCGTCCCGACGGGGAGCGACTGGATCATCTCCGTCATCCCGGCCGTCAGGCCCTCGATCGACTGGGCAATCGCCTTCAGGTCGAGCGGGTTCGTCACCTGGAGGATGAGCTGGGTGTTGCACTGGGAGAGGACGCTCTTGTCGATCCGCGCGGCGCGCTGGGTGACGACGCACAGCCCGAGGCCGAACTTCCGCCCCTCGCTCGCGATGTTCTTCAAGATCCGCGAGCAGGTCGCGCTCCCCTGCTGCGGGGCGAAGTTGTGGGCCTCCTCGATCACGAGGAAGAGCGGCGGGATCTTGTCCTTCTTGCGGTTCTCGAAGAGCGTGAGGGCGATCCGCGCGACCACGAGCTCCTGAACGTCGGGCGCGACCCCGCGGAGGTTGACGAGGGTCGCCTCGCCCTTCTTCACGAGCTCGTTGAGGCTCGTCCCGACGGGACCGAGGAGCTTCGTCTGCTCGACGTACTCGAGACGTTCGTGGAGCGTTTCGGCGACCGCTCCCTCGCCGCCCTCGGCGGCCCGCACGAGGTCGTGGACCGAGAAGTCGGGGGTCGACGCCGCGACGGCCTCGATGAGCGCCTTCAGCGGCGCGAGGAACGTCTTGACGTTCGTGAGCCCCATGAAGACCAGGAGGTCGCGCGGGTCGATGTGCCGGAGCGAGAACGTCAGCGGTTTCGCGGACGGGTTCAGCGACACGTCCGGGGAATACTCCTGGATCTGACGGCCGAATCCCTGCGACTCCACGCCGAACCGGGTGTGCCCGCCGTTCTTCTCCGCCGGGACCCGGAGGGAGCCGTACTCTCCGTGCGGGTCGATGATCACGCAGGTGACCTTGTGGCGCAGGAGCTCCTCGATCAGGACCCCGAGCAAGTAGCTCTTGCCGCCGCCGGTCTTCGCGAGGACGCTGACGTGGCGCTGGACGAGCTGGTTGATGTCGAGCTCCACGCGAAGGTTGTGGTTGCGCAGGAGGCCGACGTAGGCGCCGGTGTTCGAGTGGTGCTTCAGCCCGAGGACCTCGGCGATCAGGGGTTCCTCGGCCCGAAAGACGTGGGCGCCCGGACGGAACGGGATCGTCGGGAGCTTCACGAGCCCCTGGGGGTCGCGGAACCCGATGATCCGAGCGGCGCCGAGCAGGCTCTCGTGGATCGGGGTGTTGTCGTTCGGCGCCATCGCCCCGGCGGCCTCGAGGTCGAGGTCGCTCTTGCGCTTCAGGTCGTCCAGCTGGCAGAGGACCTTCCCGTGCAGCTCGTCGACGACCGTGAGGTAGTCCCCGCGCTCGACGGGGCTCGAGAGGCTCAGCTGGAAGGAGCCGAGCCCGACGTCCCCGAAGATGCGTCCCACCTCTTCCACGGCGGGATTCATCCGGCCCCTCGCATATGAGGCTGACGCGGGAAGCGCAACGGACGCGGCCGCGTGCTCGGAAGTCTTTATATCGGCCGTCCCTGTCGAACGCCTCCCGGCCTGGAACCCTTCCGACGAGGCGGGAGCCCTTTGAGCGACGCGACCGAGGAACTTGAGCAAAAGCGGGCCGAGTCCAACGTCCGGGCCGACGAGCACCGGGCGCACCGGGACCGGCTCAACGCGGAGGCGCGTACGACCGCCGACGAGCGGGCGCGCATTGTGGACGAGCTCCATGCGAAGAGCGCCGAGGCCCAGGACCATCGGCGGCATCGCGACCAGCTGAACGACCAGGTGCGCGAGGAAAAGCGCCTGCGCGAGGAGTGGAACCGGAAGCTCCAGGAGCTCGGCGACCGCGTGCAGGAGCTGAAGCGGGCCCGCACGCCCCGTCCCGGTGCCGTGCCGGTCTGGCGGCTCCGCAAGGAGCTCAAGGAGCTCGAGTTCCGCCACATGACGACCGCGCTCACGGGAGAGCAGGAGAAGCGGCTCATCGAGGAGATGAAGCGCCTCGAGGCGGCGATCCGCGACCAGGACGCCGAGCTCCGGCAAGACCCCGAGGTCGAGCAGACGATGAAGGCGTTCGCGGAGGCCCGCGACGAGGCGGAGAAGCACCACGCCCTCGTGGGGCAGTACGCCGTCGAGGCGCAGGCCGAGCACGAGGCGATGGTCCGCCTCTACGAATCCGTGGACGAACTCCGCCGGCGGGCCGACGAGGTGCAGGCGAAGCTGATCGAGGTCAAGACGGCGGCCGACGAGGCGCATCGCGCGCACATCGCGGCGATCGAAGAGGTTCGCGACATCGAGAAGATGCTGTACGCGGCCCGCGGAGGGCGCGCGCCCCCGAGCTGGGCCGACGCGCAGCCTCCAAAGGAAGAGGACTTTCTGGCCCGCCTGAAGAAGGGCGAGAAGGTCTCGACCGAGGACCTCCTCGAACTGCAGAAGAGCGGGCGCGCGTAGGCCCAACGACCGTGTCGCTCCCGTACGGCGCCCGGGCGGTCGACGCGGTCCTCTTCGACCTCGATGACGTGCTCGTCCCGTTCGAAAGCCCCGCCGCCTGGCAGTGGGCGTGGCGGCCCCAGGGGCCGGTGCTCGGCGAGCGCCGGGTCCGCGCCGCCGTCCGCCGATCGATCCGCCGATGGGACCGGCGCCGCTGGCGGGGGGTGACCGGCCGCGAGGCGCCCGTCGACCTCGCGGCGCTCCTCGCGCACCTGCGCGAATCCCTCGCGGCCATCGCCGGCCACGGGCTTCCCGAAGCCGAGACCGAAGCGGTCGTCCGGCGGATCCTCCGGCCGGCGGGGGAGGTCGAACGGTATTCGGACGTCGCCCCCGCGCTCGAGCGGCTGCGCGGGGCGGGGATCCGGTGGGGGATCGCGACGGAGCTTCCCGGAGAGTCGGCCCAGTGGCTCCTGCGCCGTGTCGGGATCGAGCCCGACCGCCTCTTCGTCACGGGCGACGGCCCGACGACGCTGCCCGACCGGGAGGCCTTTCGCGCGGCCGTCGCCCGATTCGACCTGCCGCCCGAGCGGGTCGCGTTCGTCGGGGACCTGTTCTGGAGCGACGCCCGGGCCGCGGCCCGGGCCGGGCTCGCGTCGATCCTTCTCGACCGCCACGACGCGTGGCCGAAGGTCCAGGGAGGCCGCGCCGTCTCGCTCGACCACCTCGAAGCCGCCCTCGCGGCCGGGGGAACTTCGGGGGCTCCGGACGACGCCGCGGACGAGCCCGGCGACTGACCCGGGCGGTGCGCCGGCGAACCTATATACGATGAGTTCCGCTCCCGCCCCGGCCATGCGCTACGTGAAGATCGACCAGACCGAGCTCCGGCAGATCAAGGAGCTCTACGAGGGCGTGATGTCCCACGCATGCCACGGTCTGTTCTTCAAGGAAGGGTCCGTCATCGGGACCGACATGGCCGAAGAGGCGCTGAAGGACCGCCCGAAGTTCTTCGAGCGGGCCGCCGCGGTGCTCAAAGAGCGCGGCTGGGTCGAGGAAATGACGTTCACCGACTCCGAGGTCGTCGTCCGGGGGTCGATCGAGGTCGCCCCGGGCGACATCCCGACGTGCCACCGGCTGCGGGGCATCCTCCGCGAGTTCTACGAACGTTTTAAGGGGGGGCGCGTTAAGTGTACCGAAGAGATGTGTGCAAGCACCGGGCATCCCGAGTGCCGTTTTCGTATCGAGGAGATGTAGGGAGAGCTAGATGATGGCAACCGGGAACGTCGGCGCGGTGATCAAGGACCTCAAGACCCGGATCTCGGGCATCGCGACGGCGCTTGTCTCCCGCGACGGACTCGTGCTCTACGCGGACGTCCCCGCGGGAGTGTACACCGAGACGTTCGCGATCATGTGCGCCACGATCCTCGGCGCCGCCGCCACGGCGAACACCGAGCTGAACCGCGCACCGCCCGAGCGGATCGTGATCGAGGGGAACGACTCGAAGACGATCATCGTCGGGAGCGGCAAGAAGGCCCTCCTGGTCGCCGTCGTCGACCAGACCGCCGACGTGACGAAGGTCCTCGGCGAGGTCGTCAAGGTCGCCGAGCTGCTGAAGGCGAACTAGGACGCCTTCCGAACCCGGTGCCCGGGCCGCTCACTGCGTCGCTTCCGGGGTAAGGCGCGCGCCGCCCCCCGTGAGGATCCGGGTCGTATAACCGGCGAAGGCGGCCACCAGCCGGGCCCACGCGATCACGGTCCGCTGGCCCGAGGCGAGGCGTCGGACCCGGTAGCGCCCCCAGAGGCTCCCCTGCTTCTCGGTCAGCTGCTTCCGCCCGTACCCGTTCCAGAACGCCTGGTAAAGGAACCGCACGAGCGTCCCCCGCACGTGGTGGTAGACGAGCGCGTCGGGGACGTACTCGATCGAGGCGCCCGAACGCACCGCCCGCAGGTTGAGGTCGATGTCCTCGGCGGTGATGAACCGCGGGTCGAATCCGCCGAGCCGCTCGAACAGCTCGCGGCGGTAGGCGAGGTTGCACGACGGGTACGTCACGTCGTAGCCGCTCTGGAACAGCTCGACGCGCTCGAGGTGCCCGTAGGTCGACTTGCCGACCGTCACCGTCCGCCCGGCGACGACCGGGGAGCGGGAGAGGCCGCCGCGCAGGGCGCGCAGCCAGCCGGTGTCCGCGAAGCAGTCCCCGTCGATGAACGCGACCCACTCGCCCCGCGACTCCCGTACCCCCCGATTCCGGCCGATCCCGCGGGAACCGGGCTGGGAGACGACGCGGAGCCGCTCGGGCGAGCGGCGCGCGTACGCTTCGGCGATCTCGACGGTCCGGTCCCGACTCTCCGAGTCGACCAGGACGACCTCGAGCGGGCCCGCCTGAACGAGAAGGCTGTCGAGGAGCTGGGCGAGGTGGCGTTCTTCGTTGCGGACGGTGATGACGACCGAGATCAGGCTGCGGAGAGGGTCGTCACTTCCCAATGTCCATCACGACGACGTCCTTGACCGCGCGCATGCTCTTGAAGGGAAGCACGAGCCGGCCCGACGCGTCGCTCTGAAAGAGGCGAGGCTCGACGTCCTCGCTCGGGGTGACCAGGACGTGGGCGATCCCGCCCGTGACGGTGTCGACGACGAAATTGTCGATCGCGCCGAGGATCTGTCCGTCGTTGGTCATCACCGTCTTGCCTCGGAGTTCGGTAAGGAACTTGCGCATGCGGAGGGCCTCTCGGCCGCCGATGGCGGAGTGTCGTATTTAATCGTTCGTAGTTATCGGCAGCCGCTCGGGAGGAAATCCGACGCGCGGGCGCGTCGTTCGTCCCCGAGAATCCGTCGGCGCGCCCCCAATGCTTATATCGGCCACGAAGGTCGAGGGCTCCCCGCCCATGCCCACTGCATTTCGCGAGAAGAATCCGGAGCTCCACCGCGTCGTGGTCGAGCTGCGCCGCGCGGCCCGGGCGCACGCCGCGCCGATCTGGAGCTCGGTCGCCGACCGTCTCGAGCGGGCCCGCCATCAGACGACCCCGGTGAACGTCGGGCACCTCGAGCGGATCGCCGCGGCGGAGGAGACCGTGATCGTGCCGGGAAAGCTCCTCGCCGACGGTCCGCTGTCGAAGCCCCTCACGGTCGCGGCGCTCTCCTACTCCGCGGGCGCCCGGGCGAAGGTCCACGCGGCCGGCGGCACCGCGCTCTCCATCTCCGAACTGCTCCAGGCCAAGCCCGACGGGGCAGGAGTGCGCCTCCTTGCCTGAGACGGCCGCGCCGTCCCCGACGGTCGTGGACGCCACCGGGCTCGTCCTCGGACGCGCCGCGAGCGTGATCGCGAAGCGCCTGCTGACGGGCGAGACGATCGTGGTCGTGAACGCCGAGAAGAGCGTCGTCACGGGCTCGCGCACCCAGATCATCGCCCACTACACGGCGGCCCGCGCTCGCGGGTCGGTCCGCTCCGGGCCCCACTTTCCGCGCTACGCCGACCGGATCTTCCGTCGGACCGTCCGCGGCATGCTGCCGCACCTCAAGACCGGCGGCAAGACCGCGTTCCGCCGGCTGGTCGTCCACATGGGCGTTCCGGCCGAGTGGAAGAGCGCGGCGCTCCAGACGATCGAGGACGCGAAGGCGCGTCCGTCCCTCCGCCCGCCCGTGACCCTCGCCGAGGTCACGGTGCTCCTGGGGGCGCGCGCGTGAAGGCCCCGGTGGTCGTCCTCGCCACCGGCAAGCGCAAGGCGGCGGTGGCGCGCGCGACCGTGCGCAAGGGCGCCGGCCTCGTCCGCGTCAACGACCGGCCGCTCGAGCTGGTCGAGCCCGAGGTCGTTCGGCAGAAGATCCAGGAGCCGCTCCTGATGGTCGGGGACCGCGGCCGCGCGCTCGACATCACGGTGCAGGTCCGCGGCGGCGGGATCGTCGGTCAGGCGTCCGCCGCGCGCACGGCGGTGGCCCGGGGGCTGCTCGAGTGGATCAAGGACCCCGAGCTGCGCGAGATGTTCAAGAAGTACGACCGGTCGCTGATCGTCAACGACCCGCGCCGCAAGCTCCCGAAGCGACCCGGGGGTCGCGGGGCCCGCGCGCGCCGGCAGAAGTCGTACCGCTGAGCGAGGAGGAACGATCGATGACGATGATGGTGCCGGTCCGCTGCTTCACCTGCGGGACCGTGATCGGCCAGTGCTGGGACGAGTACCGGGAACGGACCGCCCGCGGCGAGCCCGCGGGCAAGGTGCTGGACGGCCTCGGGCTGCACCGGTACTGCTGCCGCCGGATGCTCCTCACGCACGTCGACCTCCTGGACGAGGTCGGGCCGTACGGGTAGGCTTCCCGCGCGGTCGAAGCGGCGCCCCCTCGGGGGGTCGCGGCTCGGGGGAAGGGGTTCTCCGCGCGGGCGCCCTCAGGTCTCGTCGTCGTCCTCGTCTTCGTCCGCGCTCTTGCGCGTCCGGTCGATCCCCGACCGTCCCGAGCTCCGCGGCACCGTCGCGCGGCGGGTCCGGCGGCGATAGAGGAACACGATCGCGAGGATGACCACGACCACGGCCGCCGCGATCGCGCCGTACTCGAGGAGCTGCGTCGTGGGGTTCGGGTTGAGGGTGATCGACTGCGAGATCACCTGCGGCCCGTTGTAGTAGTTGCCCGAGTACTCGTTCGACGCGGTCGCGTTGGCGTAGAGCACGAAGTTGCCCGTCGTGGTCGGGGACCAGGTGATCTGGGCCCGATAGGTCACGTTGTAGGACATCGACGCGATGATGCCGTTGGTGGTCGGCATCGGGACCGTGTTCACGACGCCGCTCGTGTAGTTGTACCACACGACCGACCCCGGCGTCCCGGCGATGTACGACCGGCTGGTTCCGCTCGAGGTCGTCAGGTAGAACGCGACCTGGACGTTCGTGGCGACCGCCTTCGTTCCGCCGCCGACCGTCACGTTCACCCAGTACGTGTACGAGCCACCCTGGTTGAGCTTCGTCGGGCCGGTGAGGTTGTTCGCCGCCAGGATCACCGACGTGGTCGAGTTCACGGTGACCGCGAGCGACTGGGTCGTCCAGCCGAGGTTACCGTTGAGGTCGGTCACGGTCAGGTTCACCGTGTACGGTTTGGCCTGCGGCGCGAGCCAGAACGCGGGGTACGGCTTCACCGAGGTCGTGTTCGCCCCCACGTGGACCGAGGAGTTCCCCGAGTTGGTGACGAGCCAGTAGTAGTGCGTGAGCGAGCCGTTGTTCGGGTCCGTGGCGTTCGCGCCGTTCAGCTGGACCTTGGCCGTGAGGTTCGCCGCCGTCACGACCCCGCTGCCCGAGACCGGCTTCCCCGCGGAGTTCAGGATCTGGAAGCTCGAGACCGGCTTCTGCGTGTCGCTCACGAGGACGATCAGGCTGGTCGTGGCGGACTGACCGGTACCGTCCCAGACGGTGAGGGTCAGGTTGTACTGCCAGCCCTTGAAGTAGACCGGCTGCCCCCCGATCGTCGTGTGGTTCGAGTAGTAGACCCCCGCCCCGAGGAACTGGTACGTCCAGTTCGTCCAGAACTGGGCGCCCTGGCCGACCGAATAGTTCTGGGTCTTGGAGAATCCCTTCGCGCTGAACGCGTACGACGCCACCGAGAGCACGCCGGCGACCGGCGCGGTCGGCGAGATCTGCGCGGTCGACGCGCTCGCGTTGAAGTACAGCACCGTGCTCCAATTGACGAAGACGTACGGGACCCCGCCGCTCGTACGATTCTGCGATGCGGTGGCGTTGTCGGAGATGACCGCGGTCACCGGACCTTCGCCGACCCACACGTAGAACGTGGTGGTGTTCACGAGTCCCCCGGAGCTGGTGACGGTCAACGTTCCCGCGTACGGCGTGGCAGCGGACGCCACCGTGTAGGTGTGGTTGGTGGTCGGCTGTCCGACCGTGCTCGAGTTCCCGTCCCCGAAGTCCCAGGCGAAGCTCGTACCGTTGGTCCCGGCCGGGTAGGTCGAGTTGAGGGCGCTGAACGTCGCGTTCTGGCCGATCCCCACGATCACGGTGTAGTTGCCGTGCGTGTCGTTCAGCACGTTCGACTTCGAAAACGCGAAGTTCGAGACCGAGATGTTGACGTTCGGCGTCAGGCTCGCGTACTTCACGATCGTGAAGGAGAACGTGCCGGTCGGGCTCGCGGAGGGCAGGGAGTTCAGCGTGAACTGGGTCCAGCTGTTCCCCGGGCCGGTCGGGACGAGCCGGGTCTGCGCCGGGGGCGCCGTGTTCGCCGCGAGGGAGTAGCCGGTCGGGAGCACCACCGAGTAGTTGTACGTGTCCGAGCTGGTCGGATGCGCGAACCCGAAGCTCATCGTGTATGCGCTCGAATTGAGCGAGAGCGTCCCGTTGAGCGTGAACGACTGGCTCCATCCGAGGTCGATCGTGCTCGGACTCGCGAGGCCGCACCCGGGGCTGGCCGAGGCGCAGGTCGACGACTCGCTCGCGAGAGTGGTTCCCGTGGCGGGCGCGAGGAAACCGGTCCCGTTGATCGCCGTGCCGGCCTGGACCGCCGGGAAGAACGGTCCCGACTGGTTCTCCCACGCGTAGAACAGCGGGAGGAGGGTCGACGGGAAGTAGGTCTGGTGGTTGAAGTCAAGCCCGAGCTGCGCCCACATCTGTCCGATCGAGGCGTTGGGTAGGTTCGCGAGGACGGTGTCGTTCCCGAGCGCGGCGGCGGTCTTGACGCTGAGCGTCCCCGATCCCGTGAGCACGTTGATGCCCGTGAAATTGAGCGTGGTCGTGTAGACCCCCCGCTCCGACGGGGTCATCGGCGTCACGTAGACGTCCTGGGAGTACGGGCTCGCGCTCGAGACCGTGTGCTGGTAGGCGGTCGTCGCGTAGCCGACCGGCGAGAGCACGACCTCGAGCGTCTGGGGCGTGCCGGACGTGAAGTTGCCGGGGTACGTGCCGAACGAGTAGAAGCCGCCGGGCGCCGTCGGGGTCGAGTAGATGTAGCCGTTGTAGCCGTCCCAGACCGTCACGTTCCCGCCGTTGGGAACCGGGGCGGTCGGATTCGCCGCGAGATACGCCGTTCCCGAGATCAGGTAGGAGTTGAGCGCGATGTTCTTCGTGATCGGGGTGGTCGACACGACGTCGGCGCTCGTGAAGTTGTAGGTCGGGCTCGGACCGGGCAGGGTGGTCTTGAGCACCCAATTCCCGAGGGGCACGGGAAGGGTGTACGCCCCGCCCGCGGCGGTCGTATTGTTCACGAGGACGAAGCCGTTGTACTGCGGGTCCAGGAGCTGGACCTGGGCCCCGCCCGCCGGCTTACCGCTCGAGGAGACCGTGCCGGTGATCTCGCCCGAGTAGGAGAGCACGTTGACGTTCGAGAGCACGACCGGGTAGCTCGTCGTCGTGAGCGCGGTCGCGTTGAGGTAGTAGAACTGCGTGTTCTGGCTCGACGGGAAGACCCCGAACGGAGCGCAGAGCCGGCAGCTCGGCACGCTGAGGTTGCCCTGCGGCGGGATCCAGACCCCCCACCAACCCGGAACGAGCGCGCCGCTCGTGCTCGACGTGTTGAAGAAGAACTGGCCGCCGCTGCCGACGACGGTCGTCGTAAAGACCGCGCCGGTGGCCCGGGAGACAAGGTCGACCTGTGCGCCCGCGGGGACCACGCCCAGAGAGCCGGGTTGTCGAGCGTACCCGGTGAGGGTATAGTTCGGGCTGGCAGCCTGGGCCGTCGCGATCGTTGCCAGCGTTCCCGCCAGCAGCAACAGCACAACGACCCACAGGACGGCGCGCGGCAGGTGCACTCCCAACTGTTTCACGTCTCCCGTACGGTGACCCCCTATCGGGGGCGGCGCGGCGAACCTTGCCTCACTACATATAGCTTGCCCGGGAGTGCCGCCGGCCGGCGGGGAAAACCGGAGTCCGGTTATCGGTAAATGGCGGTGCCCGGTTCCTCGCGGCGGCGGGCGACCCGCTCCCGCACGAGCCGCTTTTCGAACTCCTCGTAGAACTTGAGGATCTCGGGATCGCACGATGCCCGCACGGTCTTGAGAGCGGCGTCGAAGTGGGCGCGCGTGACCTTGGACGCCTTCAGGCTCTCCCGGATCGCGCTCAACCCGGCCTCGCGGCAGAGCGCGGCCAGGTCGCTGCCGACGAACCCCTCCGTCCGCGCCGCGAGGTCGGCGAGGTCGACGTCGTCCGCGAGGGGCATCTTCCGTGAATGGACCTTGAGGATCTCGATCCGGCCCGCGACGCTCGGCGGTTCGACGTAGAGCATTCGGTCGAAGCGCCCCGTCCGGAGCAACGCCTCGTCGATGATGTCCGGGCGGTTGGTCGCCGCGATGACGAGCACCCGTTCGAGGGTCTCGAGACCGTCGATGGACGTCAGGAGCTGGTTGACGATCCGCTCGGTTACGCCGCTCGACGTCTGCAGCCCGCGGCGGGGCGCGATCGAGTCGAGCTCGTCGATGAAGACGATCGACGGCGACGCCTGGCGCGCCTTCTTGAAGATCATCCGGATCGCCTTCTCGCTCTCGCCGACCCACTTGCTCATGACTTCGGGTCCCTTCACCGAAATGAAGTTCGCCTGGCTCTCGGTGGCGGCGGCCTTCGCGAGCAGGGTCTTGCCCACGCCGGGCGGGCCGTAGAGCAGGATTCCCCGGGGCGGCTCGATGCCGATGTGCCGGTAGACCTGCGGGTTCTTGAACGGCAGCTCGACCGACTCCTCCAGGATGCGGCGCACCCGCTCGACGCCCCCGACCTCGTCCCAGTGCGTGGTCGGAACCTCGACCGCGACGTCGCGCAGGCTGGACGGCTCGATCTGCTTCAGGGCCTCCTTGAAGTCGTTCTCCGTGACCTTCATCCGCTCGAGAAGCGAGAGCGGGATCGGTTGGTCGAAGTCGATCTCGGGGAGGTAGCGGCGCAGCGCCCGCATCGCGGCCTCGCGGCCGAGCGAGGAGAGGTCCGCGCCGACGAACCCGTGGCTGAGCGCCGCGAGCTCGCGGAGAAGCCGCTCCCGGTCCCGCTCGCTCCCGTCGATCGGCATTCCGCGCGTGTGGATCTGCAGGATCTCGAGCCGACCCTCCTGGGTCGGCACCCCGATCTCGATCTCGCGGTCGAAGCGGCCGGGGCGGCGCAGCGCCGGATCGATCGCCTCCTCGCGGTTGGTCGCCGCGATCACGATCACGTTGCCGCGTCCGGAAAGTCCGTCCATCAGGGTCAGGAGCTGGGCGACGACGCGGCGCTCCACTTCCCCGACGACCTCGTCCCGCCGCGGCGCGATCGAGTCGAGTTCGTCGATGAAGATGACGCTCGGTGCGTTCTTCTCGGCTTCCTCGAACTTCTCCCGGAGCTCCTTCTCGCTCTCGCCGTAGTACTTCGAGATGATCTCGGGGCCCTGGATGCCGATGAAGTGGGCGCCGGCCTCGTTCGCCACCGCCTTCGCGATGAGCGTCTTCCCCGTGCCGGGCGGTCCGTAGAGGAGGACGCCCTTCGGCGGCGTGATCGCGAGGCGGTCGAACAGCTCGGGGTGCTTGAGCGGGAGCTCGATCATCTCCCGCACGCGGCCGAGCTTCTCCTTGAGGCCCCCGATGTCCTCGTAGGAGACCCGGGGGGCGGCGACCTCCGCCTCGCTGACGGTCTCCTCCTTGATCGTGATCAGCGTCGCCGGCGCCACCTGGACGATCCCCTTCGGCTGGGTGGCGACGACCATGAACGGCAGGGAACCTCCCATGAGGAACACGCCCGGGATCACGAAGACGTCGCCGCGGACGAACGGACGACGGGCGAGCGCCTTCGCGACGAAGCTTTCGAGCCCGGGTCCGAGGTCCATGCGGGCACTCCCCGCGTAGATCGGCGCGATCGTGACCGAGTCCGCGTTGGGGCAGTCCACCCGCTGCACCTGGATCCGGTCGCCGATGCTGACCCCGGCGTTGCGGCGGACCACCGCTTCGATGCGGACGAGTCCTTTCCCCTCGTCGTCCGGCTGCGCGCGGCTCACGATCGCGGGCGTCGGCTTCCGCCCGCGGATCTCGACGACGTCCCCGAGACCGACCTTGAGGCGCTGGCGGGTCTGCACGTCGAGCCGGGCGGTCCCGAGGCCGATATCCTGCTGGAACGCCTCGGCGACCCGGAGCGTGATCGCGTCCCCCATCGCCGAACAGCCTTGGACCCGGACACGACCTAAAAGCGTTCCTCTGGTGGGGACGTCTCCGGGGCGATGCCCGGCAATGTCTGCTGGCCGACGGACCGAGCGGCCGCGGAGAGGTCGGGCCCGGGTCTCCCGAGGGCCGTGGCCAGCGCCGCGACGGTCCCCGGCCCGAAGCCGAGGAAGTGATTGTTCGCGTAGCCGTAGATCGCGCCGACCGACCGAGCCTCGTCCTCGAACCGGGCGCGCAGCCGAACGAGGTCCGGAGTTCGATCCCGCTGGATCCGGTCGAACCGGGTCAGGGCCCGGTCTCCCACCAGCCTCGCGTAGGCGAAATCGGCCGTGACCCACGGAGGCGGCTCGGTGCCGGGGACGATCGACCAGACGAGCGCCGCCCGCCGGCCCTCGAGCAGCGCTCGGGTCCCTGGGGTCCACCAGGAGCCGTGTCGCAGCTCGACCGCGAGGGCGTATTCGACCGGTATCGCCCCGAGGAGCCGTTCGAGCTTCTCGACCCCCGCCGGGGCTCGGAACGAGGCCGGGAATTGGAGCACGACCGGACCGAGCTTTCCGCCCGAGCGGAGCGGCGAGAGCGCGCCGAGGAACGAGGCGAGGACGACGTCGCCCCGGGCCGCGTCGGCCTCGTGGGTGACGTCGCGGGGGACCTTGAGGGCGAAGCGGAACCGCTCGGGGGTCCGCTCCGCCCACCGCCGCACGAGGAACGGCGTCGGGGCTCGATAGAAGCTCGAGTCGACCTCGACCGTCCGGAAGACCCGCGCGTAGCGCTCGAGGAACTCCCCCGGGGGCGTCCCCGGGGGGTAGAACGGTCCGACCCAGTCGTCGTAGGACCAGCCGGAGCAGCCGAGCCAGTACTCCGGCATGACGGGCGTTCGTCGCGCGGAGAGATGAGCGTTTTCGTCCGGCCGGGCGCTCGAGGACTGCGGAAGGAGCGGAACCCAGATATCCTCGTCCCCGGTCGAACGACCGATGAGCCGCGCCGCGTCGCCGTCGTCCGTCCTCGGTCGCCTGCTCGAGGCCGCGGGATACCATGTCGGTCCCCGCGGCGAGGCAACGCTCGCGGTCCGGTCGCGGGATCGCCGGGCCGTGCTGATCGTCGCGGCGAACCGCTCCCCCGCCGAGGTCGACCGCTGGTTCCCCACGGACACGGTCCACCGGACGGTCGTGTACGACGACGATCCGGGGTCGACCGCCCGGGCGCTCGCCGCGGACCGAGGGATCGAGGTGCTCGACCCGTCGACGCTCGGCGCCGCACTCGCGGAGCTCTTGCTGCCGCCTCTCGCCGCCGCTCCGGACGGAGACCGCGTCGCGGGGGAGGAGACGGCCCTCTTTCCTCCGCTCGCGGTCCTTCCCGAGGGCGAACGGATCGTGCGACCGCGGATCGGCCGGGCCGAGGCCCAGGCGCTCGCGGGGCTGGACGCGCCGCGCTACACCCTGCGGCTGGTGCCGTTCTTTGTCGCGCCGTATCGCGTGCGGCCGTCCGCCCCGAACGGGGCTCCGGGCGCGGTCGTCCACCGACTGGTCGCGGTCAACGCGGTCAGCCGGCGGGCCGAGGTGTGGGAGGACGGCGACCGGGAGCTCGTCGGGAGCCTGGACGAGCCGCACCAGCAGCTCGTTCCCCAGGTGGGGGAGGCCCAGGCGGTCGCGATCGCGACGGACGCAGTCCGCCACCATCACACGGTCGACGTCGAACACACCGAGCAGCACGCCGGCGCGCTCGTGATCGAGACCCGACGGATGCTGCCGTCGCCCGACGATCTTCGCCTCGGTCCGATGTCGTTGCTCTACGTCCCGTTCTGGTACGCCGAGGGGTCCGAGGGACGGGTCGTGCTGGACGCGGTCACCGGGCGGCGGACCACCTCCTCCGACGGCGCGTTCGGGTGAGGGCGTCCCCGCCTACCGTCAAATACGGTCCTCCGCTCGGCGTCCGCGTGCTCCTCGATCAGTTCCGCGTCGGTCCGTATCTCAACTTCACCTACCTCGTCGCCGACGACGAGGGCGGCGACGGGGTCGTCATCGACCCGTCGTACGGGATCGACCCGGTCCTCGCCGCGATCGACGCGCGGAGCGTCAAGGTGCGCTACATCCTGAACACCCACAGCCACACCGATCACGTGGTCGGCAACCGGGACGTGCGCGAGCGGACCGGCGCGAAGGTCGTTGCCCACCGGGTCGCCCCGCTCCACCAGGACGTCTCGGTCGACGACGGGGACGCGATCGCGGCCGGTCGGCTCAAGTTCGAGGTCGTCCACACCCCGGGGCACACGAAGGACAGCGTGCTCTACCTCTTCGAGGGGAACGTGGCGACCGGCGACACTCTGTTTGTCGGAGAGTGCGGCCGGACCGACCTCCCGGGCGGCGACCCGTCGGAGATGTACGACAGCCTCCTCCGCCGCGTCGTCGCACTGGACGACGCCCTGGTCGTCCTCCCCGGGCACGACTACGGCCCGACGCCGACCTCGACCATCGGACGCGAGAAGCAGGAGAACTATACCCTCGCCCCGCGCACGCGCGAGGAGTTCCTCCGATTCCTGAGGGAGTGACGCGCCCCATGCCTCCCCTCCCGCCGCCCGAGGACCGCACGCTGCGCGCGATCGGGGCCCGTCGCCGATCGCCCGGGGTCCCTCCGATCGCGACCGTGATCCGGACCCTGCGAACGATCGCCCAGGAGTCGCCGGCGCTCGTCGCCCTGTTCGATGCGCGGGCGATCGCGGGCGAGCGCCACCTCTACTCGGCCTGGGCGCACCTGGGCCGGGCGCGGGGGCGCGGGGAGAGCCGCCTGCGCGACCGGAGCGCGGAACTCGCCCTTTTCGTGGCCGGGGACGATCAATTGCCCCGCGCGCTGGAAAAGGTCGGCGTGACCGACGCGAGCGATCCCCTCGTCCTGGTCGCCGAGAAGCCCCTCGACCCCGCCGCCCTGCTCGAGCGGTTCGACCTGGTCGCCGACCCGAGCGCCTATCCGCGCGCGCCGGACGCGGCGACGCTCGAACGCCTCGGGATCACCTCCACGGAGCGCGACGCGGTGCCGTCGTCGGCGTGGGAAGGCCTCGTCCTGGAACGGGTCGCGCTAGTCGAGCTCACGGCGCCGGCCGGGCGCCCGGCGCCGAAAGCCCATTAACCTCGGGCGATGGTCGACCGGCACGCCCGTGGACGGCCGTGCAGGTGTAATCTAGTGGTAGGATGTCAGCCCTCCAAGCTGACCACCCGGGTTCGAATCGGCGGACCGGCTCGGTCCGTCGCGGATCTCCCGGCACCTGCACCCCCCGCCGTCCGCGGGTGCCCGCCGAGCGAGGGTTTATTCCCGCCGCGACCGCTCGCCCGGGCGCGCTGAGGTAGCCTAGCCCGGTAAGGCGCCAGCCTTGAAAGCTGGTGGCGGTCTCGCCGCGGGAGTTCAAATCTCCCCCTCAGCGCTTGGGCCGCCGAGTCGGGATTATATGGCTCGGCCCGCTCCGTCGCCCTCCGATGGCGTCCTCGAGCGCGTCCACGCCGCTGCTCGACCAGTACGAGGGGGTGAAGGCCCGCTATCCGGGACACCTCGTGCTCTTCCGGGTCGGCGATTTCTACGAGACGTTCGGCGACGACGCCCGACTGCTCTCGCGGGAGCTCGACGTGGTGCTGACGGCCCGAGCGCCGGACACGAGCGGGTCGAGGACGCCGATGGCCGGCGTCCCCTACCACGCGGTCGAGACGTACCTGGGACGGCTGGTGCGCAAGGGGTACAAGGTCGCGATCTGCGACCAGGTCGAGGACGCGCGCCTCGCGAAAGGTCTCGTCCGGCGCGAAGTGACGCGGGTCGTCAGTCCGGGTACGGTCGTAGAGGACCGGATCCTCGGTGGGCCGGACCACAGCTTCCTCGCGAGCGTGGTCGACCGGGCGGCGGGCCCGGGGGCCTACTCCGTCGTCGACATCACGACCGGGGAGTGGTTTCATGGGCCCGGGGACGCCCCCGGGGTCGAAGGGCTGCTCTCCGCCCTCGCCCCGTTCCAACCTAGGGAAGTGCTCTGGGCGGCGGACCGAGCCTCGACCGCGGGAGGGGACCTCGTCGCCGGCCTGCGGCGCGAGTTCCGTTCGGCCCGGATCGAGGCCGCCCCGTCGCCGATCGCGGAGGGCGAGGTCCCGGTCGCGGGCGGTACGGAAGGCGCCGTGGCCGAGCCGGTCCGCGAGGCCGACCGGCGGCTGCTCGCCTACCTGCGGGTCGCTCAGCCCCGGATCGTCCCCCACCTCCTGAGGGTCGAGCGGGGGACCGGGGGTCGCCGGCTCGTCCTCGACGCGAAGACGCTGCGTCACCTCGAGATCCGTCGACCGATGAACCCGGACGATCCTCAGGGGGCGACCCTTCTCTCGGTGTGGGACGAGACGGTCACCGCCGCCGGAGGCCGGACGCTCGCCTTCTGGCTCACGAACCCCCTGGCCGACGTCGCTTCGATCTCCGCGCGCCAGGACGCGGTCGAGCGCCTTCTCGCGCGCGGCGCGGCGCTCGAGGCTCTCCGCGGCGACTTCGCCCGCGTGGCCGATCTCGCGCGCATCGCGTCCCGGATCGCCGGCCGAAGGGTACGACCTCCCGAGCTCGGCAGCCTGCGGGACGGGTTGCGGGCGGTCGCCGAGCTGCGCTCGTTCCTGCACGGCGGGCCGGACGACCCGACCCTCGCGACGATCTCGCGGGAGCTCGAGCCCCCGGCCGCGCTGCGAGAACGACTGGAGGCGGCGTTGCCGGACGTCCTCCCCGCCACCGAGGACGCGGGGGGATTGTTCCGGGCTGGCCACGCCCCCGAGGTCGACCGCGCCCGGGACGACGAGCGCGCCGCGCTCGACGAACTCGCGGCCCTCGAGCGGCGCGAGCAGGAGGCGTCGGGCATCCGGACGCTGAAGGTCGGGTTCAACCAGGTGTTCGGCTACTACTTCGAGGTCACCAAACCGCACCTTGCCCGCGTACCGGCCCATCTCCGCCGCCGACAGACCGTAGCGCAAGCGGAGCGCTTCACGTCCGACGCGCTCGAGGCCCTCGAGCGGCGGATCCGCGAAGCGCGGGAAGGCGCGCGGGCGGCGGAGGCGAGCCGGTGGGAGGCGTTCCTTGCGGAAGTGGACCGGCACGTGGGTTCGATCTACCGCGTCGCGCGCGCCGTCGGAGAGCTCGATACGCTCGCGACGTTCGCCCACCTGGCCCAGCGTCGCGGCTACGTGCGGCCGACGGTCGACGACTCGACCGTCCTCCTCGTGCGCGACGGACGGCATCCGGTGCTCGAGCAGGGTCTCGGGGAGCGGTTCGTTCCGAACGACATCGACCTCGACGCGACCGATCGTCGTCTCCTCGTGCTCACCGGGCCCAACATGTCGGGCAAGTCGACCTACATGCGCCAGGTCGGCCTCCTGGTCGTCCTGGCCCAGGCGGGTTCGTTCGTACCGGCGAAATTCGCCCGGATCGGGGTCGTGACGCAGTTGTTCACCCGGATGGGGTTCACCGACGAGATCGGCCGAGGGAAGTCGAGCTTCATGGTCGAGATGAGCGAGGTCGCCGAGATCCTGCGGGCGGCGGACGAACGCTC
>Ga0335074_10000833_pt1 | contig 42182 bp, 36 predicted proteins | sample Lox_Sample_23_FD_206715 | JGI IMG/M metagenome (GOLD analysis project Ga0335074, IMG submission 206715) | Soil microbial communities from Loxahatchee National Wildlife Refuge, Florida, United States - Lox_Sample_2.3 | ecosystem: Environmental > Terrestrial > Soil > Wetlands | place: USA...
GGTGGTTCTGTCCGGGGATCGCGCCGGTTTCGACGGCGCCACCGCCGCGGCGAAGGAGCTCGGGCTGCGAGCGATGGAGCTTCCGGTCACCGGCGCCTTTCACTCCCCGATGATGGCCGGGGCCGTCCCGGAGTTCACCGACGCGCTGCACGGGGTCGAGATCTCGCCCGCGCGCGACGGCGTGACGGTCTTATCGGCCGTGACCGCCGCGCCGTTCGAGGACGTACGCTTGCAACTCGCGCAGGCGCTCACGATGCCGGTGCGCTGGCGTGAAACGCTGCTCGCGCTGCACGACCTGGGCGCTGACCGGTTTGTCGAGGTCGGCCCCGGCCGGGTGCTCACGGGCCTGGTCAAGCGCACGCTGCGCGACGTGGAGCCGGCCAGTGCTTGAGTCCGTCCCGGGCATCAGGCGCACGCGCGCCGCCGAGGCGCTCGCCGCGGAGCGCCCGGCCATCCTGTCGGTGGCGGCCGAGATTCCCAATGCGACGGTGACCACCGCCGAGCTGGCCGAACGCCTTGGTGTCAGCGAGGACTGGATCGTGTCGCGCACCGGGATCCGGTCGCGTCCGGTCGCCGCACCCGACGAACGGCTGTCGGACTTCGCGGCGCGGGCCGGCTTGGCCGCGCTGAGTCGCGCCGGCGTCGACGCCGCCGACGTCGACCTGGTGCTAGTCGCGACCCTGACTCAGGACGAGCTGATGCCCAACGCGGCCCCAATCGTCGCGCACGCCGTGGGTGCCGACCGGGCGGGCGCGATCGATCTGGGTGCCGCCTGCACCGGCTTCCTGTCCGGGCTGTCGCTGGCCGCGGCGCAGATCGAGACCGGTCGAGCCGAGCGCGTGCTGCTGATCGGCGCCGATTTCACAACCCGGATCGTCGACTGGGACGACAAGCGGACCGCACCGCTGTTCGGCGATGGAGCCGGCGCGGTCGTCGTCGGACCCGTGGGCGGGGAGCTCGGCGCGATCGGGCCGATCATCCTCGGGGCGGACGGCTCGGGCGCACCGGCCATCCACATCGACCACGACGACCGCAAGCTGCGAATGGACGGGCCCGAGGTCTACCGCCACGCGGTGGCGCGCATGGGCGAGGCCACGACGGCGGCCGTCGAAGGCGCCGGCCTCACGCTCGAGGAGATCGACCTGTTCGTCTACCACCAGGCCAACGGCAGGATTCTGCGCGCGCTGGCGGAAAAGCTTCAGCTTCCCCCCGAGCGCGTCGTGGATGTGATCGAGCACCTGGGCAACTCCTCGGCGGCGACACTGCCGCTTGGTCTCGCCGCGGCCGAGCGCGAGGGCCGTCTGCGACCCGGCGCGCGCGTCGTGCTGAGCGCGTTCGGCGCCGGCTTCACCTGGGGTGCCGGCGTGATCGAGTGGGGAGGCTCCGAGGATGCCTGACGCCACGGCTCGTTCGGCGTTGGTCACGGGCGCGTCACGGGGTATCGGCGCCGCGATCGCCCGTGCCCTGGCTCGGGACGGGTGGCGCGTCGGGGTCAATTACCGGGCGGACCGGGAGAGGGCCGAGTCCGTCGTCTCCGAGATCGAGCGCGAGGGCGGCCAGGCGGTGGCGCTGGCCGCCGACGTGGCCGAACCGGGCGCGGCCGATGAGCTGTTCGGGTCGCTCGAGTCGCACTTCGACGGACCCGTGCTGGCGCTCGTCAACAACGCCGGTATCAGCCGCGACGACCTCACCCCGTCGCTCGGCGACGACGAGTGGGACGCCGTGCTCCAGACTAACTTGACCGCGGCGTTCCGCCTCACCCGCCGTGCCCTGCGGCCCATGCTCCGGGCGCGAGCCGGCCGGATCGTCAACATCTCCTCGATCGCCGGCCTGCGCGCGAACCCGGGACAGGCGAACTATGCGGCCGCCAAGGCGGGGCTGATTGCCCTCACGAAGACCTCAGCGGTCGAGGTGGCTCGGCGCGGCGTGACCGTGAACGCGGTCGCCCCCGGCCTGATCGATACGGAGTTCATCGGGGGCGCCTCGAAGGAGCTTCTCGACCTCATCCCGGCCAGGCGAGTCGGCACGCCCGAGGAGGTCGCTGCCTGCGTCCGCTTTCTGACATCTGACGAGGCGAGCTACGTCACCGGCGCGGTGCTGACCGTGGACGGTGGGCTGGCCGCATAAAACGACAAGCAACTGAAAGGGAGATCCACATGGCAACGATCACTTCTGAGCAGGTCGAGGCGAGAGTCGTCGAGACGCTCGCCAGCTTCGGCCCCGACGCGGATCAGATCAGCCGCGACTCGACCTTCGAGGAGCTCGACATCGACTCGCTCGACCTGGTCGAGCTGGCGCAGGTCGTCGAGGACGACTACGGCGTCGTGCTCAAGGGCGAGGACATGAAGGAGCTCAAGACCGTCGGCGACGCGATCGACCTGATCGTCAGCCGCGCGGAGTGAGCTTGATCGCGAAGCGAGTCAGTCCGGCGGTGCTCTCATGAAGCGACGGGTTGTCGTCACCGGCCTCGGCGCGGTAACGCCGATGGGCGTCGGTGCTGCGGCCCTGTTCGACCGCTGGGTGGCGGGCGAGGTCGGGATCGTTGATGGCGCCGGCGCCTGCACCGACTTCGAGCCGAGCGAGCTCTTGTCGGTGAAGGAGGTCCGGCGGCTCGATCGCTTCTCGCAGTTGGCGCTGGTCGCGGCGGCCGAGGCGATCGCCGACGCAGGCTGGGACGGGGGGCTGCCCTACGATCCGTTCCGCGTCGGGTGCGTCGTCGCCACCGGGATCGGCGGTATCCAGACGGTGGAGAACCAGCTCGACGTCCAGCGTGAGCGCGGCGTCGAGCGCATGTCCCCACTGGGGATTCCCGCCCAGATGCCGAACGGCGCCGCCGCCGGAATCTCGATGAAGTACGGCCTCAAGGGCCAGGCGTTCGCCGTGGCGTCTGCATGCTCCAGCGGAGCACACGCGATCGGGTCGGCCCTGCGCATGATCCAGTACGGCGACGCCGACGCCGCAGTAGTGGGCGGGGCCGAGGCGACACTCACCACCTTTGGGTTCGGCAGCTTCAACGCCATGCAGGCCTTGTCGCCGACCGGTATCTCGCGGCCGTTCGACGCGCGCCGCGACGGCTTCGTGATGGGCGAAGGCGCTGCCGTGCTCGTGCTCGAGGAGGCATCGGCTGCGGCCGCGCGCGGAGCGGTCGTTCTGGGCGAGGTGGCCGGCTACGGCTCGACGTCCGATGCCCACCATCTGACTGCGCCCGAGCCTTCCGGCGAGGCCGCGATGCGCGCGATCAAGCTGGCCATGGACGAGGCCGGGGTCGGCCCGGATGAGATCGACTACATCAACGCGCACGGGACCTCGACCCAGCTCAACGACGCGGCCGAGACGGCGGCCATCAAGCGGGCACTGGGCGACGAGCGGGCCCGTCGTGTTCCGGTTTCTTCGCTCAAGTCGGCCACGGGCCATCTGCTCGGCGCGGCCGGAGCGGCCGAGGCCGTGGCCACGATCAAGACCCTGATCACACGAATCATTCCGCCCACGCTCGGCTACGAGGTCCCCGACCCCGACTGCGACCTCGACTACGTGCCCGGCGAGGCGCGGCCGCTCGTCATGTCGAACGGTCACCCGCCGACGGCCATCTCGAACTCGTTTGCCTTTGGCGGCCACAACGTGGCGTTGGTGTTTAAATGCCCACCCACCCCGGAATCATGAGCGCCACGCTCGTACCTGAACGGGTTCGCCGGCTCGATCCGCTCGAGCGGCTCGAGGCGCTATGCGATCCCGGCACCGTGCAGCCGCTGCGCTCGCGGGTCGTCTCGCCGCGACTCGGCGCGCGTGCCATACCCGGGGACGGCGTGCTCGGCGCCACCGGCAGCGTGAACGGGCGTCCGATCGCCTGCTATGCCGAGGACGGGTCGTACCTGGGCGGGTCGCTCGGCGAGCGGCACGCCGACACGATCGTCCGCGTGCTCCAGACGGCCGAACGGGCCCGTATTCCGGTGGTGGCATTCGTCGAGTCCGGAGGCGCACGGATGCAGGAGGGCACGGCGGCGCTGGCCGGATACGGCCGGATCTTCCGTCACACCGTCGGCTTGACCGGGGTCGTGCCACAGATCTCGATCGTGTCCGGTGCCTCCGCCGGCGGCGGCGCGTATTCGCCGGCGCTCACCGACCTGATCATCATGACCGAGGACGCCGCGATGTTCCTCACCGGTCCCGGCGTGGTGCGGGAGGCGCTTGGCGAGGAGATCATTGCTGAGGCGCTCGGCGGCCCGCGCGTGCACGAGCAGAATGGCGTCTGCCACCTGGTCGAGCGCGACGAGGCGGCCGCGGCGATACGCGTTCGCGAGTTGCTCGGATACCTGCCGGCCGCGGCGGGTCTGCCTGTACCGGTGGTTGCACCGCTCGACTCCGAGCTACCCGACCCCGGCGACGTCGTGCCATCCGAATCCCGCCGGGTCTACGACGTGCGCGACGCGCTGCGCGGGATCGTCGACGCCGGCTCGCTGCTCGAGCTTTGCCCTCGCTGGGCGCGCAACGTCGTGACGACGTTCGCTCGGATCGATGGCCGGCCCGTGGGCGTGGTCGCGAACCAGCCGCGGCACCTGGCAGGAGTTTTGGACGCCGAGGGCTCGGAGAAGGCGGCCCGGTTCGTGTCGTTCTGCGATTCGTTCGGGCTGCCGCTGATCGCGGTCGTCGATACCCCTGGATTCATGCCGGGATCGCGGCAGGAACGCGCCGGCGTGATCCGCCATGGGGCCTCCCTGGTGCGCGCGTTTGCCGCAGCGCGCGTCCCGAAGCTGACGCTGGTGCTGCGCAAGTCCTATGGCGGCGCATACATCACGATGAACTCGCGCGATCTGGGCGCCGACCTCGTGCTGGCGTGGCCCGAGGCCGAGCTCGGGATCATGAGCGCCCGCGCCGCGGTTGGGGTCGTCCATCGCCGTGAGCTCAGCGCCGCCGAGAACGCCGACGCGCTGCGTCTGCAGTTGGCCGACGAGTACGCCGCCGAGCACCTGACGGCGGACGCGGCGGCCGCGTCGGGGTTCGTCGACGAGCTCGTCGAACCGGCGGACACGCGAGCCCGGCTCTCCGGCGCGCTGTGGACGCTGCGCGGCTCGCGCGTGTCGTGATCCTCGAAGGCAAGCGGCTGGTGATCACCGGCGTGATCACCAAGGACTCGATCGCGTTCCACGCCGCGTCACGGGCGCTCGAGCAGGGCGCCTCGGTCGTGCTCACGAGCTTCGGGCGCGCGCGTCGGATGACCGAGCGCGCGGCCAAGCGGCTGCCCTCCTCCTCGGAGATCGAGGTCTTGGAGCTCGACGTGAACAGCGCTTCGGATCTCGACGCGCTGACCGAATCGCTGCGTTCGCGCTGGGGTGGCGTCGACGGCGTCCTGCACGCGATCGCGTTCGCGCCCGAGGACGCGCTCGGCGGCCGCTTCATGACCACGCCGCCCGAGAGCGCGGCGGCGGCGTTCACCACCAGCGCCTTCTCCTTCAAGGCGCTGGCGGCGGCGCTGGCGCCACTGATGTCGTCAGGGTCGAGCATCGTAGGACTCGACTTCGACGCTGGGGTGGCGTGGCCGATCTACGACTGGATGGGGGTCGCGAAGGCCGCACTCGAGTCGGTCTCGCGCTACCTGGCGCGGGACCTGGGGCCGGGGGGCATCCGGGTCAACCTCGTGTCGGCCGGCCCGCTGGGCACGGTGGCCGCTCGTGGTATCCCGGGGTTCGAGCAGCTGGCCGATCTGTGGCGCGTGCAGGCACCGCTCGGTTGGGACGTCGAGGACCCGGCGCCGGTGGCCGACGCGATCTGCTTCCTGCTGTCGGATCTGTCGCGAGCGATCAGCGGCGAGATCGTGCACGTCGACGGTGGCTTTCACGCCATCGGCGCGCCTGCCGTCTAGCCTGGAGCCGTGCTGGATCGCTGGCTGGCCGATGGACGGTTGGTGCGCGTCTGTGCGGTGCTGGGCGCGCTGACGATTGCGTTCTCGAGCATCCTCGTGCGTCTGAGCCACGCCTCGCCGTCGACCGCCGCGATCTTCCGCTGCGCCTTTGCCCTGCCGGTGCTGGGGCTGCTCGCGTGGCTCGAGGACCGGCGATTTGGGCGTCGCTCGTGGGCGCAGCGCCGCGTCCTGGTCGCGGCGGGCGTGTTCTTCGCGGCCGACCTGATCCTCTGGCACCACTCGATCGAGGACGTGGGGGCCGGCCTCGCCACCGTGCTGGCCAATATCCAGGTGGTGCTCGTGCCGCTCGTGGCCTGGGCGCTCCTGGCCGAGCGCCCGGGGCGGCGGATCCTGGCCGCGCTTCCGATCGCGCTGATCGGGGTGCTGTTGATCTCGGGCGCGTTCGAGCACGGCGCCTACGGCCGGGCCCCCGGGCGTGGGGCGCTGTTCGGAATCGGGGCTGGCATCGCCCACGTCGGCTTTCTGTTGCTGCTCCGGCGCGGGGCCGCGGATTTGCGCCGGGTGGCCGGGCCGCTGTTCGACGCGACCGCGACGGCCACCGTGGTGGCGATTGCGATCGGGCTGATCGTGGGAGACGCCGATCTAACGCCGGCCTGGCCCGGGGTGGGGTGGCTGATCGTGCTCGCGCTTACCTCGCAGGTGATCGGGTGGCTGCTGATCAGCACCTCGCTTCCCCGGCTCCCCGCGGCGATCACCTCGCTGATCCTGTGCGTCCAACCCGTCGGATCGGTCGCGCTCGCGGCGCTCATCCTGGGCGAGTCGCCGAGCGCGCTTCAGCTGGTCGGCGTGGCCGTGGTGCTGCTCGCCGTTCTCACGGCCACCCTGCCGGGCGCCCGGCCCAAGTCAGCGGAAAAGATCCTGCGCCTCCGGGCGGATCAGCGCCGCGGCGCCGGCGCCGTCGCCCGCACTGACGTGCCGGCCGGCGCCGCGGATCAGGACTAGCGGCAGAGCGCCGTCCTTCGTGCGCGCCAGATCGGCCGCCGCGGCCAACTCATCGGCGACAGCGATCCAGGTGGCCTTGAGGTCGCGCCCGGTCGCGTCGGTCCGGCCGCGCCAGTCCTCGAGCGGTTCGAGTCCCGCGCAGCCGATCGCGATGTCAACTTGGCCGTTGCGCCATGCGCGACCGAACGAGTCGGTGATAACGATCGCCGGTCGCGCGCCCAGGCGACCCTCGAGCTTGCCGCGGAGCTGTCGGGCCGAGGCGTCGGGCTCCTTGGGCAGGAGGACCAGCGCGTCATCGCCTGGAACGTTGGAAGCGTCCACGCCTGCGTTGGCGCACACGAAGCCGTGATGGGTGACACAGATCAGGACGCCGTGGGAGGCGCGCAGGACCGCTCGCGACTCATCGAGGACGGCCTGGACGTGGCGCGGATCCTTACCGAGGTCTTCGGCGAGCCGTATCGCCCTCGGTCCGGGCCGGATCTCCCCGAGGTTGCGGATACGGCCCTCGGACTTGGAGACGATCTTGTGGGCCATCACGAGGACGTCCCCTGGTTCGATGGTCTCGTCTTGCCGTCCGAGCGCTCCCGCGATCAGCTCGGCCAGGTCGTCCCCCGGGCGGACCTCAGGCATGCCCTCGACTGCGATCGCGCTCAGCACGGCTCGGACCGGCGCTCAGGAGCGCGCCCGCATGAGCTGGCTCAGCATCCCGCGGGTGTGGGCTGCGCCACCGTGGGAGCTCTCGAGCGTTCGTTGCAGAACGTCGAGGTCGTCCGTGGTGTCGATGTCGAGCGCCAGTGATTCCAACTCGACGACCTCGGCGGGCACTCCGGCCGCGCTCGCCTCATCCAGGTGGCGCCGGCAGCTGTCCGGTCCGAAGCTCGGGGAGAGTACGTCGGGCGGCGTGAGCAGGAGCCCGTTGGTGCCGGTGCCATGACGGTCGGGAACGATCAGCACCGAGCGCTCTCCGGCCGGATAGTCGAGCAGTGTCTTGAGGTCGTCGGGGGTGAGCATCGGGCAATCGCCCGGGACGACCAGCGCCCGTTCGATCCCGCCCTCGAGAACGGCCTGGATGCCGAGCACCGCGGCTGCGTTGTGGCCCCGCTCGTCGTCCTCGACGATGCTCGCGCCGTAGCCGCCGGCGATCCGCTGGGCGACCCGGTCGCCACTCACCACGACGATCCGCTCGACGGGGCCAACGCGGCCGAGCGCCACCAGCGCGTCGGCGAACATCGCCTCGACCAGCGCCCGCCGGTCGTGGGGCGAGAGCCCGTTGCGCAGCCGCTGCTTGGCCTGGGCGAAGCTCTTGATGGGAAGGATGGCCGCGGTACGCATGGCCGGAGAACGGTACCTAGCGGACGGGTCCACTCGCGGTGAGACCCGCCGGGTTCGGCTAGCTCAAGGTCAGCGCGAAGCGGAGCGCCTGCTCGGCTACCGTCCTTCGTGCTTCCGGGGTTGCCATCAGCACATCGGTCTCGAGCACGGGCACGCGGTCGGTGCGCTCGTCGGCCACGAGGCCGTCGATCACCCCGTCGTAGTACGCGGCGATCCCCGCGCTCGAGAGGGGAAGCCCGGTGAACCCCATGAACGCGGCGGTCGGTCCCTTGACCACCTCGCCGCCGACGAGCGGGCTGACCGCGACGACCGGCGCCGGTGCGTTTTGAAGTGCGTCTTGGAGGGTTGGGATTGCCAGGATGGGGCCAATCGAGACCACCGGGTTGGAGGGTCCGATGAGGATCGCCTGGGCGGTGGCGATGGCGTGCAGTACCTCGGCGGTCGGGCGCGCCGCGCGTGCGCCGTGGAAGTCGACATCCTGAACCGGATCGCCCGCGTCAGTCGCACCCGCGGCGCGGATCATGTACTCCTGGAAGGGCCACCATTCGTCTCGCGCCATAACTCTGGTGCGGACGGGTGCGTCGGCCATCGGGAGGACCGTGCCGGGCGTGTTCAGTGCGGTCGCGATCGCCCGGTGCGCGTCGGTGAGCCGCTCGCCGGTTTGCAGTCGGCGGGCGCGTTCGATCCCGATCGCCAGGTCCTGATCGCCCAGGTTGAACCACACGTCGATGCCGATCGCTCTCAAACCCTCCATGACGTGGAAGGTGTCCCCGGCCAGGCCCCAGCCCCGGTCGTCGATCCGGTCGCCCAGCCAGAACGTGACGAGGTCCGGGTCGGGCGACACGTACGCGCCGTAGATCTCGATGTCGTCGCCGGTGTTGGCGATGACGGTCAGCGATTCGGCGCCGACCACGTCGAGCATGCCGCGCGCGAGCTTCGCGCCGCCGGTGCCGCCGGCGAGCACGACGACCGGGTTACTCACGGATGCCTGTGATCTTGATTCCTGCGCGGACCTTGTTGCGCACGTTGATCGAGATGATGAGCGCGGTCAGCTGCTCGAGGATGCGCGCCATCTCGAGTGGACCGCAGTCGACCGACCTCAGTCCGTCGATCGCGTCGACGAGCGCGGACACCTTTGCCTTATCCTCGCGGCGGTCGCCGCAGATGAGGACGTCCTCGTCGAGCTTGTGGTCGAGGTCGGACAGGAGCGCCGCGCTGACCGAGTGGAAGCCCGAAACGACCCGGACTCCCTCAGGGGCCATCTCCTGCGCCTGCTGGGCGGCCGACCCCTGCCAGACGCCGAGCGTGCGTGTCGCCTTGCCGCTTACCGCGGCGGCCAGCGGCACGGTCGCGTCGAGGAGGAGCTGATCGGGGGTGAGTGCGTTCTTGAGGTTCGTCAGCGTCTCTGAGTGGTTGCGGAACGGGACGCTCAGGATGACGATCTCCGCGCCCTTGACCGCGTCGGCGTTCGCGCGGCCGGTGTACTGGCCGCCTGGCACTTCGGTCGCCGCGCGCTGAGCCGCCTCCTCGGCGCGGTGCTCTTCGCGTGAACCGATCACGACCGGGACGCCCGCCCGGCCGAAACGGAGCGCGAGCCCGAAACCGAGCGCGCCGGTGCCCCCAACTATGCAGACCGGATTCGCCATCTTTTGCTGCCGCTTGTCATCCGGCGCGGTCGGCGCCGGCATCGATCACGCGACGTTCGTGTCTTCCGACCCCGATCGTCCGGCCATCTTGCGCTATGACCTCGACCTCGAAGCGCAGCTTGCGCCCGTCGACGATCTCCTCGAGCCGGGCGCGCGCCGTGCACCGATCGCCCTTTCTCGCGGCTCCGACGTGCTTGACGTTGACCTCGAAGCCGACGGTCGCCTTCCCGTCCTCGAGCGCGGGGTAGACAAGCCTCGAGGCGGTCCGTTCCATCATCCCGATCATGCCGGGAGTCGAGAGGACCTCTTGAGAGAGCGTGCCGCCGACATCGGTGAGCAGGCGACCATCGACGTCGAACTCCTCCGAGCCTTCCATTCCCACGTGGAGCGCGCCGCTCATCGGCGGCGCACCCTAGCGCGTTCATAGAATCGGGATCGATGAGCGACCTGCCCGCAAGCGTCCGCGTCCGTGAGGTCGGCCCCCGCGACGGCTTTCAGAACGAGCCCGAGGTGATCCCGACCGCGGAGAAGGTGCGGCTGATCGATCTGCTCGGCGCCACTGGGCTGCCGCGGATCGAGGTGACGAGCTTCGTCCGGCCCGACGTGATCCCGCAGCTGGCCGACGCCTCGGAGGTGTTGTCGTCCATTTCGCTGCCAGATTCGGTGTCGGTGAGCGTCCTGATTCCCAATGAACGGGGGCTCGAGCGGGCGCTCGTGCTCCGGGAGCGGTTTCACGAGATCAACGGGTTCCTGTCGGCCTCCGAGACGCACAACTCGCGGAACGTGGGCCGCTCGGTCGCGGAGTCGCTCGCGGGCTTGCGGCGGACGTTCGCGCGTGCGCTGTCCGAGGGGTTGCGGTGCGAGGGCGTGATCTCGACCTCGTTTGGTTGCCCTTACGAGGGACACGTGCCGGTCGCTCGGGTGCTCGACGTCGCGTGTGCGCTGGCCGACGCGGGAGCGGTCGAGATTGGATTCGGCGACACCACCGGCATGGCCAACCCGGTCCAGGTGCGCTCGTTCTTCGCCGAGGCTTTCGAGCGTCTGCCGGGGGTCGAGCTGACCGCCCACTTCCACAACACGCGCGGGCAGGGCCTGGCGAACGTGCTGGCGGCGCTCGAAGCCGGGGTCGGGAGCTTCGAGTCGAGCTTCGGCGAGCTCGGCGGCTGCCCCGTACCGCCTGGCGCGACGGGAAATATCGCCACCGAGGACCTTGTCTCGATGCTGCACGAGATGGGGATCTCGACGGGGATCGACTTGGGCGCTCTGCTGAGCGCTTCGCGCGCTGTACAAGACGTCCTGGGGCGACCCCTGGGGAGCCACGTGCTGCTCGCCGGTCCGGTGCAGTGGGGGAGTCCGTCGTGACCGAGGTGTCGCACGACGATCCGTTCGAGGCGGCCGTTGAGCGATCGCTGGCCGGTGGGCCCGAGCGCCACCGCGAAAAGGCGCTGTCGCAGGGGAAGCTCCTCGTGCGGGACCGAGTCGATCAGCTACTTGATCCTGGGTCCTTCGCCGAGGAAGGGTTGCTGGCCGGCCTCGAGGAGGACGGCTTGGGGGCCGAGGGCGTGGTCACCGGCCTCGGGACTGTGTCTGGGGCTCCCGTGGCGATGATGGCCAACGACCCGACCGTGAAGGCCGGGTCATGGGCTCCGAGAACGGTTGAGAAGATCGTCCGGATTCAGGAGCGCGCGCTGGCGCTTCGCGTGCCTCTGATCTATCTCGTGGACTCGGCCGGGGCCCGGATCGACCAGCAGGTGCAGATGTTCCCCGGGCGTCGCGGGGCAGGGCGGATCTTCTTCAACCAGGTGCGCCTATCGGGCGTCGTACCGCAGATTTGCGTGCTGTTTGGTCCCTCAGCGGCCGGCGGGGCGTATATCCCCGCGTTCTGCGATGTCGTGATCATGCGCGACGGCAACGCGTCGATGTACCTCGGCTCACCGCGGATGGCCGAGATGGTCATCGGCGAGAAGGTGAGCCTCGAGGAGATGGGTGGGGCGCGGATGCACACCTCCCGTTCCGGCGTCGGTCACGTGCTGGTGACCAGCGACGAGGATGGGATCGACTTCGCGCGCCGCTACCTGAGTTATTTCCCGTCGTCGTTCGCGAGCGAGCCGCCCGCTGCACCGCCCGCTCCGCCTTCGGCCTCTTCGTCGGAGAGGTCGATCCGGGAGCTGATCCCGGCGGACGAGAACAAGCCGTTCGACATGCGGTTGCTGATCGATGCCCTGATCGACGGCGAGTCGTTCCTGGAGGTGCACGCGCGGTGGGCCCGCGAGGTGATCGTGGGCTACGCGCGGCTCGACGGCCGCGTGATCGGGATCGTGGCCAACCAGCCGAAGGTCAAGGGCGGCGTGCTGTTCGGCGACTCGGCCGACAAGGCCGCCCGGTTCATCTGGACCTGCAACGCGTTCAACATCTCGCTTCTGTTCCTGGCCGACGTGCCCGGCTTCATGATCGGCACGCAGGTCGAGCGCGAGGGCATCATCCGGCATGGCGCGAAGATGATCAGTGCGGTGTCCGAGGCGACCGTGCCGAAGATCTCCGTGATCGTGCGCAAGGCCTACGGCGCCGGCCTGTACGCGATGGCGGGCCCCGCGTTCGATCCCGACTGCTGCCTGGCTCTGCCGACCGCGTCAATCGCGGTGATGGGGCCTTCCGCGGCGATCAACGCCGTCTACTACAACCAGCTCCAGGCGATCTCGGATGAGACCGAGCGAGCCGCGCGGGTCGAGGAGCTGCGGCGCGAGTACGCCGAGGACATCGACATCCTGCACCTCGCGGCGGAGCTCGTGATCGACGCGGTGATCCAGCCTGAGGACCTCCGCCCCGAGCTGATCCGCCGGTTCGCGCTGGCGGCGGGCAAGCACCGCGAGTGGCCGGAGAAGCACAATCCGGTCACGCCGGTGTAGCCAAGGGCTCGGCGCTCGCCAGCGACGCGTTGATCGCGGTGGTCAAGAAGGTGGCGAACTCGACGGTCCGCTCGAGAGTGGCCTCGTCGATCGTCGCTTCGCTGTCCGTGGGCTGGTGCGAGCGCGGCGCGAGCCCGTGTGCGTCGAGGCATCCGATCGCGATGGCGGCCAGGCCGCGGGCGCGGGCCGGGAAGGCGGGGGTGGCGCCGCGGCTGCGCATCGGAGCCGCTTTCTGTTGCGTCGCGGCGAGTTTCCGAAGTCGACGGGCATAGCCGAGGGGGATGAGGGGCCCGTCGCTCACCCAGTAGTGAACGTCTCCGCTGCCGCACGGGGCGACGCCCAGGACGATCGCCCTGGCCCGCCGGAGCTCGCGCCGGCGCTTTCGCAGGTAGCGCCGGATGCCGATCTCGCCGCCCTCGCCGGCCCCGGCGAGCACGAGCTCGAGGTCGAGGTTGTCCGGCGGGTTGGTCGCCAGCGCATCGACGAGTGCCGCCGCCACGGCGGCGCCGCTGGCGTTGTCGTTGGCCGCGGGACCGTACGGGGCCGCGGCGGCCTCGAGCAGGAGGGCGAGGCCGAGCACGAGCACCACCGTTGGTGGCAGCTGGATCACGCCGAGAGCGGTCGAGCCATGGTGGTCCGTGGCGCGGAGGACCGCGACCGCGAGCAACCAGGCGATCGCGATGCAGACGCAGCCGAGCCAGCCGACCGCCAAGCGGCCGGCCACGTTTCTGAGGAATGCGGCCGGGCGGCGCAGCCAGTCGCGGTAGACGAGCCCGGTTCGGCCGGCGTCGTAGTTGGCGGTGAGGATCAGGGGCGTCCTGGTACGGGTGGCTTGCGCAGTGTCCGTGGCTGCGGTTGCTCTCACCACGACGTTCTGGCTGGCGCGCTCGGGCGTCAGGCGGCGCCCCGGTGAAATTCCTCCCATCTCGTCCATCAGGATTGACGCGAGAGCGATCGCCAGCAGGATCGCGCCGGCGGTGGGGTGACTCGGGGACAGCAGGCTGCCCACCACGGCGAGTGCGACGTGCCACGCGTGTGCCAGCGCCCAGTTCGGTCGGCACCAGAACGTCTCGATCCTGACCCGGTAGCGCTGGGCCATCAAGTCGCCGGCCAGCCGGCGCGCCGCGCGCCGCTCGGCGTCGGTGCCCGGACCCCGTCGCTCGAACGCCGCCAGCGCCCGGATGGTCTCGAGCGGTCGCATCGGGGCGGATGATCGCAAGCCCGGGGTGTCAGCCGAGGCGGTTGCGCCGCGGACGCGAGGTGACGGCAGCCGATCCGATAGAAAGCCCGGGGTGACGCCAGACGAAGAGCTCGAACTGCTCGCGGTCGCACGGGATGCTGCGGAGGCCGCCGCGGCCGAGTTGCTTGGGCGCTTTGGCCAACGAGCGAGTGGCGTGCGGACGAAGAGCACGCCGACCGACCCCGTCTCCGATGCCGACCTCGCCGCCGAGCAAGCGATTCGCGCGGTGCTCGCCGAGCGCCGACCCGGCGACGCGATCCTGGCCGAGGAGGGAGGGGAGACCCCGGGTGGCGAGTTTCGCTGGGTCGTCGACCCGCTCGATGGAACGGTCAACTACCTGTTCGGGATCCCCGCCTACGCCGTCAGCATCGCCTGCGAGGACGCTTCCGGCGCGGTGGCCGGCGTCGTCCTGGACCCAAGCCGGCAGGAGCGCTTCGAAGCGACCCGCTCGGGCTGGCCGACCTTGAACGGAGAACCCGTCGACGGGCCCCGCGGCGCCGAGTCGCTCGACGTGGCCCTCATCGCCACCGGATTCGGCTACGACCCAGCCGTCCGCGCCCGGCAGGCAGAGGTGCTGCTGAGCGTGCTGCCCCGGGTACGCGACATCCGCCGCGTCGGCGTGGCCGCCGTCGATCTCAGCTGGTGCGCGTGCGGCCGCTTCGACGCCTACTACGAGCGTGGGCTCAAAGCCTGGGACATGGCCGCCGGCGGCCTGATCGCGTCCCGCGCCGGACTGGAGGTTCGGACGCTGGCGGCGGCCGGGAGTGATCCGGCGGGGACGGTGGTGGCGCCGCCGGCGCTGATCGACGACCTGATGGCGCTGATCGCCGAATGACGGACGGCGGCGGACGGATCCGCACGCCCCTCGGCCAGCCGGAGCTAATCCGTCCGTGACTAAACTGCCGCCCCAGCGCGGCGGTGGCGCAATCGGTTGACGCGGTGCCCTCAAAAGGCACTGTCCTTCGGGACGTGTGGGTTCGAGTCCCACCCGCCGCACTACCTACCTGCGCGCTTCGCTATGCGGTGGCGGGGGCTCCCGAGCGAGGCTCGGGCGGGTTGTACCCGCGCCGGCGGGCCTCGTCGATCGGGACCTCCTGCTCGACGTTCCACCCCTGGGCGAAGGCGCTGAGGGCGAACAGGATGACGAGGACCTGGACGGGCACGATCAGCAGCGTCACCGCCCCGAGCGTGTCGGCGCTCAAGCCCTTGCCTCCGAGCAGCGACTGCGCCTGGGCGAAGCCGGCGTGGCTGCGATCGAACCAGCTCGTTCCCAACAGCCCGATCCCGGCTACGAGCGCGACCATCAGCAGCAGGATCGCCAGCCCGGCGGCGATTGGCAGCATCCCGCGAGACCACCGCGCGAACACGTAGAAGGCGATGATCAGATAGGCGATGCACCACACGAAGTTGAGCGGCTTCATCCCCTCCAGCTGCGACCAGCCGCCGATCGTCACGATCAGGATCAGCGCCACCGACACCAGCAGGATAAGCGCCACCACGGCCTTCATGGCCTTGCTCCCGGCCTTTTCGCGGTTCGGGAACACGACCGCGTAGCCAGGCGTCACGGTCCGCTGCTGAGGCATGCCCGCAATTTACAAATTGGGCTGTCGGCGTGCGACGGTTCCGGGGCGGGCGGTGGCACGTCTACGCCTTGGGGCCCACGAACTCGTCCATCATGGCGACCGACGCAAGTCGGTCAATCGCGATGTCCTTCTCGCTCGGACGGGTCCATCGGATCCCGAGCGCGTCGCAACTCTCGCAGAACAGTTTTTTGATGTCCTCTGACTTGTTGCTGAAGACGTACCTGGCGGCGTACCGCACCCGGCCTGCTTGACGTTCACAAGCGACGATCCGGCAGCCATCGCTATGGATGAGTCCGCGGAGAAACGCCTCTCGCTGCCGCTCGACGATCTGCTGCTGCCATTCCGAAAGCGCGATCTCACGGAGGTGCTTGCGCCCCGGACCGTGCTGCGGAATGAGGCATGGCCAATGCTTCGAGTAGATCGAGACCTCGAGACATCGCGACTCTCGTCTCTGCAGCCGGTGTGCCCGCTGCCTCGGGAAGAGGGATTCGAGCGCCGCACAGCACTCATCGACGATCCCTGGGTAGCGGCTGTCCATGAAGATTCTGAGGCGCCAAACGTTGTGCCGACGGGTCGCGGAAAGGTACCCGTCGCCGAGGTAAAGGCCTAGCAGGTAGGCGTACTGCCGGTTCGGGAGCGGTAGATGATTCTGAAAGCCGCACGGCCAAGCTGCAGCGATGGGGCGCTTGCCGCCGCGCCAATCGCCGATAGTCCGGCGCGGGATTCCGGTGAGTCGGAATATCTCGGAATCACTGAGGCCCGCTGCGACCAGTGCAACAACGAGGTCTACCTCACGCTGAGAATGCAATTCGAGGAGGAAGTAGTTGGGGGTTTCGCTCTGTGCTGCTGCTTGGCGCCCGACGGAGACGAGCCTTCAGACTGGCCCGTAGACTCTTCCTCGCGCGGGCGTGGCGAAAATTGGTCAGACGCGCCGGCTTTAGGTGCCGGTGGGCTTAGCCCATGGGGGTTCGAGTCCCTCCGCCCGCATAGCTGTTGCGCCTTCGAGGCGCCTGTGATGGGATCCTCCATGCGCGAACATATGTTCGCGCCCGGTTCGGACGGCTCCCGGCATCGGTCGGTACCATCGCGAAGGCCCCAGGGGAGTGAGTTAGCGGTTATTCGCTCGGTCTCCAAAACCGAGAACCCGGGTTCGAATCCCGGCTCCCCTGCTTGATCTCCCACACGGTCTACCGGACCTTCAACACTGAGAAGCGCCGCGAGTTCGCCCGGATCACGGAGGACGTGGCGCAGGCGGTTCGGGACGCCGGGATCGCCGAGGGCATGGCGCTCGTCTGCGCGATGCACATCACCGCGGCGGTGTGGATCAACGACGACGAGCCGGGGCTCCAGGCGGACACGCTCGAATGGCTCGACAAGATCGCGCCGCCGAGCTGGCACGAGCCGGCCAACGAAGTCGCTCGGGAGCTGCTGCCCGACCCGGGCGACTACCGCCACCACGCGGGTGGTGAGGACAATGGCGACGCGCACCTGAAGAACCTGCTCGTTCATCACCAGGTGATCGTCCCCGTCACCGAGGGCGAGCTCGACCTTGGCCCGTGGCAGCAGATCTTCTACTGCGAGTTCGACGGCCGGCGGCCGAAGCGGCTCGTGATCAAGGTGCTGGGCGAGTGACAGTCGAGTCCTCGCGCGTCTTCATCGACGGGGCGCTCGAGGGCCAGGTCGCGATCGTCACCGGCGGCGGGACGAACCTCGGCAAGGCCGCGGCCACCGAGCTCGCCCGATGTGGCGCTTCGGTCGTGATCGCGGGTCGTCGCCCCGAAGTCCTCGAGGCAGCGGCCGCCGACGTGGGGGAGGGCTGCTCATGGGTCGCCGCGGATATCCGCGAGCAGGCCGGCGCGAAGCTGATCGTCACCGGCGCTCTGGAGCGTCACGGGCGTGTTGACCTGCTTCTGAACAACGCCGGCGGCCAGTACATGGTCCCGGCGCAGGACATCGCGACCAAGGGATGGCGTGCCGTCCACCGCCTCAACGTGGATGGGACGCTCGGTATGTGCACGGCCGCCTACGAGCTCGCGATGCGGGAGGCCTGCGCCGGCACAATCGTGAACGTCACGGTCTCTCCCCACCAGGGATTCCCCGCGATGGCCCACACGGGCGCCGCGCGCGCCGCGGTGGAGGCGATCACGGGCGAGCTCGCGTCGAGCTACGGCACGCGCGGCATCTCGGTCATCGCCGTCGCGCTCGGCCGCTTCGACACCGAATCGCTACGCAAGTACCCCGCCGAGCTATGGCGAAGCGCCGCCGCCACCGTCCCGCTTCAGCGGCTCGGCACGCTCGAAGAGTACGGCTGGCTGATCGCGCTTCTCGCCTCCCCGCTGGGCAGGGCGCTGACCGGATCGGTCGTGACGCTCGACGGCGCGCTCGACAACTGGAGCGGTCCGTGGCCGCCCACGGACCTGACCAAGGACGGTCAGGTGCCCACTGAGGAGCGCCGGCCGGTCGCCTGACCCGGACCTGCAGCTACCATCTGCCGGCACACTGCGGGCGAGGTGTCAACGGTTGCACGGGAGCCTTCCAAGCTCTAGGAACGGGTTCGACCCCCGTCGCCCGCTCTGAGGTTCGGCGTAGAATCGAGCCACACCACGGGGAGTAGCGCAGTCTGGTAGCGCACCCGGCTGGGGGCCGGGCGGTCGCAGGTTCAAATCCTGTCTCCCCGACTTATAAAGGTCCAGCAAATCTTGTTTTAGCGCTGCCGTCTGAGCAGCCGCTCGGGCCCAGGGCGACAAAAGGGCGACAAACGCGAGCGGCCGACCTCAGGAGGGCCGAGACAGCGACCATCTCCTCCTCGGGACTCGGCTCCGGCCTGAGAGCTCGCCCTGTGCCCAAGCGCAACCTTCGCGACGACCTGGCGCTCGCGGGTCGTCAGTGCACGCGCGCTCGAGTCGACGGCCGGCTGACCGTTGCGCATCGGGCGCCAGCCTCCGGAGGCTCGCTTGGGTCGCGTGGACGGGATAGGATCGGCGCGAGCTTATGGACACTGGCGTTGCCGCAGCCGGGCGGCAAGCTACCCTGCGCGGGCGGGCGAACGAGTGCGGCCTATTGGATGGGTTGGTGGCCGACGTGCGCCAGGGCGAGAGCAGGTCGCTCGTGCTGCGGGGCGAGGCGGGGATCGGGAAGACGGCGCTGCTTGAGTATCTGATCGAGTCGGCGTCGGGCATGACCGTGTTGCGGGCGGTGGGGGTGGAGTCGGAGATGGAGCTGGCGTACGCCAGCTTGCAGCAATTGTGCGCGCCGATGCTTGACCGGCTTGAGAGCCTTCCGCCTCCGCAGCGCGATGCGCTCGAGGTCGTGTTTGGCCTGACCGTAGGGACACCGCCGGATCGCTTTCTGGTGGGGTTGGGGGTCCTCAGTCTCCTCTCGGAGGTGACTGAGGAGCGTCCGCTTTTGTGTGTGGTCGATGACGCGCAGTGGTTGGATCAGGCGTCGGCGCTGACTTTGGCGTTTGTGGCTCGGCGGCTGGTGGCGGAGCGGGTCGGGATCGTGTTGGCGTCGCGGGAGCCCGGCGAGGAGCTCCAGCACCTCCCTGGGCTGGAGGTCCGGGGCCTGCGCAACGGGGACGCCCGTGCGCTCTTGGGCACGGCGGTGCAGTTCTTGTTGGACGAACGGGTGCGCGATCGGATCGTCGGGGAGACCCATGGGAACCCGTTGGCGTTGCTGGAGCTGCCGCGCGGGTTGACGCTGTCGCAGTTGGCGGTCGGTTTTGGGCTGGTGGATGCGCACGCGCTTCCCGGACGGATCGAGGAGAGCTTCATCCGCCGCTTGGAGGCGCTTTCTGAGGACACGCGACGTTTGCTGTTGGTGGCGGCGGCCGAGCCGGTTGGCGACCCCGTTCTGCTGTGGGGCGCCGCACAGCAGCTCGGAATCCAGCCAGGGGCCGCCGATCGTGCGGAGAAGGAGGGGTTGTTGGCGATCGACGAGCGGGTGATCTTCCGTCATCCGCTGGTGCGCTCGGCGGTGTATGGGTCGGCGGCGGTGGAGGATCGCCGGGAGGTTCATTTCGCGTTGGCGGGGGTGACCGATCCGGAGGTCGATCCGGATCGTCGGGCGTGGCATCTAGCAGAGGCAAGCGCCGGGCCGGATGAGGAGGTCGCCGCGGAGCTCGAGCGCTCAGCCGCTCGGGCGCAGGCCCGCGGGGGTGTCGCCGCGGCGGCGGCGTTCCTGAAGCGATCGGTCGCGCTCACCCTCGACCGCCCGCGGTGGGCCCAGCGCTGTCTTGCGGCCGCGCAGGCGCATCTACAGGCCGGTGCATTTGACGAGGCTCTGCGGCTGTTAGCGAGCGCGGAGGCTGGGTCGCTGGATGAGTTGGGGCGGGCTCGTGTTGACCTGTTGCGCGGTCAGATCGCATTCGCCTCAATCCGGGGCGGCGAGGCGCTAGAGCTGCTCCTGAAGGCGGCCAGACAGCTCGAATCACTCGATCCCGCGCTCGCGCGTGAGACCTATCTGGATGCCTGGGCCGCTGGCATGCTCTCCGGCCAGGCGGGTGCCGACACTCTGCCCGAGGTCTGCCGGGCCGCCCTCTCAGCCCCCCAGTCGACATCGGCGCCGCGCCCGAGCGACCTGCTGCTGGACGGCCTTTCGCTTCTGGTCCTCGAAGGAAACGCGGGGGCGCCTAAGTTGAGGCGGGCCGTGAACATGTTCGCCGGGGGACAGATCGATGTTGCAGAAGCACTGCGATGGGGCTGGTACGCCGCGATGTCGGCGGCCGCGCTGTGGGACCTGGAGAACTGGCATGCGATCGGTGACCAGCTGGCGCAGTCCGCCCGCGAGGCTGGCTTGCTCGTCGAGCTGCACCTCCACCTCACCGGGCTGGGGATGGTCGCGACGTTGCGCGGCGACTTTGCAGCAGCAGCGTCACTGACCGCGGAGATTGACACGATCGCGGAGGCGACCGGGAGTCGCCTTATCCGCTACGCGGCGGTACAGCTCGCCGGCTGGCGGGGGAGGGAAGCCGAGGCCTGTGGGCTGATGGAGGCCGAGGTGAGAAACGCGTCGGCTGCCGGCCAGGGCTTCGCGACAACTTGGTGCCAATGGGTATCCGCCGTTCTGTACAACGGCCTCGGCCGTTACCAGAAGGCCCTGGTCGAGGCCGAGCGCGCCAGCGCGGTGCGGCCGGAGCTGGATGTGTGCGCGCGGGCGCGGGTTGAGTTGATCGAGGCGGCGTCGAGGACCGGGCAGACATCGCTTGCCGTCGAGACGCTGGAGCGGCTGACCCCGGCGGCCAGCGTCGGCGAGACCGATTGGGGGTTGGGCGTCCTCGCGCGCTCGCGGGCGCTACTCAGCGAAGGCGAGGACGCCGAGGGGTCCTATCGGGAGGCGATCGAAAGGTTGGGCCGGACCTGGCTTGCACCCGAGCTCGCCCGCGCGCACCTTCTGTACGGCGAGTGGCTGCGCCGCGAGAACCGGCGGCTCGACGCGCGCGCCCAATTGCGCATTGCGCACGACCACTTCACGTCGATCGGGATGGAGGCGTTCGCCGAGCGCGCACGAACCGAGCTGCAGTCAACTGGCGAGCACGTTCGTGCGCACACGATCGAAACGCGCGACGATCTGACCGCGCAGGAGCGGCAGATCGGCGAGATGGCCCGCGATGGGCTCTCGAACCCGGAGATCGGCGCCCGCCTGTTCCTCAGCCCGCGGACCGTGGAGTGGCACCTCCGCCACGTATTCGCCAAGCTAGGCATCCGTTCGCGCCGGGACCTGGCGAAAGCGCTGCCCAGCTCCAGGTCGGAGCCGGTCTCCGCGTGACCTCGGGGTCCGGGGAACCTGGTCGGCCAGACTGCGCACGAGTGGCAACCGGCCTGTTCGGGTCGTCCGGGTTCTATAGGGTTGGCGTGGGCTTATGGACACTCGTGTTGCCGCATCGGGGCGGCGAGCACCCTGCGCGGGCGAGCGGACGAGTGCGGCGTACACGGCGTCAAGGTTCGCCGTCACCGGGATGACGAAGGTCGCCGCCAAGGAACTCGCGACCCATGGCATCCGCGTGAACTCTGTGCATCCGGGGTTCACCGATACACCTATGCTCCAGCTCGCCGGGCCTGAGGAGGTCCTGCGCGAATTCGCCGCCGCTACGCCACTCGGCCGGTTGGCTCGGCCCGAGGAAGTAAGTGCCGTCGTCGTGTTCATCGCCTCCGACGAATCAGCTTTCGTGAACGGTTCGGGCTACGTCGTCGATGGCGCCTTGATGCGGTAAGTCGAGCACCGCCAGCCGGCTGGCTCGAGTCCGCCAGATGTTTGGGTCGTTCAGAGCTCACGAACGCACTGCCCGTGCCCGACTCCCACTTCGCTACGGCCTGACCGGGGCATCGGGAAGCGCGTGACTGGCGAGCGCGCCGAGGAGTGGTATCACCGATCAAGCATGCCGCCGCGAACACCTGAAGAGAATGGAGGTCGTAGTCCGGACGAAAGCACGCGGACCGTCTTGGTCGCCCTGGTGGCCGGTCTTGGGGTCGCGCTGGCCAAGGCCGGTGCAGCGGCCCTGACCGGATCGGCCGCGCTGGCTGCCGAGGCGGCGCATTCACTCGCCGATACCGCCAACGACCTGTTCCTGCTCATCGCTCAGCGTCGCAGCACCCGACCTCCGAGCGACCGGCACCCCTTGGGGCACGGGCGAGAAGCCTACTTCTGGGCACTGATCGCGGCATGCGGGGCCTTCGTCGCCGGTGCGCTGTTCTCCTTACGCGACGGCATCAATCAGCTGATCCACCCTAGCCCCACTTCATCGTTCACGGTGGGGTATGCCGTGCTCGCGATCTCCACGGTCCTCGATCTGGTGTCAATTCGACGATCGGGGGGCCAGATGATCAGCCGTGGACGCCGTTACAGTCGCGGCCTCCTGGAGGAGGCCCAGATCACATCTGACACCACGCTGCGGGCCGTATTCGTAGAGGACGCCGTGGCAGTCTCAGGAGACCTGATCGCGCTTGCCGCCCTGGCCCTCAATCAGCTCACGGGTTCCTCAGCCCCACAAGGAGTAGCCGCGGTGCTCATCGGCGTCCTGCTTATCCGGATCAGTCTGCGGCTCGTCAGACGCAGCCACGACTTCCTGATCGGCGTCTGGGTACTAACCCCCGGGTCCGAGGTTCACGATACCGACGGCCTCACACAGCCGATCCGAGCAGATGAAGCGGAGCGGCTGCGAGCGTTTCTCTCCGCATACCCTGGAGTCACCGCCGTTCGCGAACTCCTCGTCAGCTTCATCGGACCGAGCCGGGTGTGGGTTGTCGCCCGCGTTGAAGTCGCCGATCACCTCAGCGGTGCTCAGGTCACGTCGCTGGTACGCGGCATCGAAGAGGGCATGAGGCGTGAGTCGGAAAACATCTACCGCGTCGACATCGTGCCCATTGGCGGAGGGTACGGGCAAACGCACAGCGAACCGGACAGCTGAGTCAGCTGAGTTCCATTCGCGGGTGGGCGACCTCCTCGACGACGAGCTGGATCGTGGCCCGCGGAGGCAAGCGGCTCGGCGGCGGGTACCGACGCTCCGGACGTCCGGAGGCGGCCGGCACGACTGAGCCGAAGGCTGACGTGGCTTCGATTCATGACTCGCGTAGCGGCGAACGCCACAGCCGCGACGCACAGACCGGTCGCGGCGTCGCTAGGCAGGGGCTAATTACAGGGTTGGACCCTGTTGCGGGGGTGCGTTGCGAGCGCGACCCTATGAACCATCATCATGCAGGCTCAGGACAGCCTGACGACGTCGAGGGGGTGGGATGCGACTCGTCGAGTTGGGGCAACCCCGGATCGAGCGGCTGGCAGGCGGCCGTGAGGACCTGACCGGGAACGAGGGGCAATTACGATGAGGATGCGCAGAGGGAGTCTCATCCGTGTCAAGAGCTGCCTGGTCGCGACGGGCCTTTCGATCGGGTTGTCGTGCGGTGGGGCGCTGGCCGCCGGGGCGCCGTCGCATGCGACTAACTTCGAGACGCGCGGTGGCGTGGTGGTGTGCGGCATCGCGCTGGTGCCGGGCAGTCGCTTTGACCCGGGCACGCTGACCACGCTCACGGGTCGCTGGCCGGGGCTGCAGTGCTCGGCACCGGGTATCCCTCGCGCGTCCGGAGGGGCCGGCGATCCGTTCGTGCAGCTGGGCCAGGGCCAGGCCGGGCGTGCCCGGGTGGTCGATCTGAGTCAGAACGACCTGCTGTACGACCGCGCGCCGGTCGCGCTGGCCGCGGGGCGCACGTGGGCGCTCGACGGCGTCAGCTGCTCTATCCGCGCCGGGTCGATCGCCTGCCACAACTCGGGCGGGCACGGGTTCACGCTCGCGGCGGGTCACCTCACACGTCACTAGGAGCGGAGCGCCAGCAATGTCCGGATCCACACCGTCGTCGAGGAGAACACGCGGGTGGCTCTGCGCGGTCGGCTTCAGCCTTCTGGCGCTCCTCTGCGCGGTGGCGGCAGCTCCGGCATCGGCCGCGCCAGTGAGCCAGTATCAGCACGCCGACGAGGTCCTCGTGCGCCACTACACCGATGTCGAGAGCTCGCTGCTGGACATCAACCCGGTGCCGATCAGGGTGCAGGAGGTCCACGCCATCCCCAACGCTGTCGGCGACTCTGAACCGCTTGATGCGCGGGGCCTCCACGTGGGCCCGGAGACCCACTGCCTGATCAGGTTTGCCTCCTATGCACACAACGGGCCGCTGGCGGATATTCAGGGGACCGCGGCCCACGAGGTCTTTCACTGCCTGTCAGCCCAGTTTGCCCCGAACCTCGTGACCTTCTACGACCATACCGAGCAGGGTGGCAAATGGCTGATCGAGGGCGCGGCCGCCTGGGTCGAAGCCGATCTCGTTCCCGGCGACCGGGACGCGCGGGATTGGTGGTTTGAATACCTGGACTCGCCGGGCAGGCCGCTGTTCTCTCGAGCGTACGATGCGATCGGTTTCTTCGGTCATCTTGCTCAGAGCGGGATCGATCCGTGGCACGTGTTCCGGGCGATGTTCTCGGTTCCCGGCAACGTGGCCCCCTACCAGGCCTCGGGAGCGACGAACGGCAGCGCGCTTGACTCCGAGGCATCGGAGTTCTTCGGCTCGCCGGAACTGGGGGATGCATGGACCGCCTGGCATCAGGGCGACGAGATTGCCGACAGCAACGTGCCGCGAAGTCATCAGGGCATGCCGACCGTCGCTGTTCCCCGTGGCCACACCAGGACGCTGACTGCCAAGCCGTACGCCGACGGCGGTTATCTCTTGATGGCCGACGCACCGATCACCACGCTCGAGGTCGACGGCATCGGGTATGCGCGGCTGCATTCCATCGAGGGTCCCGACGTCAACGTCACTCACATCAGCACTCTCACGTTGTGCGAGGTTGGTCATCCGTGTCGCTGCCCCGATGGCAGCCACCCACCGAACGCGGTTTCGTTCAAGGCGGGTGATCTGGCGATTACCGGAGGACCGAACGGGTCGGCGGTCAAGATCACGGCGACGTGCGAACTTCCTCCGGAGCCATGTAGCGACCTCAACCTGGCGGGGGACTTCGCGGCACCCACCGGCGGGTATATGGCCGCTCAATTGACCGGAATGACCGGCGTCTCCGGAGGGTTTCCGGGATTGATCTCGGGGTCAGGCTGCACGGTGGCGGCCTTCGCCGACCCGATCTATCAGCTCCCCGACTGTGTCACCCCGATGACGAGCAATCCCGACTGCATCTTCGCGCCGTTGGGGTCCTACGACCTGCTGAATTTCGACACCGATCAGGACGCCGAGAATGCGTTCCCCACGCTTGTCAATGACGAGCTGTTCGACAGCCCCCCGTCGCCGGTCGATGTCGGTGAGGAGGCGGACGTCTCTGACCTCGGCGGGGTCGTCCAGTTCGAGAACGACATTTTCGCCATCCAATGGGGTGTACGCACGTCGTCCGTAGACCCGGCATCCGTGCTGGGCCAGGTCGTCGACACCCTCTGCCCGAGTTGCACGAGCTGAACCGCAAGGCGCGAGGCGCTTACTCCGCTCGTCCCGGACGACCACACTGAAAGGACCAGTAAATGAGCAGCACCCACCCAGATCCGGGGGGCCGGATCAGACTGCGCGCTTGTCTGCGCGCGTTCGCCGTCATCGCTTCGGCGGCCATCCTGCTGGCGGCATGCGGCTCATCGTCTTCGAGCTCATCGGTCGCGGCCACGACGGCCAGCGCGCGGGTGCCGGCGACAACCACCAGCACGGCGGCCTCGGCGACGACGACCACCACGACGGCCGCGGCGACAAGCGCCGCCACGGCGAACGCTCCGTTCAACTCCTGCTCGGTCGTTACGCGGGCCGAGGCGGCTCGCGCCCTCGGGGGGTCGGTGACCACGGGGATCCTGGGCAGCGCCACGGTCGAAGGCGGGCTGGCGTGCGTCTTCTATGGGCCCTCGGCGCCGAAGCCCACCACCCCGAACGTGGCCCAACCCGACTCGGTCCGAGTGGTCGTGGTGAAGGGTCCCGACGCCCTGCGCTACTACAACGCCTATCAGTCGAAGGTCCACGCCCAGCCGCTCTCCGGTTACGGTGACCGCGCCTACTACGACGGCATCGGGTCACTCAGTGTTCTGACCGGCGACTCCTACCTGCGGATCGCCGTGATCCCGGGCGGCGCTCCGCCGTCTTTGACTGACGAGGAGCAGCTGGCGACGGCGATCCTGCCAGCCCTGTAGAGGGACGCGCGCGCGATGAGGGCCGTCAACCCGAGCACACAGACCCTCTCACTAATCACAGGGTTCGACCCTGTTGCGAGGCATCAGAAGCGACTCTACATTCGATCCGGTTGTACGCAGGCGACGACTAGGGGGGCAATATGTTGGCAAGTCAGGCGACAAACAAGCTCGTTTCGCCCTGGCGACGCAGGGGGCGCGCGTGGGTGGCCATCACGGCGGCGCTCGGGGCGATGCTCGTGTTTGCGAGTTCGGCGCTGGCTGGTCCGGTGGCGCTTGACGCGCCGGGTAACGGGAACCCGCCGCTTACAGCCTATGACCCAGGTACGGCGACCGCGTACGTAGCGTGGAGCGCCCAGCCGGCGAATACGGGCATCGACGTGTGTGTGCTTCCGCCGGGCGCGGCCGCGTGTGACGGCGGCAGCCCCGTGCTCCTGACCGACCCGGAGTTCACGGGCGACAATGTCCCGGTACTGACCGGCCTGCGCGTGATGCCGAACGGCGAGGTGGTCGTGCTCGGCGAGGCCGGAGACACCGGCACGGTCACCTGGGCCTCGGCGCCCGGCGGCGGCGGGTTCTTCGCGGCCGGGAACGGCCTTCAGAACAGCGGCCACACGATCAGTGCGCTAAACAGCTTCTACGAGCCCGATGACGTCGTCCCGGTGAGCAACACGGACCTGGCCACCTTGGACATCGAGCACAACGGCTTCGGCGTGGCGGCCTACAACGTATCCGGCAGCAGCAGCGGCACCTCGGCCGACGCGTCCGCGAACTTCGACAGTCCGGACTGCTGCACCGAGGACGCGCCGCAGATCGCCGCCCAGGCGGATCCCGACGGATCGGGGCGACAGATCGTCGTCACCGCGGGCGACAACGACACCAACTACGTCCCGCCCGGCTGCCCGAATTCGATCGCTACCGGCTTCGGTGTACGCGTGGCGTCGACGGCCAATCTGAACAGCGCGACGGTCCCGACCTACCAGCTGCTCGCCTGCTCGGCTGAGAGTCCGGTGCTGACGGGCGGAGGCACATCCGGGATCGGCGCGGTCGATCAGGAGGGATCGAGCATCGACGGGACCGGCTCGGGCATAGAGATCGACTTCCACGCCTTCAACCCCACCACTGACACGTTCGGCGGATCGATCCCGATCTCCGATGAGAGCGCTGAGACGCTCGCCTTCGTGGGCGATATCGATGCCGCCGATGACAGCGGAAACGGCGTGTATGCGCTGTGGGGCGACGACCGGGGGGAGGTGCTCGATTACAGCGCGGACGGAGGCCAGAGCTGGGGCCCTCCTGTGGTTACCCCGGCTGCGGATGACGACGATGACAACATGGCTCCGGTAGGCGGGGGGAGCACCCTCATCGCGTGGGACGCAAACGCCGGTTCGGGCACCCAGGTGTTCCTGCAGGAAGTGAACTACCAGAGCCTGCTCCCCGGGCCACCGCAGCCCGCGGCGACCTCGGTCAGCTCCACGCAGAGCTGGTCCAGCGGGGGGTGGCACATGAGCGGTGCGAGCATCGCCATCCCCACCGGAGCGGTCGGCGAGACCGACCAGGCGATCCTCTCGGGTGCCAACGTGGGCAGCGCCGGCGGCGGCGTGACCTACACCCTATATTCGAGCTCGACCTGCTCGGCTTCCAGTCAGGTCTTCAGCAGTGGGCCGGATCCGGTCACGAACGGCACCGCGGCTCCATCCGGGGCGGTAGGCGAGCTACCCCAGGGTACTTACTACTGGCAGATCAGCTACACCGGCGACAGCCTGAATTCATCCGGCACGGGTGCCTGCGGACCGGGAGGCGAGGTCCTGACCGTCGAGCCGCTGCTCGAGACCCTTCAGCAGGCAAGCACCAACGGCTCGACGCTCGCGCTGCCGGTGCACTGCACCACACCCCCATGCACGTTCACGGTGAGCATCACGATAAAAGTCAATGTCGAGGTCACCATCGCCAGCAAGCACAGGAGACGGAAGGCCATAACGCTCACGCTGGCCAAGGGAAGGTTCACGCTCACCAAGGCGGGAACCCACACGGTGACGATCAAGCTCACGCCGCGGGCAAGCGCCTACGTCAAGGCGCATCACACCCTGCACCCGACGCTGACGATCGCCGACTCGGTCGACGGACACGGAGAGCAGACCAGCCGCACGATCACGCTCAAGTACGTCAAGCCGAAGCCGCGCCGGCGGTAGATCGTGATGCACAATGCAAGACTCATCGCGGCGACTCTCACCTCGCTGGCCATCACGCTGGGTGGGATCGCTGTCTCCGCGGCCGGGGCCGACACCGTCACCCACACGAAGGATGGCTTGTACACGGCGACGTTCAGCTGTCAGTGCAAGGACGGGACGACCGGATCCAAGCAGATGTGGACCGTGCCCTCGGGCGTGTTCCAGGCAACCTTCCGGGCGTACGGCGCCGAGGGGGGCACGAGCTTGAACAACGGAGGAGTCGCTGGCGGCCTGGGCGGGGAGGCCGAGGATGTGTTCGACGTGACTCCGGGCGAGCGCTTGGACATCATTGTCGGCGGCCAGCCCGACAGTCGGGCCACCGGCAACGGGACGGGTGGTTATAACGGTGGCGGCAGCGGCGGGAACGCCTACTTTACGCACGGGGGGAGCCCCGCCGATTCCGCCAACACCTTCACTGGGGCCGGGGGCGGCGGTGCCTCGGACCTCGAGGCGGCCTCGGGCACGATCCTGCTCGTCGGCGGGGGCGGTGGCGGAAGCGGCTCAAACGGAACTGGGGTCTACCAGGCGAGCTCAGGCCAATATGTTGCCCCGGACGGCGGTGGCGGGGCCGGCGGCGGCAAGACCGGTGCCGAAGGAATCGATACCTACTGCTACACCCTTATCTCCGGCCCGAGCTGGGTTGTGCCGCCGCTCGGCGGCGGCGGCGGCCCCGGGTCGCAGACCCAGGGCGGAGGGGCGACGAACTGCGTGTTTGATCCTGGGGTGCCTACCGCCGCGCCCGGCCGCCGGGGCCAGGGCGGAGGCGGCCAGACGGGAGACGTCGGCGACGAAGGAATGACCCAAAACTATCCCCCGGAACCCATAATCAGCCTCGCCGGGGGCGGGGGCGGCGGCGGGGGTGGCTACTTCGGGGGCGGCGGCGGATCCTCCTCCGTGGCAGGTGATCCCTACCCTTACGCCCCCTACCCCTACGCCGGCGGCTGGTTGCCATACCCGCTGGGAGGCGGGCCCGGACCCGCCAACGGCGCCGGCGGCGGCGCCGGGGGTGGAGGGGGCAGCAGCTACGGGCCTCACGGCGCGAAACTCAGCAGCGGCGTTCGCTCCGGCGACGGTGAGGTGACGATCCGCTACCGCTACAACTGCTCCTCGAAGTACGCGACCTGCATCCGCGCGCTGAGCGCGGTGCAGAACCTGACCGCCACCCCGGGGGACGGAAGGGTCAGCGCGAGCTGGGCCCCGCCCACCCACGGCAACTACATCACCGACTACGTGGTCGCGGAGTCAAAGGGGAGAGGGCGTGGCTACCCGAAGCCGGTGCACACCTATCACACGACGAAGACTCATCTGACCGCGTCGGCGGTCAACGGCGTGCCGTACTTTTTCACCGTCTACGCCGTCAACAAGCTGGGTGACGGCACGTCGAGCAAGGTCGGGCCGGTGATTCCTGATCCGCGCCCGGTCGCGCCCAGCGTGGTCCACGCCGTGGCCGGGGTCTTGTCGGCTACAGTCTCCTTCCCGCCGGGCAGCGCGGTCGCCGGAGCGCCGATCCTCTCCTACACCGTCACCGCCAACAACGGGAAGACCGCCAGGGGCGCGCAACCTATCACCATCAAGGACCTGAGCCCAGGCCAGTTTGGGCTCGACGGTGTCTTCGAGCCATCCTCGTACACGTTTACGGTGACGGCCACGAACCGGATCGGCTCGACCACCTCCGTGGCCTCCAACGCGGTCGAGCCGTTCACGACGCCCACGGCCCCCACGCAGGTCTCGGCGGTGGGCGGCAATGCGCAGGCGACGGTCAGCTTCACCCCGGGCCTCACCTACGGGCAGATCACCACTTACACGGTGACCTCCTCGCAAGGCCAGATGGCCATGGGGTCGGGCAGCCCGATCACCGTCACCAACCTGACCAACGGGACGAGCTACACGTTCACCGTCGTGGCCAGCAACTTCGCCGGGCCGAGCCCGGCCTCGGTTGCCTCGAACGCGGTCACTCCCGAGACGGTGCCGGGCGCTCCGACCGGCGTCAGTGGCAGCAATGTAACTCCCGGCACGGTGTCCGTGAGCTTCACGCCGCCAGCCTCAGACGGGGGGGCGCCGATCACGGGCTACGAGGTCACGGGGACGTCCTCCGACGGTGGCACGTCCGCGTCTATGTCGGGGGCGTCGAGCCCGATTACCGTCTCCGGTGTCTCGCCGGCCCACAATTACACGTTCACCGTCGATGCGACCAACTCGGCCGGAACGGGTCCGCTCTCATTGCCGTCGGCCCAGCTGACCACGTGCACCATTGCCAGCGGATGCTGAGCGCGCCCAGGGCACGGTCAGGGTGGGTCGTGGATATGGAGCAGGACGCGATGACAGAGGGCATCAACACCCGACCAGTCGAGACCACAATCCCGTTTCCGGTGCTGGGCGCGCCCACCGTGGTCCATGTAAGCAAGCTTCGCTCGGAGGCGATCGCGCGGTGCAACTTCGGTGAGGTCGAGTACGTCGTGCTGGAGCCTGCCCTCGGTGGCACTCGGGTACGTCCGGCTGATATCGAGGACCAGGTCGAGCACGAACAGGAGGGCGGCCTCGGCCACGTGACCTACTCGCTTGGCGAGTTCCTTGACGAGTTCACGAACGCACCTAGTAACCCGGCGCCCACGTTCGATCGTCTGGCTCAGTTCAAGCGCGATTACGCACAGCTCAGCCCGCCACAACGGGAACGGTTCCGTGCCGCGGTCAAGAAGCTGGTAGCGCCGCTCAGTACGGCGCCTCCGGGCGGTCCGGGGGAGTCAATGGTACGAGAGATCGAGGGCCATCCGGGCTTCTTCGAACTGCAATTAGGCCGAGACACACGTGCCATCTATACGTTCGGCCGAGCGGTCAGACACGGTCAGCCCCACTTGATCTGGTGCCGGATCGGCACCAATAACACCCTCGACAAACCTCCGACCATCTGTAGCACTCCCGACTGACGCCGTCACCCCATCGGCACCCAACGCCACACGGCGTTACTCGAGGCCGTCCTCGTCGCCGAGCAGCCGTGGCAGCTCGGTCCGTGAGCGGGTGTCGAGCTTGCGGTAGACGTGGCTCAGGTGCATCTCGACGGTCTTGATCGTGACGAACAGCGTCTCGGCGATCTGCTGGTTGGTTGCACCCTGGGCGGCCAGACGGGCGACGCGCAGCTCGCTGGGGGTGAGCGCGCCCGCGCCGGTCAGCCAGGGGCTGCGGGGGCGACCATCGGCTGCCTGCAGCTCCGCACCGGCCAGCGCGATCAGAGGCTCCGCGGCGCAGCGATGGGCCAGCTCGAGTGCTTGGCGGAGCGGCTCTCGGGCGGCGCTGCGGCGCCCGGCGCGGCGCAGGTGCGCCCCGAGGTCGATGAGGGCTCGCGTGAGCTCGAGCCGGGCTGGGCTCTGCTCGAGCGCGGCTACCGATTCGCGCAGGGTCGCTTCCCGGACGTCGCCGTGTTCGCTCGCGGCTCGAGCGCGCAACGCCACCCCGATCGCGCGCGGCAGCTTCACCCGGATCGCGTCGGCCAGCTCGCTGTCGGCGAGCTCGCGGCTCCGGTCCGGATCCTCGCCGGCGATCAGGAGGGCGAGCTCCGAGCGCCAGGGGAGAAACGTCGGGTTGCGAAGCGAGGCGTGACTGGCCTCCTCACCGAGCTTCTCGAGCTCTGTGATCGCCTCCTCTCGAGCACCGCGCGCGCGATGCAGTCTTGCTCGCGCCAGGTGCACGTAGTGGCGCGCTGCCGGGGCCTCAACCTCGGCTGGTACCGGGGCCAGCACCTCGACCGCATCCACGAGCCGCCCCCGCTCGATCAGCGTTTCGGCCAGCACGGGCCGGGTGATCGACTCGGCGAAGCGGGCTTCGCTCCGGGTCGCGGTCTCAACCGATGTCCGGGCGCTGGCCTCGGCGTCGGCCAGCGCGCCGCGCCGAAGATGGGCCACGCCGTGCGCGTGGCTGGAGATCCCGATCATCAGCGCGTTTCCGCTCGCGCCCCCGTGGGTCATCATCCTCCCGGCCAGCTCGATGGCGCGGTCCAGCGCGTCGGCATAGACGAGGGCGAACAACCCGTGCCCGGCAGCGGTCGAGGAGCCGGGGTCGGTCCGCTCGAGCATCCCATCCTCGAAGGCATCCTCGACGATCGCGACCGTCTCCGAGGCGGTCCGGCGACCGGCCGCGCTGATCACCAGGGCGAGCGATAGCCGCAGCTTCCTTCCGGTCTCGCTCGCCGGTCCCGCCAACGCCACCAGCCGTTCGTGCTCGGCGTGCTCGGTGGCGGGCCAGCTGTGATCGAGTCCCGCGCGCGCCGCCGTCTGCATCGCTCGGGCCGCGAACGCCAGCCCGGGGTCCGCGTCGCCGAGGTCGCACAGCGTGTCGCCCAGAACCGCGAACAGCTTGTCGCGCTGTCCCGCGTAGAAGCAGGCCTCGGCCAGCATCAGACCGAGTCCCGCTCGTTCGCGAGGATCCGTGGTCAGCGTGCGCGCGACAGCCAGGTGCTCCAGCGCGGCGGTATCGAGCGCGGCGAACAGCGCCCGGCCGAGTTCGCCCCGGACCGCGCTTTGCAGTTCCGGCGGCGGAGGTTCGATCAGCGCGCGCTCGAGATAGGCGCGTGCGCTCTCGGGCGACCCGCGCCGCAGCGCGGCTATCCCCGCCTCCCGCAACGCGCCCACGCTGTCTGGATTGCCGGCGGGTTCGGCGCTCAGCAGGTGCGCCGCGATCGCCTCGGGATCCCCACGCTCCTCGGCCAGCAGCGCCGCTGCGCGCGCGTGCAACCGAGCGCGATGACGGGGGCTCATACCATCGCGAACGGCAGCGTGCACGAGCGGGTGCTCGAAGCGGAGCTCCGTGGCGCGGGCCACGATCCCGGCGAGCGTCAGCTCGTCGACCAGCGGCATCGCGCGCTCGAGCTCCACCCCCGCCAGCGAGGACACCTGCCGTAACAGCGTGCGGTCGCCGAGGACTGCCAGTGCCCGGGCGAGCTCGACCGCCTCGGGCCCCAGCTCGTCGAGCCGGCCGCGCACGTGGCGCTCGATCGTCTCGGGTGCCCGGTCGCCGAGACGATCCGTGGCGAGCCCCGGGCTGAGAACGTCTCGGCGCAATGTGCGGACGAGCTCGACCAACGCCAGCGGGTTGCCGCCCGTCGCCCGGTGACAAGCATCGACGAAGGGCTCGTCGACGTCTGTCCGGAGCTCGCGCCGGACGAGGGTGGCCGCCGCGACCTGCGACAGCGGTCCGACTCGCAGCAGCGGGATGCTGGGGTCGGACAGCATCGCCGCGAGCGAATCACCCGCGGTGTCGAAGGCCGGTGGACGCGATGCCACGACCACCAGCACCGGCAGGCCGTCGAGCCGGCGCAGCAGCGACCCCAGCCACTCGAGCGACGGCTGGTCGGCCCAGTGGGCATCGTCGACGAGCAGCACCGCCGAGCTCCGGCGGGTCAGGTTCACCAGCAGCCAATAGAGGCCGTGGCGGGCGGTGAACTGATCGAGCGGCTCCGAGCGATCCTCGATGTCCAGCACGCTTGCCGCCAGCCGCGCCGCACCCGTAAACACCTCATCGCGCTGGTCGGGCCCGAGCTCAGCCGCCGGGGGCCCGAGCAGCTGCCGTACGACGCCGAACGCGAACGGACGCTCGAGCGTGCTCCCGTATGCCCGCCACACCTGAGCACCCATCTCCTCTGCGAGCGTGCCCGCCTCGGCCAGCAGCGCGGTCTTGCCCTCGCCGGCACCTCCCACCACCGCGACGACCGAGCCGCGTCCCTCCAGAGCGGCAGCGGTCAGCTCGCACAGCCGATTCAATGGCTGCTCCCGCTCCAGTAATCGCGAATCCGAACCGGCGAACGAGACCCCGGCAGGTGGGTCCATTGCTAAGGATCTTATTACGGTGCAACGGGCGTGTCTCCCGATCGGCTCGCCCGAGAGGGCCCGGCGGAGCGGGCGCATTCTTGCTCCCGCTCCGCCGGTCGAGGAGGCCTACTTGACGAGGTACCAGTCCTCCGGGTTCATCAGGCCCAGCGCGTTGGCGGCGTAGCCGCCCAGCTTGGCGCTGACCAGCGTGCCCGCGTCGCCCTGATAGGTCCCGATCGACGTCGGGCCGTAGACGACGGGAAGCTGCTGCTCCATGTACGCCGCGTAGTTGCTGAGCGCCGTCTTCTCCTGGCTATCCGGCCCGAAGATGGTCGCATCAACAAGCGCGGTGGCGTGCGGGTCGTTGTAGCTGCCGTAGTTGGCGACCGCTCCCGGCACGAACAACGATTCGCCGGTTGGCAGGTAGTCCGGGCCGTAGATCCAACCGGCACCCCAGTTCTCCGCCGTCCACTTGCAGTCGGCCTGGTTCGGGGTGCAGGCGATCGCGGTGCCGATCACCGTGTCGAACGGATGGTTGGTGAGGTTGATGTTGATCCCCACCTTCTTGGCCTGGGCCTGAAGGTCATCCATCTCGGACGCGACAACGGCAACGCCCGCTTGGTAGTCGATGTTGAACGAGATCGCCTGACCGGCCTTGATCCCCGTGCCGCATAGGCTCGGGGTCTGGCACGTGGTCGTTCCGTTCGGGACGACCTTCCAGCCATGGGACTTCAGCAGCGCCGCCGCCGCCGACGTGGAGAACGGGTACGGGTTCGACGTCGCGTTGAACGCCACGAGCGGACTCGATGGAGCCGGCGGGATCGGACTGTAGGTCGCGTTGGCCGTCTTATCCAGGAAGGCGTCGATCCAGCCCGGCTGATCGATCAGGTGCTGGAACGCCTGGCGGAAGTACAGCTGCTTGAAGATCGGCCCGACCGTCGGGTTGTTGAGGTTCAGCGGGAAGTAGTTCACCGAGTAGCTCGCCGCCGCGTTGTAGTCGTAGCCCTCGGACTTCACCGCCGAGATCTGGGGCGCGTACTGCGACGGCAGGTTCGCGACGGTGATCGCGCTGGGGCCGCCCGACCGGATCTCGTTGAACACCGCGGTGTCGCTGGTGAACGGCAGCTCCACCAAGGTCAGCGTCGCCTTCGGCGTGCCCGAGTAGTCCGAGTTCGGGACCAGTGTCACCTGGCCCGAGCTGGTGAAGCTCTGGAGCTTGTAAGGACCGTCGACGACGCTCCAGATCGGCGAGTTCGACCACGAGCCGACCGACCTGCTCTGCGTGTCGAGGAACTTGTACACGGCCTCGGCGCCGGCCTTGGTCGAGTCGGGCAGATGGCCGTTGTCGCTCGTCGGCGCGGGCTGGGACAACGACGTCCGATCCCAGGCCAGCGGCACGGGGTAGATCTGCGACAGCTCGTTGTACAGGAACCACGTCGGGTTATAGGACCTATTGAGGTTCAAGACGACCGTGGAGGCGTTGGGCGTCGACATGCTCTTCAGGTTGTCCGGGAAGTACCCGGGAACGTAGCCGCAGTAGTTCGTCGACGGGCTGGCCTTGTACATGTTGATCCAGAACTCGACATCCCGCGAGGTGACCGCCTCGCCGTTCGACCATTTCCAGGGCTTTAGGTGGATCGTGACCTGGTTATCGGTCTTGTTCCAGTCCGGCGGATATGCCAGCGAGTAGCCGTAGTCGACCGTCGGCGTGTAGTTGTTGCCGTACCAGTACAGGCCTCGGTAGAGCATGTAGGAAAGCTGGTTGAGGTTGTTGGTACCGCAGACCTGGGCGCTGGTCATGGGAAAGATGTAGTTGGGCGCCGCGCTCGGGCCCTCGGTGTAGTACACGGTCCCACCCGACAGCCTCGTGCCCGCGGGAGCCGTTGGCTGGGTCAACCCTGGGCCGGTGGCCGGCGCGCCGGACGACGTGCTGCCGCTACTGCCACTGCTGTTGCTGCTTGCGGCGCTGCTGCTGTTGCTGGCACCCGAACCGCAAGCCGTGGTCAGGCCAGCCACCAGGACGATGGCGAGGGTCACCAATGACCCACGCGAAAGCCCCCGGACACGACCTGACCAATCGATCACTCGACGCACCTAACACCTCCAGATCGGCACCTCAGCACTCGCAACGACCGCGCGGGGTCGCTCGCCGAGCGAGTATCCGGTTGCCCCCTGACAAGTCGCTTTCAACCCGCTTACAGAGTCCGTCAGGCGCCTGGGACGGTGAGGTTGAGTCGTGCAAGTCGCTGTGGGTCAATCAGCGCGTCGATCTGGGCGATCTGTCCGTTGCTGACGGTGAAAGCCATCACCGACAGCGGGCGCCCGTTCGGCGCTACGACGGCTCCGGCTGCGCCGTTCACGAGCGCCGGCCGCATGAACGGGTACAGCCTGGCGTAGGTGGCGGTGTGCGCCGCCACGGCCTCGGCACCGTGAAGGACGAGCGAGGCTTGCTCGCGCAATCGGCCGCCGTCAATCCGAAGCTGGACGTCGGGGGCGAGCACCGCGACGAGTGCGTCGAAGTCGCCGTCGCGCGAGGCCGCGAAGAATGCCTCGACGACCTTTCGTTGTCGCGTGAGGTCGGGATCGGGCTCCGGGGAGCCCTGCATGTGCCGCCGTGCGCGGCTGGCCAGTTGCTGTGCGGCGGCCTCGGAGCGACTCAGGGCACCCGCGATGTCGGCGAACGGGACGCCGAACACGTCGTGGAGCACGAACGCCAGCCGCTCGGCTGGACTCAGCTCATCGAGGACCACGAGCAGCGCGAGCCCGACCGACTCGGCCAGCAGCGCCTCGTTTTCCGGGTCGACGTCCTCGTCAAAGCTCACGATGGGGTCCGGCACGCGAACTGACAGCGCCTCCCGGCGCGCCCGGCGGGAGCGCAGCATGTTCAGGCACACCCGCCCGACGACCGTGGTGAGCCAGGCCTGCATGTTCTCGACGCCCTCGGGGTCGCGGTCGTGGATCCGCAGCCAGGCTTCTTGAAGAGCATCGTCAGCTTCGCTCACCGACCCGAGCATGCGGTAAGCGACGGCGCGCAGATGCGACCGATGCTGCTCGAAACGTTCGGTCAGCCAGTCCTGCTCGTCGCTCATCAGCTGGGCTCCCTCACCAGTGGTCGTGGTAGCCAAGCGCCGTGATCAGGGCAGCCAGGGCCAGCACGAGGAAGCTGAGCGCTCCCCCGAGCGCGGGGTCGCGGGCCCGCAAGTGGGCGCTGACGGCACAGATGAAATACAGGACGAGGCCGATCGCGGCCGCCGTGCCGAGTACGGGCACGGCGAACCCGACCAGTAGCCCGACCGCGCCGGCACCCAGCAGCGTGCCGAACGGAATCATCCATGCTTGCGAAACGTGGACCTTGTCCGCCACGACCTTGACCGACTGGGCGCCGACGAAGTTCAGCGAAGCGGCATAGCCGTTGGCGAGCACCGCCAGGATCGTGACGACGACGTAGGGGATGTGCATACCTCACTGACACGCGCCGGGCGGAAAACCTGACACCGGCCAGAGCAAACGGCTCCGCACCTCGAGGTCATATCTAATCGCTATACACTAAGATAAATTGCGCCGAAACATATGAGAAGTTAATGAAAACGGGCTCCGTCGCGGTATAAATCCGCCATGCTTGATCCGGCGAAGGTTGGCCCGCTCGCGAACTCCAACTTTCGCCGGTTCTATGCGGGATATGCGACCTCGTTGCTCGGCACCGGCCTGTCGAACGTTGCGGTCGCCTTCGCGGTTCTAGATAGTGGACACGACTCGTCCGCGCTCGGTCTGGTCCTCACTGCCAGCGTCGGGATGACGATCGCGTTCCTGCTCGTCGGCGGCGTGATCGGCGACCGATTCAGTCGCCGCGCCGTGATGCTCGGCAGCGACGTGCTCCGGTTCGCCGCTCAGGGCGCCTTCGCCGGGCTCGTCCTCGCGGGACACCCATCCACCTGGTCGCTCGCTCTGTGCGCGGCACTGGTCGGCGCCGGCACCGGCCTCTTCAGCCCGACCCTGACGGCGCTCACGACCGAGATCATCGACGCCGAGCGCCTCCACGACGCCAACGTGCTGATTGGCCTGGCTAAGAGCGCCGGTGTGATCGCTGGACCCGCACTAGCGGGGGCACTCGTCGTGCTGACCAGCGCGGGGGTCGTGGTCGCGATCGATGCGGCGACCTATGCCGTCAGCGTGATCTCGCTGGCCCTGCTCGAGCTTCCGCCTGTCGTGAACGTGAAGCCTCAGTCGCTGCTCGCCGGGCTGGCCGACGGGTGGGGTGCATGGTCGTCGCGTTCTTGGATCTGGATCACGGACATCAAGTTCGCGTTCTCCAACGCGATCGTCTTGGCTCCCCTGCTCGTCCTCGGACCCACCATCGCCAAGCACCACCTCGGAGGCGCCGCGGCGTGGGGCACGATTCTCACCGCCCAGGGAGCCGGGGCCGTCGCCGCGGGCCTGCTCCTCGCGGGTCGAAGGCCGCGACGACCGCTGGTCGTGATCACGGTGGCACAGGCCGGCTGGTCGCTCCCGGTGCTTGCCTTGGCGCTGCTCTTACCGGTTCCGGTTATCGCCGCCGGAGGATTCCTCGCCGGCGTTGGCTCGGCGACGTTCCTCGCCATCTGGACCACCACGCTCCAGCGCAACGTACCCGGGCCACTTCTGGCTCGAGTCAGCTCCTACGATGATCTGGCTTCCTTCGCGCTCGGGCCGATCGGTTTGGCGTTCGCGGGACCGGTGGCGGCATCGATCGGCACGACTACTCTGCTCGCGATCGGGGGCGGTTGGCAGCTGCTCAGCACGGTGCTCGTGCTCGCGCTGCCCCAGACCAGAACCTTCGGGGAATCCTCGACCGAGCGTCTCGTACATTCGGGCGCCGCGTGACACTCGCTCGCCGCGAGTTTCGATCCCACCACCCGGCCGAGCTGCGCGCCCGCCACCGACACGCGCCGGCTACTGCTCGGCGTGGCCGTTCATGTAGTAGGTCCCGGTACAGGCGTTGATGTAGGTGCCGGGCGAGAACTTCTGCCTGTGCTGCGTGAAGTACCACTCGATCGCGTCGTACGCGGATCGCCCGTCGCAGGTGCCGAGCTGGAACAGCACGACGTGCGCTTTCTCGAACTTGCCCGCAGCCGTGATCTGGTGGGGCCCGACATACAGGGCCATCCCGGTTCCGGTCGCTCGGGCGCCGCCCCAGGAGCTCCAACGAATCACCTTGACCAGACCCGAGGGATCACCGCCGTTGAAGATCCTGCGCGGCTTCACGTGCCCATACCCCTGCTGGCCCATGCTCCACGGACCTGCGAGCACGGGTTCCTGCCCCGCCACCGCCACCGCCGTGCCGGCGACAACCAGCGCGACTGCCACCGCTGCCACGACCGCTGTGTGTCTCACGCCGTTTCGCATCTGCGCCTCCCCGGTGCTCCAGTCGGACTTGGTTAGCGTGAAAACCTACCTGAGCCGTTCGACGCGCTGGGCATCGGCCGCGACGCACCCGGTCTGTCAGAATCGACCCGCGGCTGACCGCGGAAGTCGGAGACGAGGCAGTAGGGCACACCTAGGATGCACTGGCGGGGGTTGGCAACGGGCGCGGCGCGGGGACCGCGCCGGCGTGTCGCGCTGCTGGCAGCGCTCGGCTGCGCCGTGGCGCCCGCGGGCGCGTCCGCCCAGGAGGCGACCGCCGGGGTCGGGCTCAGCGCCGGCGCATCGTCGATCTCCTGCGTGCTCTACCAGCTCTCCGGCTGCCCTGTGCCCAACCCCGGAAACGCGCTGTTCGATCGCTATCAGGCACTGTCGGTCGACCAGACGGGCGGGGCGAACTCGTTCCGGTACGGCAGAACGGGCATCCCCTGGGACGCGGTGAGCACCGGCGGGAGCGCGCTTGGCAGTCCGTGCACGCCCGAGTCACCGCCGCCGCTCTACTACGGGACGCCGTGGATCGAGCTCGCCGAGCGGTACGTGCTGGCGGCCCGCGCGGCTGGAATCGATCCGCTGATCGCGATCACCACCAACGGCGCCGCCCGCTACCCCGGCAACGGAAATCCGAGAGACCCGGCCAACCCGACGGCCAACCAGTATTTCTGCGCCTTCAAGGGACTTGTCTCGACACTCGACGCATTCGCCGCCGGCCACGGCGTGCGACCCCCGACCGAGTACGAGATCTACGACGAACCCGACGGCGCCATGGTGAGCAACGAATGCAACCCAACCCCGGATGGCGACCTGCCGCCGCATTACGCCGACCAGTGCGCCGCCTGGTACTACTACGAAGCCGACCGGGCCAACCGCACGCTGTTCGGGACCCGGTTGACCCTCGTGGCGCTCGCGGCCGATGGCGACAGCGCCAACGATCCCGATCTGGTCGCGATCAAGGCGTACGCGAGCTACCTGACCGGCACGATCGGCCTGTATCCGACCGTGTGGTCATTCCATCCCTACGAGGATCTGAGCGAGGCGGGCTTGCTCGACGACGGTGCGACCGCGCACCGCGACACGACCCGCGTCAGCGCCTACATCGCGTCGCTGTACGGGCGATCACGGCCGCAGCCGACAATCTGGCTCACCGAGGTGGCGGCCCAACTCACCGATCCGGTGGACACCTACTTCGGCGCGCCGGCGGGATGCAAGGTGGGGGAAGCCGACGATTCCCCGCCGACGCTGGGCGGCTGCCTGGACGGCAATCCGCGAGCCCAGGCATACGCTGCGAGCGACTTCCTGAGCCTCGCCCGCTCCGGTGCGGCTTTTCCCGGCCAGATCACGCGCATCTACTGGCACGAGTTCGACAGCGTGGCCGGGCAGCCGACGACATGGGACTCCGGGCTGGTCTCTCCCGGCGACAGCTACACGCGGGCGAGCTACTGCGTGCTGTCAGGAGAGAGCGTCGCCGCAACCCTGACCGATCCGGGCTGCGACAGCAAGGCGGGCGCCGAGGCCTCCGAGGACAGCCTGTTTCACCATCCCGAGCCCAACGTGGCGGTGCCGATCAAGAAGGATCCCGCGGGCGGCGCGTGTCCGCAGCCATGGTGCACGTTCAGTCTCGTTCGCCTCCGGCTCGCCGAGTTGGGCAGCGCCGCGTCGCCCGAACCGCTGGTTACGGCCGGCGCGGCTCAGACGCGGTAGCGCTCGGTTACCGCGGCCAGCTGGCCGGCCAGCTCGTTCAGCTTCTCGGCCGCCATCTGTGACTGGTGGGCGCCCTCGACGAACTGTGTCGTGCCGTCGTTGACGTGGGTCATGGCCTGCGCGATCTGCTCGATGCCGACGCTTTGCTGATGGGCCGAGGCGGCGATCTGCTGGGCCGCGTCGCAGGAAGCCTGGATTGTCCCCGACAGGCTGCGTATGCCCTCGCCGGCACGGTCGGTCAGCTCGAGTCCATGCTCGACCACCTTGGTGCCCTCCTGGCTGGCCATGACCGCGGCGCTCGTCGCCGTCTGCACGTCGCTCAGGATCGCCTCGACCTGCGCCGTCGCGTCCTTGGACTGCTCGGCCAGCTTCGTGACCTCCTCGGCGACGACGGCGAAGCCCCGTCCGTGTTCGCCGGCGCGCGCGGCCTCGATGCTGGCGTTCAGCGCGAGCAGCTTTGAGCGGTCAGCTAGGCCGTTGACGGTGGCGGTGATCTCGCCGATCTGCTGAGTGCGCTCGGACAGCGTGACGATGTCGCGGGCAATCGCGTCGACGCGCTCGCGGATCTCCTGCATGGCGGAGGCGATTGCGGTCACCGCGGTCGTCGCGCCGCCTGAAACCTGGAGCGAGTCGTTGGCGCGATCGGCGACCTCGCTGGCCAGCTGGGCGGTGTCCTCCGCCGCAACGCGAAGCTCGTTGACCGTCGAAGACGTCTGGTTGATGGCGGCTGATTGGAGGCTCGCGCTCTCGGTGTGGCGGCTGACCGAGGCCAGGATGTCGGCCGTCGAATCGCCGATGTCCTGCACTCCGGCCTGGATGTGGCCCGAGATCTGGGCGAGCCCGC
>Ga0335074_10000834_pt1 | contig 42144 bp, 37 predicted proteins | sample Lox_Sample_23_FD_206715 | JGI IMG/M metagenome (GOLD analysis project Ga0335074, IMG submission 206715) | Soil microbial communities from Loxahatchee National Wildlife Refuge, Florida, United States - Lox_Sample_2.3 | ecosystem: Environmental > Terrestrial > Soil > Wetlands | place: USA...
CCGCGGCGGTTCCCCGTCGTCCCGCTGCGGAGTGTCATACCCAGGTATGAGAACGCCCCGCGGTCAGCCCGCCGGATCGCCGGCGACGGCGGCGGCGACCGCCGGGTCCACCCGGATCGCCCCGGCGAACTCGGAGCCGAACGACGCCGGCACGACCTCGACGTCCAGGCCCGGCTCGGGCGCCTGCAGCATCTTCCCGCCGCCCAGGTAGATGGCCACGTGCGAAATGTAGCCGGGAGCGGTCGGATCGGTGTGGTAGAAGAGCAGGTCGCCAGCGGCCAGCTCGCTGACCGGCACGAGCGGCCCGGTCAGTGCCTGGTCGGCGGCCACCCGCGGCATGACCACCCCGGCCTGCGCCATCGACCACTGCACCAGCCCGGAGCAGTCGAACTGGAACGGCCCGGCGGCCCCCCATACATAAGGCATGCCGAGCCGGCTCTCGGCAGCGGTCAGGAACCTGATCAGCTGCGACTCGCTCAGCCCCGCCGAGCCCGTCGCGCCGGCCGTGCCCGCCGAGCCGGTCGCGGCCGCGACGCCGGACGAGGCCTGGGCCACCAGCGGCGCGATGGCAGCGCCCTTCGGCAGCACCTTCTTGATTCGGCGCATCAGCGTGCTCAGGTCGGCGTGCGGCGCGCTGATCACGATCGCGTTGCCCGCCGGCATGCCGAGCGAGCGCGCCACGGCGTCCGATACGACGGCGTCGACCCCGCCGATCCCGACCGTGCCGAGGCCGGCCAGCGGCAGTTCCTCGACCTTGCGGCCGGTGACCCGCACGTCCCGGCCCATCGGTACCCGGTCCAGCTTGCCCATCGTGTACGACATCGCCACGCCGCCGGCGGCCACGTTCTGCCATAGCCCGGCCGCGCGCGCGGTGGGCCCGGCGGCGAACACCCGGAACGCCGCCGGGTCGACCCCGAGCGTCGCGGTGAGGTTGCCGTCCATGTCGATCCGGGCCGCGTCGAGCGGCAGCGCAGCCGTCACCCCGGGCAGCCGTCGCACCGCCGTGGACAGGGCTGGGCTGAGCGTCGTGGGCGCCACCACGAACAGGTCGGCGGGCTGCAGCTTGCCCAGCGCGGGCATGGCGGGAGCCGACGAAGCTTTTCCGAAGTGCGAGACCGCGACATTCAAGGGTCCATTACGCACTAGCCCGGGCAGGACTGGCTCCCCGACGCTGCTCTGGCTTCCCGAGCCGCCGCCGGCCGGGCCGTGCACGCCGGCCGGCGTGGCGCCGCCGGCGGCGGAGGCCACTGCCGGAGAGGCGTCGCCCGCCGCCACGGCCAGCAAGGTCAGGAACGCCAGGCCGGCACCCAACGGGACCGCCATGCGGCGCGCTCCGCGCAGCCGCGCCATTTCAGGCAGCCGCACTACGTCGCTCCGTCTTCGTTGACCCGGCCTTCGTCCTCGCGGTGCACTAATACACCATGTCGCAAATGCCGCGCGGGTGTCTACCGCCGTTAGCGGTAAATGGAGCTGTCAGGTTGGTGAATTGGCGGGGCCGCCGGCCTCCGCCAGCTCGGCGCGCAGCTGGTCCGGCTCCGTGACCGGCAGCCGGCAGGCGAAGTCGCGGCAGACGTAGGCGGCGGGCGCGCCCCCGACCGGCTCGCGGCCGGCCAGCAGCGGCACCGCGGCCGCGCCGTCGTCCCGACCGTCGGCCTGGCCGTCGGGCTGGCCGCTGCCGAGCGCGATCACCGCTCCCGGCGGCGCCGCGTACAGCGCCATCCGGTGCAGCGACTCGGTGCGCTCGTCGCCGGGCGGCCCGACGACGGCAATCTCGGCCGGCCCGCTGACCATGGCCTCGGCGACGGCCAGGCCCCAGCCCGCGAAGCGCGGGTACCGCGAGGCGACCGCGGGCAGCGGGCCGAGCGCCCCGGCGGCCGCCTCGCGGTGCCGGGCCGATCCGGTCAGCGCGGCGTAGCTGAGCAGCGCCCCGGCCACCGCGAACGTCCCCGACGGGCTCGGCCCGTCGGCGGGGTCGGCCGGACGGAAGATCAGCCGCTCGCCGTCATCCGCTGTGTCGAAGAAGCCGCCGCCCTCGTCCCCGAACCGGTCCAGCGCGGTCTCCAGCAGCTCCCCGGCAAGGGTCACCCAGCGGCCGTCGCCGGTGACCCCGGACAGAGCCAGGTACCCCTCGGCGACGCTGGCGTAGTCCTCGAGCACGCCGGCGCCGGTGCCCGGCACCCCGTCCCGCGAGGTCCGCAGCAGCCGCCCGCCGGACAGGTGCGTCCGTGCCAGCAGCTCGGCCGCGCCGGTGGCCGCCTCAACGAACCCGGGACGCTCCAGCAGCAGGCCCACCTCGGCCAGGGCGGCGATGGCCAGGCCGTTCCAGGCGGCGACGACCTTGTCGTCCCGCCCCGGCCTGACCCGCTGCTCCCGCGCGGCCAGCAGCGCGGCCTGGATCCCCTCGAACCGCTCGGCGTCGGCCGGGTCGGCCCGCAGTTGCAGCACCGAGGAACCGTGCTCAAACGTGCCGTCGCCGGTCACGCCGAACACCTCGGCCGCGTACTGCCCGTCCGCCGGGCCGAGCACCTCGCGCAGCTGAGCGGGCGTCCAGACGTAGAACTTGCCCTCCTCGCCCTCGCTGTCGGCGTCCAGGGCCGAGGCGAAGCCGCCCTCGGCCGTGCCCAGCTCGGCCAGCATCCAGGCGCAGGTGTCGGCGGCCACCCGGCGCGCCAGCGGGGATCCGCTCCGGCGCCACCAGTGCGCGTAGACCCGGGCCAGCAGCGCGTTGTCGTAGAGCATCTTCTCGAAGTGCGGGACCACCCAGCCGGCGTCCACCGAATAGCGCGCGAATCCGCCGGCGAGCTGGTCGTACATGCCGCCGCGCGCCATCGCCTCCAGCGTCCCGGCCGCCATCCGCAGCGCCGATTCGCCGGACGGCCCGCCGTCGCGCTCGCGGTGGCGCAGCAGGAACTCCAGCACCATCGACGGCGGGAACTTCGGCGCCCCGCCGAAGCCGCCCAGCCGCGCGTCGTAGTCGCCCTGCAGTCCCGTCACGGCCGCCTCGATCGAGCTGGCCAGCGCGCCGGCGGCCGGCGCCTCGCCGTGCCCTCCGCCTGCCATCTGCTCGGCCAGTGCCCCGGCGATCCGCTTCGCCTGGCCGGTGACGGCCCCCTGGTCCTTGCGCCAGGCGTCGGCCACCGTGGCGACGAGGTGCTGCAGCTGATCACGCGTGAAGTACGTGCCGCAGTAGAAGGGCTCGCGGTCCGGGGTCATGAACACCGTCATCGGCCAGCCGCCCTGGTTGGTCATGATCTGGGTCGCGGTCATGTAGACCGCGTCCACGTCCGGCCGCTCCTCGCGGTCCACCTTGATCGACACCAGGTTCTCGTTCATCAGCGCCGCTGTGGCGTCATCCTCAAACGACTCGTGCGCCATCACGTGACACCAGTGGCACGCGGAATACCCGACGGAAAGCAGCACCGGGACCCCGCGGTCGCGCGCCGCCGCGAACGCCTCGTCGCCCCAGGGCCACCAGTCCACCGGATTGTCCGCGTGCTGCAGCAGGTACGGGCTCGTCGCGTTCCTCAGCCGCTCAGCCATACCCCCATCTTCCCCCGGGAGCTGCCGGGGTACCGGGATGCGGGTCGGCGGAAAACCTGGCGAAGGCTGCTACCGTGCGTGTGTGACCACTTCCAGGCCGGCTCCGTCACCGCTCGGCCGCGGCACCCGGGTGCGGGGCACCCGGCAGGCCGAGGCCCTGTCAGCGGTGCTGGACGGCCTGCCCGGATTCTGCAGCGCCCAGCAGATCCACGCTGAGCTGCGCAACCGCGGCGAGCACGTCGGGCTGACCACGGTCTACCGGCACCTGCAGGTGCTCAGCGAGGACGGCCGGGTCGACGCGATCCGCGACGCCAACGGCGAGACGCTCTACCGCAAGTGCCGCACCGACGCGCATCACCACCACCTCACCTGCCGCAACTGCGGGAAGAGCGTGGAGGTCGAGGGGCGAGCGGTCGAGCGGTGGGCCGAGCAGGTGGCCGCAGAGGCCGGCTTTACCGACGTCGGCCACACGGTCGAGCTGTTCGGGCTGTGCCCGGACTGCTCCAAGGGCTAGCGCTCGGCGGCCGACTCCCCGACGTGCTTGGCGAGCCATTCGCGGAGCGGGATGCTGGCGGTGAGGAACCCGGCCACGCGCTCCCTGGCCGCCCGCGTCCCGAGCCAGGGCTCGACCGGCCAGTGCTGCCAGGCGACCAGCCCCTTGTAGCGCAGCAGCCCGATCCGGGGGTGGTCGGCGGGGTAGCCCCGGGGCGCGGTCTTCAGCACGTCACGGCCGTGCACCCCGATCCCCTGGCGCTCAATGGCGGCGATCACGAGCTCGAGGTCGGGTCCGGCCACCTCGCCCGCCACCGCGCGCCGGTACCGGTCCAGCTGGTCCGGGGCCATGCCGTACATCCCGCTGCCCACGGCGAGGCCGTCCGCCGACAGCTGGATGTATCCCACGCCCAGGGTCGCGGCGATATGGGTCTTGTACGGCGACTTGTCCTTGCTGAACCTGATGTCCCGGTACGGCCGGAAGACCCGGCCCTCGCCGAACTCGGGCGCGAGCTCCTCGAGGAGGTCGGTCATCGGGCCCAGCACCGCCTCCTCGTAGAGCGCCTTGTGCTCGGTCCAGTAGGCCTTCGAGTTGTCGGCCCCGAGTCCGTCATAGAAGTCGAGCGCCTCGGCGGGCCAGCCCTCAAACGACATCGCCGGCTCCTCTCACGGCTTGCGCGCCACCACGGCGTAGGCCGGGTCTTCGGCCGGATCGAGGCCGGTCCCCGGTCGCCAGCGCGGGGTGGACACGATCCCCGGCTCGACCAGGTCGAGGCCGGCAAAGAACCGGGCCACCTCGTCGCGGGTGCGCCCGTGGGACACCACGCTCCCGAGGCGCTGGTTGAAGCGGTTGGTCATCTCGGCGATCTGCTCGGGGTGGATGTCGCGGGCCGGGTGCGAGATCACCAGGTAGCTGCCCGAAGGCAGCGCGGCCATCAGCCGCCCCACCACGTCCCACGGGTCATCGTCGTCGGGAATGACATGCAGGATCGCCAGCAGCATCAGCGCCACCGGCCGGGAGAAGTCGAGCGTCTGCCTTGCCTGGGCCAGGATCGTCTCCGGATCGCGCAGGTCGGCCTGGATGTAGGCGGTGGCTCCCTCCGGGGTGCCGACGAGCAGGCTCTGCGCGTGTACCAGCACGACCGGGTCGTTGTCCACGTACACCACGCGGGTCTCGGGCGCGATGCGCTGCGCCACCTCATGGGTGTTGCTCGCGGTGGGCAGCCCGGTCCCGATGTCCAGGAACTGGCGGATGCCCTGGTCGGCGACCAGGTAGTTCACGGCCCGGGCCAGGAACGCGCGGTTCTGCCGAGCCCAGGTGACCAGCCCGGGAAAAGCCGCGAGCGCCTGGTCGGCGGCCTCGCGGTCCACGGCAAAGTTGTCCTTGCCGCCGAGCAGGTAGTCGTAGATCCGCGCCTGCCGCGCCACGGAGGTGTCGACCGCCGACGCGCCGCCGCCCTCATTCTCGGTCATCCGCCCGGCCGTCCTTCCCATCGCTGGTGCCGACCCGCAGGATATATGCGCGCCCCCGGCCGTTCCGGGGGACGCCACGCCCATTCGAAAGGAAAGGCGGCCCAATGTCTACGTCCTACCCGGAGGAACTCGGCGGGCTCGCGGCCCTCGTCACCGGCGGCGCCTCCGGGATCGGCCTGGCCACGGCGCGGCTGATGCAGGCACGCGGCGCGCGGGTGGCGATCCTCGACCGCGAGATACCCAGCAACGTGCTGGCCGGCGGGGGCTTGCACCCCGTGCTGGCCGACGTCACCGACGACGACGCGGTCCGCTCCGGGGTGGCCGACGCGGCCGAGGCGCTCGGGGGCCTGGACATCCTGGTCAACAACGCGGGCATCGGCGCGGCCGGCACGGTCGAGGACAACGACCTCGGCGAATGGCGGCACGTCCTGGACGTGAACGTGCTCGGCGTGGTCCGCGCCACGCGGGCCGCGCTGCCCGCGCTGCGCGCGGCCGCCGCCCGCCGTGGCACCGCCGCCATCGTCAACACCTGCTCGATCGCGGGCGTGGCCGGCCTGCCGCAGCGCGCGCTGTACTCGGCGACCAAGGGCGCGATCTACGCGCTGACCCTGGCCATGGCGGCCGACCACGTCCGCGAGCAGATCAGGGTCACGTGCGTCACCCCGGGCACGGTCGATACGCCGTGGGTGGGCCGGCTGCTCCAGGCCGCGCCCGACCCGGCGGCCGAGCGCGCGGCGCTCACCGCGCGCCAGCCGGCAGGCCGGCTGGTGTCGGCCGACGAGGTAGCGGGGGCGATCGCGTACCTGGCCAGCCCGCTAGCGGCGGCGGTCACCGGCGTGGCCCTTCCCATCGACGGCGGCATGCTGGGCCTGCGCGTCCGGCCACCGGGCCAGCGATAGATCGGATGACTTGCCGATCTGGCGACGCGCCTGGTGAACGGTCCGGAGTCAGAAAACGCCCGTAAAGCGCCGGATATCGTTTCGGTGACGGTACGGCGCACGATCCCGGCCGCCCGTTGACATCTCCAGACATCGGATCTATTTTCCAGGCACGTGTGAGCGCCTGCCCGCTCGGGCGAGACGTGCGGGCAGGCGCGCAGCCCCGGCACAGGAGGACCGATGGTGTTTCGCAGACGCTTCGGCGCATCAGCCGTGGCCGGCCTGGCGGCCGCGGCGCTCATCACGGGCATGGCCGCCTGCGGCTCCAGCTCGAGCCCGGGTTCCAAGGCCAGCTCGTCATCCAGCTCGGCGACGATCCCCATCGGAGTCGATCTGACCTACAACAACACCGCGTTCTGGGCCGCCTACATCAACTACGAGTCGCAGTACGCCAAGCAGCTGCACATCAAGCTGATCGGCCCGCTGCTGGCCGCGGCCAACGCCAGCCTGCAGAACCAGCAGATCGAGGAGCTGGTCAACGAGGGCGCCAAGGCGGTCGTCGTCAACCCGGAGACCGCGACCAGCCTCGGCCCGGCGATCTCTTACGCGGCCGCGCACCACGTGAAGCTGATCTCGGTCGACACCATCGTCGGGGTCGGCAAGGTGTACATGGTCGTGCGCGCGTCCAACCTCATCTACGGCCTGGACGCCTGCGCCTACATCAGCTCCCGGGTGAAGTCCGGCTACGTGCTCGACCTCGAGGGCGACCTGACCTCATCCAACGGCGCGGACCGGACCAACGCGTTCAACGCCTGCATGGCCGCGAACGACCCGGGCGTCACGATCCTGAAGGACCCGACGGTCTGGGTCGACGCGACAGCGGTGACCGACGCCCAGAACGCGGTCAACGCCTACGGCAGCAAGCTCAAGGCGATCTACGCGCAGTGGAGCAGCCCGGACACCGGCGTCCTGCCGCTGCTCAAGCAGAAGGGCCTGACCGGCAAGGTGCTCGTGGTCAGCGACGACGGGGTCCCGTTCGAGATGTGCGACATCGGCCACGGGACCACCGACGCCTCGCAGTCCCAGCCCGCGAACCTGTACGCCGAGTGGGCGCTGAAGTACGCGGTCGACGCGGCTAAGGGCGTCACGCTCAAGCCGGGCGACCCGGGCGGCGGGGCGCCCTCGCTGCAGATGCTCTCCTACCAGGGCGACTCCAACCTCGGTGACCCGATCATCGCGCCGTTCGTCACCAAGGCCACGCAGACCCTGACGGTCAAGCCGGTGGACGGGCTGTCCGGGACGGTCACGACCACCCCGGTCAGCGACGCGCAGCTGTGGGGCAACGTCTACGGCTCCCAGCACGGCGGGGTGTGCAGCGCCGCCGCCGCGGCTGGATGACCGAAGCGGCCACGTCCGCTGCCCCGGCGGCCGGCGACGCGCCGGCCGTCGAGGCAGCGGGCATCTACAAGCAGTTCGGCAGCACCCAGGCGCTGCGCGGGGTGAACCTCACCCTGCAGGCGGGGCGCTGCCTCGGCCTGGTCGGCCGCAACGGCGCGGGCAAGTCGACCCTGGTGTCGATCCTGTCCGGCATCTACCCTCCCGACGCCGGGGAGGTGCGCTTCGACGGCCGGCCCGCCCCGCCGCTCGGAGCGGCGGGCGAATGGCGCCGCCGCATCGCCACGGTGTTCCAGCACTCGATGGTGGTGCCCGAGCTCACTGTGGCCGAGAACGTGTTTCTCGGCCACCACCCGGGACCGGCCGGCCTGGTCGACTGGCGGGCGATGCGCCAGCAGGCCCGTCAGATCATGGCCGACTGGGGCTTCCCGCTCGACGTCAACCAGCCCTGTGCCCGGCTGTCTGTGGAGCAGCGGCAGATCGTGGAGATCGCCCGCGCCCTGGCCGCCGGCACCCGCTGCCTGCTGCTGGACGAGCCGACAGCGGCCCTGGAGCGGGCCGCCGTGACCCGGCTGTTCGAGCGCGTGCGCCAGCTCACCGACAGCGGCGTCGCCGTGCTGTACATCTCACATCACCTGGAGGAGGTGTTCGAGATCTGCCAGGACGCCGCCGTGATCCGTGACGGCGAGCTGGTGCTGACCTCCCCGGTCAAAGACCTGTCTAAGGAACGCACCGTCGCGGCCATGGTGGGCACCGAGAACCCTGCTCTGGCCGCGGCGGCCCCCGCCGCGGCGCAGCCCGGCGAACCGTCCGCTCCGGCCGGTGCCTGCCTGGAAATCGAGCACCTCAGCGCGGCCTCACCGCAGGGGCCGGTGCGGGACGTCTCGCTGCGGATCAGGCCGGGCGAGCGGGTCGGGGTGACCGGGCTGCTCAGCGCCGGCGTGACCACGCTGGCCCGGGTCGTAGCGGGCGCCGCGCCGTACGAGTCCGGCACGGTGGCGATCGGCGGGCAGCCGCTCCCGCCCGCCCGGCGCGACCGGGCGCTCAGGGCGGGCGTCGGCTACATCCCGGAGGACCGCCAGGCCGAGGGCTTCGTCTCGCTGCTCGGCGTGGCCGAGAACGGCACGATGACGATCGTCGACTGGCTGGCCCGCCGTCTCGGCTGGTTCCGGCCTAGGTCCAGGTCCGCGGCCATGGCCCCGCTCGCGCGCACGCTGTCGATCGTCTCGGCGGGCCTGGGCCAGCCGGTCGGCGAGCTGTCCGGCGGCAACCAGCAGAAGGTCACGGTCGCCCGCTCCATCGCCCGCCAGCCGCGGCTGATCGTGGCCATCGCGCCCACCCGCGGCGTGGACGTGGCCTCGAAGTCGCTGCTGCTGGCCGAGCTGGCCGCGGTGACCGAGCGCAGCGGCGCGGGCCTCCTGCTGGCCACCGACGAGCTGTCCGACCTGGACATCTGTCACCGGGTGGTGGTCCTGGTGCGCGGCGAGCGGTTCGCGGAGTTCGGCGCGCCGCCGTTCGACCGGGAGGCGCTGATCGCGGCGACCGAGGGCCTGGCGGTTGCCGGCAGCGGCGACGGCGGCCCGCCACAGCAGACCGAATCCGACGAGCGGGGGACAGCATGACGGATATCTCCGAGCGGAGCCGGGCCGAGGTCGAGGCGATCCTGCAAGGCCGCAGCCGCCGGGCGGCCGCGATCTCGCTGGTCCGCGAGGCGGCACTGGTCCCGGTCCTGATCGTGCTGATCATCGTCGGCACGGTGGTCAACCCGGCGTTCCTGACGGCCTCCAACTTCTCCGGCATCGGCGCGCAGGTCTCGGCGCTCGGCGTGACCGTGGTCGGCGAGAGCCTGATCCTGCTGATCGGCGGGATGGACCTCTCGCTCGAGGGCACCTACGGCCTCGCCCCCACGGTCGCGGCCTGGCTGATGGTGCCCGTGCTCGAGTACGGCTCCGGCCTCGATCTCAGCCCGTACCTCGCGATCGTGATCCTGCTCGCGGTTGGCGCGGCCATCGGCCTGATCAACGGGCTGCTGATCGTGAAGGGCCGGCTCAACGGGTTCATCGTGACGCTCGGCATGACGATCGTGCTGGCCGGGGTGCAGCAGGGCATCGTGAAAGGCAACACGCTGTTCAACCTGCCCGCCGCGTTCAACTACCTGGGCGCCAAGGAGTTCGGCCAGTTGCCGGTCTCGCTGATCGTGGCCGCTGTGATCTTCGTCGGGACCGGCCTGTTCCTGCGTTACCACCGGGCCGGACGCGCGATCTACGCGGTCGGCGGCAACCGCGAGGCGGCCCGCGCGGCCGGCATCAAGGTCGACCGGATCAGGATCGGCGTCTACATAACCGGCAGCGTCCTCGCCGCGATCGGCGGGCTGATGGAGGCGGGCCGGGTGAGCGCGGTCACCGGCACCCAGGGCTACCAGGAGGGCATCATCTTCGCGGTGTTCGCGGCGGCCGTGATCGGCGGGGTCAGCCTGCGCGGCGGCCGCGGGAACATGGTCGGCGCGGCGTCCGGCGTGATACTGCTCGGCCTGGTCCAGAACATCCTCGACCTGTCCAACGTCTCGAACTACTGGATCGAGGCGGTCGACGGCGGGGTCATCCTGTTCGCCCTGCTGCTGGCCAGGATCATCGGCGGAGAGGCCACCGCCGAATGAGCGGGGAACAGAGTATGAGCAGGATCCTCGGCTTCGACACCTACGACGTGCGCTTCCCCACGTCACGGAGCCTTGACGGGTCGGACGCGATGAACCCCGCGCCCGACTACTCGGCCGCCTACCTGGTGCTGCGCACTGACGCGCCGGACGGGCTAGCCGGGCACGCGCACGTGTTCACGATCGGCCGCGGCAACGACATCCAGCTCGCCGCGCTGCGCGCGCTCGAGCCGTTCCTGGCCGGCCGGGATCTCGACGAGACCCTGGCCGACCTAGGCGGGCTGTCCCGGGCACTGGTAGGCGACAGCCCGCTGCGCTGGCTCGGCCCGGAGCGGGGTGTGGTGCACATGGCCATCGGCGCGGTGCTGAACGCGTGCTGGGACCTGGCCGCGCGGCGGGCCGGCAAGCCGCTCTGGCGGCTGCTGGCCGACCTCACGCCGGCGCAGATCGTCGCCCAGGTCGACTTCCGCTACCTGGCCGACGCGCTCACCCCCGACGAGGCGCTCGACCTGCTCGAACGGGGTCGCGCCGGGCGCGAGGAGCGGGCCGCGGCCCTGATCCGCGACGGCTACCCGGCGTACTCGTCCACGCCCGGCTGGCTCGGCTACTCCGACGACAAGCTGGCCGAGCTCTGCGCGCAGGCGGCGGCGGACGGCTTCGGCAAGGTCAAGCTCAAGGTCGGCGCCCGGCTCGAGGACGACATCCGCCGCTGCCGGGTCGCCCGCGCGGCGGTCGGCGAGACCACCGGCATCGCCCTGGACGCGAACCAGGTCTGGGACGTGCCCACGGCCATCGCATGGATGCGGGCGCTGGCCCCGGTGCGGCCGGAGTGGATCGAGGAGCCGACCAGCCCGGACGACATCCTCGGCCTGGCCCGGATCCGCCGGGAGATCAGCCCCTCCCGGGTGGCGACCGGCGAGCACGTCGCGAACCGGGTGATCTTCAAGCAGCTGCTGCAGGCCGGGGCGATCGACATCATGCAGATCGACGCCTGCCGGGTGGCCGGAGTCAACGAGAACCTGGCCAACCTGCTGCTGGCCGCGAAGTTCGGGATCCCGGTCTGCCCGCACGCCGGGGGCGTGGGCCTGTGCGAGATCGTGCAGCACCTCGCGATGTTTGACTACGTGGCGCTGTCCGGGACCACGGACGGCCGGGCGATCGAGTGGATCGACCACCTGCACGAGCAGTTCGTCACCCCGGCGCGGGTCCGCCGCGGCCGCTACCTCGCCCCGTCCGATCCGGGGGCGTCCACCGAGCTGCGGTCCGAGGCACTGGCCGAGTTCTCGTTCCCGGCTGGGCCCGCGTGGGCCGCTACCGTAAAAGCATGACATTGCCGGACGCTGCGCTCGGGCATACCGGGCTGCGAGTCACCCGGCTTGTGTTCGGCACCGCGCCGATCGGCGGGCTGTTCGCTCCGGTCGGCGAGGACGCCGCGCTGGCCACGCTGGACGCCGCCTGGACGGCCGGTATCCGGGCGTTCGACACGGCGCCGCACTACGGGGTGGGCCTGTCCGAGCAGCGTCTGGGCCGGTTCCTGGACGGCCGGCCCCGCGACCAGTACGTGCTGTGCACCAAGGTCGGCCGGCTGCTCGTGCCGGCGGACGGCGACGTCGAGGGCGCCGAGGGCTTCCACGGCACGCCGCGGCTGACCCGGGTCCGCGATTACAGCCGCGACGGCGTCCTGGCCTCTCTCGAGGAGAGCCTGCGCAGGCTCGGCACCGACCGGGTCGACATCGCGCTGATCCACGACCCCGACGAGCACGGGCGGCAGGCCCTGGACGAGGCCTACCCGGCGCTGGCCGCCCTGCGAGCCGAGGGCGTGATCGGGGCGGTCGGGCTGGGGATGAACCAGACCGAGATGCTCGAGTGGTTCCTGCCCCGGGCCGACCTGGACTGCGTGCTGGTGGCCGGGCGGTACACGCTGCTGGACACCAGCGCCGCCGCCTCGCTGCTGCCCGAGTGCGCCCGCAGGGGCGTGGCCGTGCTGGCCGGGGGCGTGTTCAACAGCGGCGTGCTGGCCGACCCCGGGCCTGACGCCACTTACGACTACCAGCCGGCGCCGCCGGAGCTCGTGGACCGGGCCCGGCGGATCGCCGCGGCCTGCGCCCGCCGGGCCGTCCCGCTCGGCGCCGCAGCGCTGCGGTTCACGCTGCGCCATCCGGCGGTGACCGCCGCCGTGGTCGGGGCGCGCCGCCCGGAGGAGATCCGCGAAGACGCCGGCTACCTCGTGACACCACCGCCCGCCTCATCTCCCGCACACCCGCCCGAGCCCCCTCCCGCACACCCGCCCGGGTCGCTCCCCGCACACCCTCCCGTGCACCCGCCCGGGTCGCTCCCCGCACACCCGCCCGAGCCCCCTCCCGTGCACCCGCCCGGGTCGCTTCCCGTGACGTTGTTTGATGAACTATTCGAGGAACTGATCCAGGACGGACTGGTCACGGATCCTGCCGGGGGCACGCGATGATGGTCGACGCGCATCACCATGTCTGGGACCCCGCACGACGACGGCACGCCTGGCTGGACGAGTACCCGGGGCTGAACCGCCGGTTCGGGCTGGACGATTTCGAGCGCGAGGCGGCGGCCGCCGGGGTCACCGCCAGCGTCCTGATCCAGGTCCTGCCCGATTCCGGCGAGACTGCCGCGTTCCTCGCCGCGGTGGACAAGTCCGACCTGGTCCGGGGCGTGGTGGGCTGGACCGACCTGACCAGCCCGGCCGCTGCCGACGAGATCGCGCGGCTGCGCGCCCTGCCCGACGGCAGCCGGCTGGTCGGCATCCGGCACCTGGTCCAGGACGAACCGGATCCGGACTGGCTGCGGCGCTCCGACGTGCGCCGCGGCCTGCGCGCGGTCGGCGCGGCGGGCCTGACCTACGACCTGCTGGTCAGGCAGGGCCAGCTCCCGGCCGCACTCTCGGTCACCGGCGACCTGGCCGACGTACGGTTCGTGCTCGACCACGGGGCCAAGCCCGGCATCGCCACCGGCAACCGCGAGCCGTGGGCCTCGCTAATCAGCGACATGGCTGCGAGGCCGAACGTGTTCTGCAAGGTGTCCGGCCTGGTCACCGAGGCCCCGCCGGGCTGGCGGCCGGCCCATATCGCCCCGTACATTGACCACCTGCTGGACTGCTTCGGGCCGCGGCGGCTGATGTTCGGATCGGACTGGCCGGTCTGCACGCTCGCGGCCAGTTACGCCGAGGTGCTGGACCTGGCCCGCGGCTCGCTCGGCAGCCGGCTCGGCGCGGACGAGCTCGCCGCGGTTTTCGCCCGTAACTCCATCGCCGTTTACGGGCTCGATCTAAAGAACTGACGCCAGCCACTGCTCCACGCTGGCGATGTGCACGGTGGCCCACGATCTGGCCACCTCGGGGTCGCCCGAGGCGAGCGCGTCCAGGATCGCCCGGTGCTCGTCGAGCGTCCGTTCCCTGGCGCCCGCCTGGGTCAGGCCGCGCCAGATCCGGGCCCGGGTCGTCGGCGCGGACAGCGTCTCCAGCAGCGAGCACAGCACCGAGTTGCCCGAGCTGGCGGCGATCCGGCGGTGGAACTCCAGGTCGTTCGCGACGAGGTCCTCGATCTCGGGGTGCCTGCCCAGGCCGTCGAGCAGGCGGCCGAGTCCTCCGATCTCATCCTCGGTGATCCGCTCGGCGGCCATGGCCGTGGCCGCGGGCTCCAGGATCCTTCTGACCTGCAGGAACTCGAGCACCGTGGCGTCTTTGTGGAAGTCGACGATGAAGCTCAGCGCCTCGAGCAGCACCGCGGGCTCGAGGCTGGTCACGTAGGTGCCGTCGCCGCGCCGCACGTCCAGGATGTTGACCAGGGAGAGCGCCCGCACCGCCTCGCGCAGCGAGCTGCGCGAAAGGCCGAGTTCGGCGGCCAGGTCCGCCTCCTTGGGGAGCCGCTGCCCGGCTCGCAGCGTGCCGGAGACGATCATCGATTTGATCTTCTCGATGGCCTCGTCGGTCACCGCCACCGGAGACCCTCCGTCCCCCGATAGATCCGATGTTTCCCCTAAGTATGCGTCCAGTTCAGGGGAGACGTGGCCGGGCCAACCGGGCCTGGCTGCCGGATCTACATGGGCGGGTGATGGTGGTGGTGACGCGGGAACGGGTCCTGCACCGGAGGAGGCGTCGCGACCGGCGAGGGCGTCGATGCGGGGGTCGGTGAGGCCGACGGGCGCGGCGCTGGCGACCGAGTGCTGGACGGCGCGGGCTTGGCCGCCGGGCGCGTGCGCCGGCGGGCGGGCGAGGACGGCGTCGTGGTCGCCGGGCTGGGCTGCGCGATCGCGGCCGGCGCCGGGCGTTGCGGCGGCTGCGCCGATGGGCCGTTGCTGGACGCGAGGGTCAGCGCCAGGCCGGTGCCCGCGAACGCCACCACGACCAAGCCGCCCGCCGCCAGGACGCGCTGCTGGCGGGACGCGTTCCGCAACGGGCCACGCACCTGGCCCGGCTGGCCCGCCCGGCGCCGCCCGGCCGTCGGCCGGGAATGCTCCGCCGTGCGCGACGGTGGCGCGGCGTGCTCAGCCGCGAACGAATGCGTCACGACGTGCTCGGCGGCGCCCGACGGCGGCGCGGCGTGCTCGGCGCCAGTCGACACGACGTGCTCGGCGGCGCCCGACGGCGGCGCGGCGTATTCGGCCGCATCCCACGGGGGCGCGGCGTGCTCGGCCGGATGCGACGGCGGCGCGGCTTCCTCGACCGTGAACGGGGACAGCGCGGCCGGCTCGGCCGGATGCGACGGCAGCGCGGCATCCTCGACCGTGAACGGGGACAGCGCGGCCGGCTCGGCCGGATGCGACGGCAGCGCGGCATCCTCGACCGAGAACGGGGACAGCGCGGCCGGCTCGGCCGGATGCGACGGCAGCGCGGCATCCTCGGCGGCGGGCGACGGCGGCGCGGCAGGCTCGGCCGGCCGGGGTGCGCGGCTCGCCCGCCGCGACGTCTCGCGTGCCCGGCGCGGCGCGGCTCGGGTGCCGCGCGCCGATTCACCTGCGCGGCGGCGCCGGGCCGGGGCGGCGGCGCGGCCACCCGCCGAAGGCTTCTTGTCGGCCTTCACCCGGACCGCGGTCAGGTAGCCGGGCGTGGCCTTCACGCTGAGGTAGACCGGGGCGACCCAGCCGCCCAGCGAGCGGCCAAGGTCGGCAAGCTCGATCGCGGCGGCGCGGCACTCCCGGCAGGCGCGCAGATGGGGCAGCGTGGCGAACTGGTCGAGGCTGCTCGGCGCGCCGTCCGTGCCGTGGCCGAGCCCGCCGACCGCCTCGCGGCAGTCCTCGCGGGCCAGGCCGGACTCGTAGAGCTTCAGGTAGGCCTGAACGTAGGCCTCGCTGGCGTTCGCGGCGAGCTCGGCGACGTCGTCGGCCGTGACGCCCAGGATCGCGGCGGTCTGGGCCGGATCGGACTGCTCGATCACCGCGTGCCACAACGCCGCGCGCTGCCGTTCTGGCAGCGCCGTGAACGCCCGGTGCAGCAGCGACCCGGCCAGCTCAGCGTCGGGGGCCTCGGCGCCCTCTACCTCCTGGCCGGCCGCCCGCCGGACCTCGGTCAGCAGGAACGGGCGCAGCGCGGCCTCGGGCCCGCCGCCGTCGCTGAGCAGGGCGTGCAGCCGGACGAACGCCGCCGACAGCACGTCTTCCGCCTGATCTGGCTGAGCTACCAGGCCGGCCAGGCTGCGCGCCGCTGCCACGTGACGCTCGTGCAGCTGCGCGTACGCGACCGCGTCGCCGGACGCGATCGCGTTAATCAGCGCGGCGTCGTCCCTGGATTCCGGCTCGGTGGATGACTCGCCCATCACGTATCGTCCCGGTTCGGTCACTTAGTCCGACTGATTCCGGGACATCATCTCGTGTTCGCGGCCCACGCGTGGCGGCTTCCGCAGAGCCGGCCGGGCCGCTCAGCCGGCGGGGCACGACGGCCAGCGCAGGCCCGCCGTGCGGAGAATGTGTAGCGGGAGGACCGGGTGGCTGACCTTCTCGCTGGGCGGATCGGAGATCATCACGCCCGGCCCTGACGCGATCGCGTCGCCGTACTTCGGGGTGACCTTGGCGTAGGCGCCGGTGCTCGTGCTGGCCAGATAGGTCGCCGCGGTCGTGGTCCAGGCCAGCGAGCCGGGGCCAAGGGCCAGCCCGGCGAAGTACGCGCCCGCCGGGAGCGTGAGCACGACCCGGGCGCGCTGGTCCGGGGCCGGAGAGTAATAGAGGCTGGTCAGGTCCGGGCTGAGGTACGCCGTCCGGGTCCCGTCGGTGACGACGACGTCGGTTCCGTGCACCGCGCGCAGCACAGCGGGGAGCGCGGCGGGACGGCCGGTGCTCAAGGTGATCGCGTGCAGCGTGGTCTGTGCGCCCGGCCGGTCGGACTCCGGCCACACGAGCAGGTTCCGGTAGAAGAACGGGGGCTGGGTGTGCCCCTGGCGGACGATCCGGACCCGGCCGGTGGCCAGGTCGGCCAGCCTGACCTCGACCTCGCCGCCCGCGCCGTACCCCTGGGCCCAGGCCGCGTAGTGCCCGCTGACCGCGGGCGGGTGCCAGGGACTGGGCCAGGCGACCCCGCCCGGGCCGGACAGCGATCTCCCGAGCGTGAGCAGCCGGCCGGTCGCCGAGTCGAAGGCGTAGACGATGAACTTGTCCAGCGTCCGCAGCGAGACGGTCTGCTCCCAGGCGACCCACCGTCCGCCGGCCGAGCCGTCGGCCTGGTCCTTCTCCGGCCGCGGGAACGACCGGATCGGCCGCAGCCCGCCGGTGGCCAGGTTCAGGGCCGCAACGCCCGAGAACCCCGGCGTCCAGGCTGAGACGAACGCCAGCGACCCCGCCATGCCGAGCGGGATGACCTCGCCACGCAGCGACTCCGGCACGGACCGGCCGAGCTGCGCGGCGAGCGCGGCCGGCGCAGAGACCCGGCACAGCGAGCGCCAGGCGGGCCAGGCGTCCGCCGTCGGCTTGCCGGCCGGTGCCTGGCTGCACCCGGCGATCGCGGCCAGGACCACCGCGACCGCGGCGGCGGCCAGCCCGGTTGCCCGCGAGCGGCGCCTACCAGTCGTAACCACGGGCCCCGATAATGTCCACGATCGTCGCGGATGGCAGCGTCGAATAGGCCGGAACTGTGGCGGACCATCCGATGCTGGACGCGTCGTGTACCGAATCCTCATAATCGGTCAGCGCGCCGTATTTCTGGTAACCCCTGATATCGAACCAGTGGAATATCGTCTGGTTTACCGGATGGCCGACAAGGTGCGGGCCGCCCGGTACCTCGTCGGCGTCGCCGGCCAGCGGGATGCCGCCGCGGTGGTTGATGTCGGCGACCAGATTGCGCTCGTAGGCCCGGACCTGCGACCGGGTCGGGGACAACGGCACGGCGACGGCGACGTAGTTGTTGCGCTGCTGGTTCTGGTTCAGCACCCGCGGCACCGGGTTGCCGCTCAGGTCGGACCAGCCGGTGCCGCTGGCGTTGGTTCCGAGCTCGCCGGCCAGCCGCCCCTGGGGCACGGTGCGCCCCATCTGCGCCAGCATCTCCGACACCGTGGCCGGACCGCAGAAGGAACCGTTGATCTGCGCCTGCTGAGTGGCGCGCAGGTCCCGCGCGGCCGGCGCGCCGCTGCGGCACAGTCCGGTCTCGCACGCGCTGGGCCGGGCCGCCGCGCGGTGTGCCGCGAGGGCGGTCCCGGGCGCCCGCAGCGCGGTCCCGGGCGCTGGCAGCACGAGCAGGCCCGCTGTCAGCGAGGCCGCCGCCGCGATGACCACCGTGGCCAGACGTGCCCCCACCCGCCGACGTTTCATGATTCCCCCACCGATGCCCCGACCCTCACGCAGCCAGTAAGGCTAGGCCAGCGACCCGGCTATTGTCCCGAATTCCAGCGAGCTATGAGCTAGCACTCAAACAAATGCCGGAAATAGGAATCCGGCTCGCGCAGGAATTCACGCCAATGGCTGACAATGTCTAGCTCATCCCAGCGGGCCTGGCGAAAACCCCATTCGCCTAGTTCGAGGATCATCGCCCCGGGCACCGCTGCGAGCACCGGCGAGTGCGTGGCCACCACGGCCTGGGAACCGGCCAGGGCCAGGTCGTGCAGCAGCGCGACCAGGCCAAGGGAGGCGGTGAACGACAGCGGGGCGTCGGGCTCGTCCATGAGGTAGAAGCCGGGCTCGTTCACCCGGGTGCGCAGCACCTGAAGGAAGCCCTCGCCGTGGCTGAGCTCATGGAACCGCTCCGGCGCGCCCCGCAAGCTCGGGTTCTCCTCGAGATAGGTGTACTGACCGTGCATGGTGTCGGCGCGCAGGAAGTACGACCAGCGCGGCGGGTCCACCCCGCGCTCGACGATGAAGTTCGCGCCGAGCCCCGGCTCGCTCTGCCGGGTCCGGAACCGGCCCAACGCCGACCCGCCCTGCGGGTTCAGCCCGTAGGCCTCGGCCAGGATCTCGACCAGAGTCGACTTGCCCGAGCCGTTCTCGCCGACCAGGACGGTCAGGCCGCCGGGCAGTTCGAGGCCGTCTCGCAGCACCTGCGCCACCGCCGGCACGGTGGCGGGCCAGTGGCCGGTCGCGGGGCGCGACCGGGGATCGGGACGGAACGCCCGGACCGGACGCCGGTCAAACCCCGCGCTTTCGGCCACACGACGAATCATGCCCGCCGGCACCGACAGTCGGCACCGGCTGATACCAAAGGACACATGACCGACGACGCAGTCCGGGACGACGCGCTCCGCGAGGACCCGCTCCGTGAGGAGGCCGAGACCTGCCTGCGCGCGCTGGCCGGGCCGGACGCCGCGCTCCGCGACGACCAGTGGACCGCGATCCGCGCACTGGTGACCGAGCGGCGGCGAGCGCTGGTCGTGCAGCGGACCGGCTGGGGCAAGTCGGCCGTGTACTTCACCGCGACCGCGCTGCTGCGGGCGCGCGGCTTCGGGCCTTCGGTCATCGTCTCGCCATTGCTCGCCCTGATGCGCAACCAGATCGACGCGGCCGGCCGGGCCGGCATCAGGGCACGCACCGTGAACTCTTCCAACACCGATGAGTGGGACCAGGTCTACGCAGAGGTGACCGCCGGCGAGGTGGACGTGCTCCTGGTCAGCCCGGAGCGGCTGAGCAACCCGGGCTTCCGCGACCTGGTGCTGCCCAAGCTGATCGTCGCGGCGGGGATGCTGGTGGTGGACGAGGCACACTGCATCTCCGACTGGGGCCACGATTTCCGCCCCGACTACCGGCGGCTGCGGGCGCTGCTCGAGGACCTCCCGCCCGGCATCCCGGTGCTGGCCACCACGGCCACCGCCAACGCCAGGGTCACCCGGGACGTCGCCGAGCAGCTCGGCACCGGCCAGCAGGGCGAGACCCTCGTCCTGCGCGGCCCGCTGGACCGGCGCAGCCTGCACCTGGCCGCGGTCAGCCTGCCCGCGGCGCAGCAGCGCCTCGCCTGGCTGGCCGATCACCTGGGCGAGCTGACCGGCTCGGGCATCATCTACACGCTGACCGTGGCCGGGGCGCACGAGACCGCCGCGTTCCTGCGCGAGCGCGGACACGACGTGCTTGCTTACACCGGACAAGACGATCATTCTGAACGCGCCGCAGCGGAGGAATCCCTGCAGGCCAACGAGATCAAGGCGCTGGTGGCGACCAGCGCCCTCGGCATGGGGTTCGACAAGCCGGACCTGGGCTTCATCGTCCACCTCGGGGCGCCGCCGTCGCCGATCGCCTACTACCAGCAGATCGGCCGGGCCGGGCGGGCCACCGAGCGCGCCGACGTGATCCTGCTGCCCGGCCGCGAGGACCGCGACATCTGGGCCTACTTCGCGTCGCTGGCGTTCCCGCCCGAGACCGTGGTCCGCTCGACGCTGGCCGTCCTGGCCGACGCGGGCCGCCCGCTGTCCACAGCGGCGCTGGAGACCAGCGTCGATCTGTCCCGGGGACGGCTGGAGATGATGCTCAAGGTGCTCGACACCGACGGCGCGGTGCGCCGGGTCAGCGGCGGCTGGACGGCCACCGGCGCTGCCTGGGCCTACGACGGCGAACGGTACGCCCGGGTGGCGGCCGAGCGGTCCCGCGAGCAGCAGGCCATGCTCGACTACGCCGTCACCGGCGGCTGCCGGATGGAGTACCTGCGGCGCGAGCTCGACGACCCGGCCGCCGAGCCGTGCGGCCGGTGCGACAACTGCACCGGCCGGCGCTGGCCGTCCGAGGTGTCAAAGGACGCGGCGGCGCAGGCCGGCGGCCGGCTGCTCCGCCCGGGCGTCGAGATCACCCCGCGGCGGATGTGGCCGACCGGCATGGCCGCGCTCGGCATCGACGTGTCGGGGAAGATCGGTCCCGGCCTGTCGGCCGAGCCCGGACGCGCTCTCGGCCGCCTCACCGACCTGGGCTGGGGCCCGCGCCTGCGCGCACTGCTGACGACCCCGGACGCCTCTGGCCGCTCGGATGCCACCGAGGACCGAGCCGCCGGCAGCCAGCAAGCGGCGGCCGGCGGCGGGGTGGCAGCCGACGGGGAGGTGCCCGACGAGCTGGTCGCGGCCGTGGTCAAGGTCCTGGCCGCCTGGGACTGGGCGCAGCGCCCGGCCGCGGTCGTCGCGCTCCCCTCCCGGTCCCGGCCGCGCCTGGTCGCCAGCCTCGCCGCCCGCATCGCCGAGATCGGCCGCCTGCCCCACCTCGGCGACCTCGCCTACCGCCCGGGCTCGTCGCCCGACCCGCCCGCGCACCGCCAGTACAACAGCGCCCAGCGGCTGAGCGCCGTCTGGCACGAGCTCGTGGTCCCCGAGCCGCTCGCCGCCGCGGTCGCCGCGCTCGGCGGCCCGGTACTGCTGGTAGACGACCTGGTCGAATCCGGCTGGACGCTCACGTTCGCGGCCAAACTCCTCCGCGAAGCAGGCGCCCCCGCCGTCCTCCCCCTGACCCTCGCCGTCACCACCAGTTAGCGCGGTTGATGGATCCGGGCCAAGGCGCGCGGCGCGGTCAGCGGTGGCCGAGGACGGGGTGGGGGATGTAGGGCTCCTCCAGGCGCCGGATCTCGTCGTCGCTCAGCGTGAGTTCCTCGGCCGCCAGCGCGTCCTGCAGGTGGCCGGGCTTGGTCGCGCCGACGATGGGCGCGGTCACCCCGGGCCGGTGCATCAGCCAGGCCAGCGCGACCTGTGCGGTAGGCACGCCGCGCTCGGCGGCCACCTTCGCGGCGTGGTCAACGACGTCGAAATCGCGCTCGGTGTACAGGGTGTCGCCGAACGCGTCGGTGTTAGACCGGACAGTGCGCCGCTCGCCGTCCCGGGTCCGGCTGCCCGCCAGCAGGCCGCGGGCCAGCGGGCTCCACGGGATCACGCCGACGCCCTGGTCGATGCACTGCGGGATCATCTCCCGCTCCTCCTCGCGGTAGACCAGGTTGTAGTGGTTCTGCATCGACACGAACCTGGTCCAGCCGTGCGCATCGGCGGCGTGCTGGGCCTTGGCGAACTGCCACGCGAACATCGAACTAGCGCCGATGTACCGGGCCTTGCCGGCGCGCACGACGTCGTGCAGCGCCTCCATCGTCTCCTCGATCGGGGTCCGGTAGTCCCAGCGGTGGATCTGGTAGAGGTCCACGTAGTCCATGCCCAGCCGCTCCAGCGAGGCGTCGATGCCGGACATGATGTGCTTGCGGGACAGGCCACCGTCGTTCTCCCCCGGCCCCATCGGGTTGAACACCTTGGTGGCCACCACCACGTCGTCGCGGCGGAACATCTTGCCCAGCAGCCGACCGGTCGCGACCTCGCTCGCCCCGCGCGAGTAAACGTCGGCGGTGTCGTAGAAGATGACCCCGCCGTCGGCCGCCGCCCTGACGATCGGCTCGGCCGCGTTCTCGTCGAGGACCCACGGGCGGTCGCTGTCGTTGCCGAAGCTCATCATTCCGAGACACACGCGGGACACGCGCAGGCCTGTGGAACCTAGGTTCACGTACTTCACGGGGACCTCCTGATCGTCAGGTACCGGGGGACAGGCGTCCGGTCTGAACGCCCGCGTCCGCCCCGCGATTCCGCCCCGCGGTGAGCCTGCGGGCGACCAGGGCAACGACGGCGATCAACACGGCGGCGAAGCCGAGCACCGCGTCCTGGGCGCTGACCAACTGGGTCGCGATGCCCAGGCCGAGCACGGGCACGGTCAAGCCGATGTACGCGGCGAGGAACATGCCGGCCAGGGCCTCACCGCGGGCCTGCCGCGGCGCGATGGAGATCACCGTCGAGATGCTTCCCTTGAACGCCATCCCGGCGCCGGCGCCCGACAACGCCCCGCCGATCAGCAGCAGCGCCAGGCTGGGCAGCCAGACTGCGGCCGTCACCAGCACCAGGCCCGCGACCAGCGCGCCTAGGCCCAGGCCGACCAGACGGCGCACCGCGAGCCGGCCGAGCCCGGCCTGCGCCGCGGCGGCGGCGCCGAACACGATGAACGTTGCGAGACCGGCCAGAGCATGCGACCTGGCGTGCAGGTCAGTGGCCAGGAAGCCGGGTGCGAGCGAGGTGAACAGCCCGAACAGCGCGAACTCGGCCGCGGCGGCCAGCCCCGCCGCGTAATACAGCGCACGGTGCCCGGCCGGAACGGACACCCGCTGCGGGCGGTAGCGAGGCCGAGGGCGCGGCGGCGTCACGGTCTCGGGCGCCGCGATCAGGGCCAGGGCGCCGGCCGCCAGGAGCCCCTCGCCGACCAGGTACGGCAGGACCAGCGGGCCCGCGGCGTACTGGGCCAGCAGGCCGGAGAGCAGGGCACCGAGCCCCAGTCCGCCGATGTTCGCCGCTGTCGACGTGATCTCCGCCCGGACGGGCGGGCGCCCCGGGCGGGCGGCGGCATGCAGTTCGCTCACGTAGGCCGTCGCGGTGGCGGTGATCATCCCGACGCTGACGCCGGCGATCACCCGGCCGATGATCAGGCCGGGCAGGGTAGGCCAGGCCAGGAAGGCCACCCCGGCCAGCATGCTGACGCCCACGGCGATCAGCGCCATGCGCCGGCGGCCGAGCCAGTCCGACAAGTGGCCGGCCAGGAACAGGCTGGCCGCGACGCCGGCCGCGTATGCGCCGAAGATCACCGTCACGAGGAGCGCGCCGAAGTGGTCGCGCGCCTGATACAGCACGTAGAGCGGAGCCGGGATCGTCGAGAACGCCATCGTCACGGCGAACGCGTATCCGACGATCCAGAACGCGGCGCCCGGCCGCCGCCAGCGGGACCGGCCCTGGACTGTCCGGCCGGTTGTTTGGCCGACAGCGCCGTCCAGCACCCAGCGCGCCTGCTGGGTCGCAGCCATCAAGATCTCCCCACGTCAGAACCCCCAGTGACAGCATGCGGGATCAGCTTCATCTATGCCAACGACAAGTCGTGCTAACGGAGATCTGCTACAGAGATAATGGAGGACATGGAACTCCGGCACCTTGAGTACTTCGTGGCCGTCGCCGAGGAGCTGTCGTTCACCCGCGCCTCCCGCCGGCTGCACGTGGTGCAGTCCGGGGTGTCGAGCGCCATCCAGAGCCTGGAACGCGAGCTCGGCGCTCTGCTCTTCGAGCGCGACCGGCACCGGGTGGCGCTGACAAACGCCGGCCAGGCGCTGCTGCCGGAGGCCCGGGCCACGCTCGCCGCCGCTCAGGCGGCCAGGGAAGCGGTGGGTGAGGCGCGGATAGGGCTGCGCGGGACGGTCACGGTCGGGACCATGCTGTCCACGGGTCCGCTCGACCTGCCCGGGCTGCTGGGGCGGTTCCACGCCAGCCATCCGGACGTCGCGGTGCGACTGCGGCTGTCCCCGACCGGTTCGGCCGGCCTGGCCCGCGAGGTGGTGTCCGGCGCGCTGGACCTGGCCCTGGTCTCGCTGCCCGGCGCGCCGTCGGCCGGCCTGATGCTGCAGTTCGTCACCTCCGAGCCGCTGCTGCTGGTCTGCCCCGTCAGGCACCCGATCGCGGCGCGGCGCTCGGCCGCGCTCGGCGACCTGGCCGGCGAGCCGTTCGTCGACTTCCCGCAGGGCTGGGGCAACCGCGCGCTTGTGGACCGGGCGTTCGCGGCCGCCGGGATCGATCGCCAGGTGCCGTTCGAGGTGGCCGACTTCGCGGCGGCCAGAAGCCTGGTCGAGCACGGCCTGGGGATGTCTTTCCTGCCAGCCTCGGTCGCGACCCGCCAACCCGGCCTGGCCGCCATCGAGGTCACCGGCACCTCGCTCGCCTGGGAGATCTCGGTGGCCACGCCCGCCCACCGTCGCCTCCCGGCCGCCGCGCGCGCGTTTGTCGCCGAACTCCTGCGCGCCGCCCCGGCATACCCGGAACAGCCGTCATCGCCCGGCTAGATCACTGTTCTCGGGAATTGACATCACGATCTGGACATACCTGCCGCCGCTTTCGGTTAGTACCTGCGGACAACACAGTGGCGGCCGGCGCACGGCCGCCGTAACAAGACCGGGAGTTTCGATGCACACCAGGAAGATCGGCCAGGTCGCGGTCGGCGCCATCGGTCTCGGCGGCATGCCGATGTCGATCGAGGGCCGCCCGGACGAGGACCGTTCGATCCGCACCATCCACGCCGCGCTCGACGCCGGGGTGACGCTGATCGACACCGCCGACGCCTACCACCTGAACCCCGGCGAGACCGGACACAACGAGCGGCTGATCGCGAAGGCGCTGGCCACCTACGGCGGCGACACCAGCGACGTGCTGGTCGCGACCAAGGGCGGCCACCTGCGGCCCGGCGATGGTTCGTGGACCGTCGACGGTTCCCCGCGGCACCTGCACGAGGCCGCGGAGGCGTCGCTGAAGGCGCTCGGCGTGGCGGCGATCGGCCTCTACCAGTTCCACCGGCCCGACCCGAAGATTCCCTACGCCGAGTCTGTCGGAGCGGTGAAGGAACTGCTCGACGCCGGGAAGATCCGGATGGCCGGCATCTCCAACGCCACGATCGAGCAGATCGACATCGCCCGCCAGGTGCTCGGCGAGGGCAACCTGGTCAGCGTGCAGAACCAGTTCTCCCCCGCGTTCCGGTCCAGCGAGCCGGAGCTGCGCCATGCCGCATCGCTGGGCATCGCGTTCCTGCCCTGGAGCCCGCTCGGCGGCATCGGCAGGGCGGGCCAGCTTGGTACCAGCCACGCCGCGTTCGGCGAGGTGGCCGAAGCGCACGGCGTCTCCCCGCAGCAGGTCACGCTCGCCTGGATGCTGGCCAAGGCGCCGGTGGTGATCCCGATCCCCGGGGCCAGCCGCCCCGAGTCGATCATCGACTCCGCGCGGTCCGGCGAGCTGGTCCTCTCGGCCCACGAGCTGGCGCGCCTCGACGTCGTCTAGACGGACGTCGTCAACGCCGCTGATGTGGTGCCCGCGGCCCTGTCGCCGGCCTCGCGGATGCCGTATCTCGCGTAGAGCCGGCGCAGCGGCCGCGGTGCCCACCAGTTCGCCGGGCCGAGCAGCCGCATCACCGCGGGCACCAGCAGCACCCGCACCACCGAGGCGTCCACGATCAGCGCCACGATCATCCCGACCCCGAGCAGCTTGATGAACGTGATCCCGGACGCCGAGAACGCCCCGACCACGATGATCAGCAGCAGCGCCAGGCTGGTGATCAGCCCCCCGGTGCGCTGCAGCCCGCCGGCCACGGCAGCGGCGTTGTCGCCGGTGACGTCGTAACGCTCGCGCACCCGGGACAGCAGGAACACCTCGTAGTCCATGGACAGGCCGAACATCAGCGCGAACATCAAGATCGGCATCGTCGGGTCGATCGTGCCGTTGGGCGTGAACTGCAGCAGCCCGGCCAGGTGCCCCTCCTGGAAAATCCAGACCACCACCCCGTACATCGCGGTGAGCGACAGCGCGTTCATCACGATCGCCTTGACCGGCAGCACCACCGAGCCGAACGCCAGGAACAGAAGGACGAACGTGGTCGCCGCGACCACCAGCGCCATCCACGGCAGCGTCTGCCCGAGGCTGGCCAGCTCGTCGGCCAGTTGCGCGGTCTGGCCGCCCACGTAAGCCCGCGCGCCGGCCGGTGCGGGCACCGCCCGGACCTCAGCGACGATCGCGCGCGCCTGCGACGAATAAGGCGATGAGTCATAACGCCCCGTCACCCGCGCAATCGAGCCCCGAACGCCGGTGACCTGGGCGCCGCTGATCCCCTGGACGTGGTCGATCCGGCTCACGTAGGCCGACAGCGCTGCGCGGCGCGGCGGCGATTCGGCCACCGGACCGGAGAACCGGATCACGGACTCGATCGGCGCGGTCGGGTTCCCCGGGAAGTCCCGGTTCAGCGCCTCGGTCACGACCCGCGGCGCCGACCCGGCCGGCAGCACCGTCGCGTCGGTGCCGCCCCAGGTAACGTGCAGGAACGGCGAGCCCAGGGCGAGCAGCACGACGACGATCGGCACCGCGTACAGCAGCGGCCGCCGCATCACGCTGCTGGCCAGCCGGTACCACCCGCCCTGGCCCTCCGGAACCGGCGGGCGCCGCACCGAGCGGCGGATGCGCAGCGCGTTCACCCTCGGGCCGAGCACGGCCAGCAGCGCGGGCATGACGATGAGCGCGGCCAGCACGTCGACCAGGACGGTGGCCACCCCGCCGTATCCCATCGAGCGCAGGAACGTCTCCGGGAACAGCATCAGGCTGGCCAGGGCGAGCGCCACCGTGATCCCGGACACGGCCACGGTCCGCCCGGCCGTGGCCACGGTCCGCGCCACCGCTTCCGCGACCGTGTCCTCCGCGTGCAGCTCCTCGCGGAACCGGCTCACCATGAACAGCCCGTAGTCGATGCCCAGCCCGAGACCCAGGATCGTGGTGATGTTGATCGAGTAGATCGAGACAGCGGTACCCAGGGTCAGCAGCCGCAGCGCGGTAAACGAGCCGAGGATCGCGATGCCCCCGATCGCCAGCGGCAGGCTGGCAGCGGCCAGGCTGCCGAAGATCACCAGCATTACGATCAGTAGCACCGGCAGCGAGAACGCCTCGGCCCTGCCGATGTCCGAGCTGACCTGCTTGTTGATCGCCTCATCGGTCGGGATCAGCCCGCCGATCTGGGTTCGCAGCCCGGGCGCGCCGAGCCGGCCCTTGATCGCGTCGTAATTGGCCTGCCGCGCGTCGTCGGTGGCGCCGGCCATCTCGATCACCGCGTAGGTCTCCCGGCCGCCGGCGCTGACGAGCTGCGGCGATCCGGTGGACCAGTAGGTCTGGACCGACTCCACCCGGCTACGGGGCAGCCCGCCGAGCGCATGGCCGACGGCGGCGCGGAAGGCCGGCGAGCGCACGCTCCGGACGGGGCTGGAATACATCACCACGACGTCGCCCGCGTCCCGGCCGAACGCCGCCGTCTCCAGGTTGGCCGACTGCTGGCTCTGGCTATCGGGCGGGGTGAAGCCGCCAGCGGACTGCAGCTTGCCGAACACCCCCGTCCCCCAGGCGGCCGCGAACGCCACCACGATCAGCGCGGTCACCAGGACCACCCGCCGACGCTGGTACACCAGGCGCCCCCAGCTCTCGAACACGGTGCCTCCGTAAACGCCGTTAACTGCTTACGTCGTTAACTTCACATACGCTGTTCACCGCTGTCAACTGAGATAACGGCCGGAGGTGTAAGCTCGGCAGGTGGCTGAGGTACCCAGCCGACGCGACCGCGTCCGGGCCGCGACCACGGCGGAGATCAAGCAGACCGCCCGGCGGATCCTGGTTACCGAGGGACCCGAAGCGGTCTCGCTGCGCGGGATAGCCCGCGAGATGGGCATGACCGCCCCTGGGCTCTACCGGTACTTCGGCAGTCGCGATGAGCTGATCAAGCACGTCGTTGCCGACATATTCGCCGAGCTCGCGGCCGATCTGCGCAGCGCGATCGCGGCCGCCGGCGAGCAGCCGGGCCGGGACATGTCGGCCAAGGTGTTCGCCGCCTGCTGGGAGTTTCGGCGCTGGTCACTCGATCACCCCAGGGAGTTCGGCCTGATCTTCGCCACCCCGCTGCCAGGGCTGCACGTGCAGAAGGATGAGATCACCTCGGATTCGGGCGGGGAGTTCGGCAACACGTTCTTCGTCCTGATGCTCGAGCTTTGGCGCAGGCGGCCGTTCCCGGTGCCCGCCGACGACGAGATCGACCCGGGACTGCTCAAGCAACTGGAGCGCTACCGCGACGGCCTGGGTGACCTGGCCGCAGGGCTTCCGTTCGGGCTGCTGCTGGTGTTCCTGCGCTGCTGGGTGCGGCTCTACGGCATCGTGAGCCTCGAGGTCTTCGGCCACCTGGGCTTCGCACTGGATGACGCACGGCCGATGTTCGAGCTCATGCTGTCCGAGATGGCGCCCATGGTCGGGCTGCGGTACCCGCCCGGCTGAGTATCAGCGCTGAGTAATTGTGCTCATGTACCGCGACCGGACCGTGCCCACCATGGGCGTCATGAGCAATACACCGCTTCGGCCCCACACCACCACCGCGTTCTACGCTCAGGCGGCGATCTCGTTCGGCGCCTCCCTGACCGCCGTCGGGTTCGGTATCGCCTACCTGCCGGTCGGCTCCTGGCTCCGGGCGTTCCTCGCCGTCGCCATCCTCTACACCGTCACCTCGGCGTTCACGCTGGCCAAGGTCGTCCGCGACCGCCAGGAGGAGTCGGCCGTGGTCAGCCGCGTCGACCAGGCCCGCCTGGAAAAGCTGCTCTCCGAGCAGGACCTGCTCCGGCTGGACACCCCCTGACCGACCCGGCGCGAACCCGGGCCACGCCCTCCCGGCGGCGGGCGGGCGCGGACCCAGGGCGCGTCCTCCCGGGTGCAGGCGCGTCCGTCCCGTCAGCCCCTCCAGTCCCACTTTCCCCAGCCGACTCGCCCCGGGTGCGGGCGCGCCCGTCCAGTCCGCCTCCCCCAGCCGACTCGCCCCGGGTGCGGGCGCGCCCGTCCAGCCCACCTCCCCCGGCCGACTCGCCCGGGTGCCCTGGCACCTAGCGGCGCCCGGCCACCCATCCCCGGCCACCCCAGCCACCTCATCCGCACCATCCGTCAAGATCAACTCGACTGATCGCGCACATATGATTCGAAACCGTTCCACAAAGCGCCCTAAATCGGGCGCAATTACGACGGATTCGAATCAGAAGTCGGAATGATCAAGGAAGCTGGCCGCCGCAGCCCTGCGTGGATCGCTTCGGAGGCCGCCGCGCCCGCCGCGCTTGCAGGCCCGCCTCGCGGCCCGGCGGGCGCGAGGCGGGGCCGGGACGAGGACAATGGCGAGGAAGCGCCTGATTCGGCGGCCAAGGATCCGCTCGCCGGCCAGGCTGGTACCGACGAGAGGCGGCAGTCGTGCAGCGGAACGCCCGACCCAGACGGCTGCGCGCCGGACCCAGACGGCCAGACGCCGGAGCCGGGCGGCCAAGCGCCGGACCGAAGCGGCGGGCCGCCTGATGGCCGCGCCAGCCAACGCCCGGGCGACGCTCGGTGATCAGGTGGCAGTCTTCATCGACCTGGAGAACCTGGCCCTGGGTGCTGGGGAGAACCTGCCGGGCCAGGCCGACCCGATCCCGTACCGGGCACTCGAACTGCTGACCCGCGACTACGGCAACGCATCGATCCGCCGGGCGTACGCGGACTGGTCGAAGCCCGAGTTCGGCCGACATCAGCAGAACCTGGCGCAGAACGGGATCACGCTGATCCAGGTGACCCGGTTCGGTGCCCAGCAGAAGAACGCCGTCGACATCCTGATGGCGGTCGACGCCATGGAGGTGCTGATCACCCATCCGGACGTCGGCACGTTCGTGCTGGTCGCGGGCGACGGAGACTACTCCCCGCTGGTCCAGCGGCTGCGCGAGTTCGGCAAGTGGGTGGTCGGGGTCGGCACCGAGGCCTCGGCCAGCAACCGGCTGGTGGCGGTGTGCTCGGAGTACAAGTACTGGGGAACGATCGTCGCCGCGGTCAACCCGGAGGTCCGCGCCGAGGTCGACGCCAAGTTCGACATCGCGGACGTGAAGCGGCTGGTGATCGCGGCCATGGAGGAGGCGGAGGACGACACCGCCACCGGGTCCTGGCTGAAGAGCAGGATGCTGTCCCTCGACCCCTCGTTCGACGAGCACAACTACGGGGCAGGCAGCTTCCGCGTGCTGCTCAGCCGACTGCCGGACGTGGTCCAGGTCAAGAAGAGCCGGTCATCGCCTGACATGCTGGTCACGCTCGTTAAGAGGGCCACGGACGGCAGATCCGGCGGCAAGCCCGGCGACAGCAAGGCCAGCGACGGCAGGGCCGCAGACGGTAAGGCGGCCGACGGCAAGGCCGCAGACGGCAGAGCGGCCGACGGCAAGGCCGCCCCGGCTCGCCGGAGAAGGACAACGCCCAAACAAGCCGTTACCCCATAAGTCTTTCCGTCCGGTATAGGTACCATTTTCCTTATGGTCGAAGATCCCCCGGCGCCGCCGGGCGTGGACCCCACCGTCCCCAGCCCGGCCCGGATGTACGACTACGTGCTGGGCGGGGTACACAACTTTCCTGTTGACCGTGAGGCTGCCGAGCGGGTCCGCGCCCAGTCGCCCGACCTGGAGGACGCCGCCTGGGTCAACCGCAGCTTCCACCAGCGGGCCGCGCGCTGGATGGCCGACCGGGGCATCCGCCAGTTCATCGACATCGGCTCCGGGCTGCCCACCCCGTCCAATACGCACGGGGTGGTGCAGCGCGTCGCGCCCGATGCGCGCGTCGCTTACGTCGATAACGACCCGATGATCGGCGCCTACGCCGGCGAATTGCTGGCCGACGACGGCACGACCATCGTCCTCACAGCGGACCTGCGCCAGCCCGACGTGGTGCTGAGCGAACTGGCGGCGCTGATCGACTTCGATCAGCCGGCCGGACTGCTGATGACCGCGGTGCTGCACTTCGTCGCCGATGAGGCGGACCCCTGGGGCCTGGTGGCCCGGTACGTGGACGCACTGGCGCCGGACAGCTACCTGGCGCTCTCGCACGCCACCTACGACCGGCTGCCGCCGCGCCTGGTAGAGGTCAGCGAGAAGGCGTACGCGCAGGCAAGGGCCGACTGGCATCCGCGGCCGCTGGGCAAGGTCGAGCGCTTTTTCGCGGGGCTGGAAATCGTGCCGCCGTACGACGGAGCCGAGCCGGAGGTGACGCACCTGGGCGTCTGGGGCGCCGAGGACCCCGAACTGGCGGACAGCGACGGCTCGCACTGGTGGTACGGCGGAGTCGGCCGGCGCAAATGACCGGCGAACAGATCGCGGGCGAAGACGCTCCGCCCCCGCCGGGCGTGGACCCCGCCATCCCGAGCCCGGCACGGATCTACGACTACGTTCTCGGCGGCACGCACAACTTCCCGGTCGACCGGGCTGCGGCTGAGAAGATCCGAGCCCAGTCGCCCGACCTGGAGGACGCCGCGTGGGTCAACCGCAGCTTCCACCAGCGCACGGCGCGCTGGATGGCGGCCGACCGCGGCATCCGGCAGTTCATCGACATCGGCTCCGGGCTGCCCACGCAGGACAACACGCACGGCGTGGTGCAGCGCGTGGCGCCGGGGACGCGAGTCGTCTACGTCGACAACGACCCGATGGTCCGGGCCTACGCGGGCGAGCTGCTGGCCGGTGACGGGTCGACCGCTGTCATCACGGCCGACCTCCGCGACCCCGACGCGGTGCTGGGCGATCCGGCGGTGCGGCGCCTGATCGACCTCGGCCGGCCTGCGGGCCTGCTGATGACCGCCGTGCTGCAGTTCGTGGCCGACGAGTCGGATCCGTGGGCGCTGGTGGCAAGCTACGTGGACGCGCTGGTCCCGGGCAGCTACCTGTCCTTGTCGCACGTCACGTACGACCACCTCCCGCCGCTCCTGGTACAGACCGGGAGGGAGGCGTACGCCCCGGCCCAGGGCATCTACCCGCGGTCGCGCGCGGAGATCGAGCGGTTCTTCGCCGGCGTCGAGATCTTGCCGCCGTACCCGGGCGCCGCGCCGGCGGTCGCCCACCTGGGGCTGTGGGGGGCCGAGGACCCCGAGCTCGCCGACAGCGACGGCTCGCACTGGTGGTACGGCGGCGTCGGCGAGCGGCGCCAGGTGGCTTAGCGGCCGGCCGCCACTCGCCAGCCCCTACACGCCTGGCAGCTCGTCCGGCTCGGCTGGCTTGTCGGGCTCGGCCAGCTGCTCGTAGGCCGGGGCGAGCAGCGCCTGCAGGTCGGTGCCGCGGACCAGCAAGACCGGCGGCTCGAACGTGCGCAGCAGCAGGTCGGGCGGCGTGGCCGGGGCGGGCGGCAGCGCGCGCAGCCGGGCCGCGCTCATGCCGGGCGACCAGTAGTCCGCCACGCACTCGGCGAGCGGGCGGTCGGTGACGTCGAGAAGCGGGCGGGCCGGCTCGGCCGCTCCCGGGGTCAGCCGCAGCGCGCCGAGAATGTCCTCCCGGCCCCGCCCGCGCCAGGCCAGGATGCCGAAGGGGTCGTCGTCGAACGCCTCGGCGAGCACGTAACACACCGCCGCCAGGTGCTTGCACGGCACGCCCCAGTCCGGGCAGGAACACGACATGTCCATGTCCCGGGCCGAACGCGGGAACAGCGGAGTCCCGCAGTCCGCGAACACCTCCTCGATCTCCCGCGGCATCTCGCCCGCCAGCAGCCGGGCCCGGAACAGCGCCTGCGCGGCGAGCGCTTCCTCGACCCGGCGCCACTGCGGCTTGGTAAGCGGGGTGACCTGGATCCGCACCCGGTACGGCTTCGGTCGCGAGCCCTGCACCTCGGCGGTCACGTAGCCGCAGGAGATCTCGAAGCCGATGACCTGGCCCCGGCGGGCGTAGTTGCGGCCCCGGGCCAGCCGGCCCGACATGCCGAACGATTCGAGCACGTCGATGAACCGGCGCGACCACCACCGCTCGCCGATGCTGCCGCGCTTGCTGCGCGCCCGGACGCCGCCCTCGACGCTGATGGGCGGCCCGTACTCGTGCCAGTCGCTCGTCGTCATTCGGCCACCGCGTCCGGCGACAGCGAGAGCACGTTGCGCAGGTCGGCGACGGAAAGCTCGGTCAGCCAGCCCTCGCCAGTGCCCACGATCCGCTCCGCCAGCGCCTTCTTCTCCTCGATCATCGCGTCGATCCGCTCCTCCAGCGTGCCCACGCACACGAACTTGCGCACCTGCACGTCCTTGCGCTGGCCGATCCGGAACGCCCGGTCGGTCGCCTGGTCCTCTACCGCCGGGTTCCACCAGCGGTCGATGTGGATGACATGGCTGGCGGCGGTGAGGTTCAGCCCGGTCCCGCCGGCCTTGAGCGACAGGAGGAACAGCGAGGGGTCCGTCCCGTCCTGGAACTCCGCCACCAGGGCATCGCGCTGCTTCTTCGACGTGCCGCCGTGCAGGTACAACACAGGGCAGCCCAGGCGCGCGGCCAGGTACGGCTGCAGCATCCGGCCGAACTCCGCGTACTGAGTGAAGCACAGCGCCTTGTCGCCCTCGGCGATGATCTCGTCGCAGATCTCCTCGAGCCGGGCCAGCTTCCCCGACCGGCCCTCGAGCCGCGAGCCGTCGGCGAGCAGGTGCGCGGGATGGTTACAGACCTGCTTGAGCTTGGCCATGGTGGCCAGCACCAGGCCGCGTCGCTCGATGCCCTCATCGGCGGCCTCGATCCTGGCCATCATGTCGGAGACCGTGGCCTGGTACAGCGACGCCTGCTCCGGCGTCAGGTTGCACCAGGTCTTCATCTCCAGCTTGTCCGGCAGATCGGAGATGATCGTCTTGTCGGTCTTCTGCCGCCGCAGGATGAACGGGCCGGTGATCTGCCGCAGCCGGCCGGCCGCCTCCTCGTCGCCGTTGCGCTCGACCGGAACCACATACCTGGTGCGGAACTGCTCGGCCGGGCCGAGCAGGCCCGGGCTCACGAACTCCATGATCGACCACAGGTCGGTGAGCCGGTTCTCGACCGGCGTGCCGGTAAGCGCGATCCGCGCCTGCGCCGGCAGCGCACGCACCGCCCTGGCCTGCCGCGTGGCCGCGTTCTTGATGTTCTGCGCCTCGTCGCACACCACCCGGGCCCACCGAACCTGGCTCAGCGCCTCCTGATCCCGCGCGGCCAGCCCGTAGGTCGTGATCACCAGGTCTGCCGCGTCCAGCGCGCTGGCGAGCTCATCGCCGGATAGCCGGTCCGCGCCGTGATGCACGTGCACGGCCAGGCCGGGGGTGAACCGGGCAGCCTCCCGCTGCCAGTTCCCGACCAGCGACATCGGGCAGACCAGCAGCGTGGGGCCGGTGTCACCTTCGCCAGTGCTATCCTCTTTAGGCAGCAATGCCAGCATTTGTACCGTTTTTCCGAGCCCCATGTCGTCCGCGAGGACGGCGCCGAGGCGCAGGTCGCCGAGGAAGGACAGCCAGGCCAGGCCGCGCTCCTGGTAGGGGCGCAGCTCACCGCGGAAACCTGCCGGAGTGGCGACCGGGGCCAGCCGCCGCTCGGCCTGGCCGGACAGCAGGTCGCCGAGCCAGCCGTCGGCGTCCACCGCCACCACCGGCAGGTCGTCGTCGATGCTGCGCAGCCCGTCGCGCAGCGCCTCAGCGGCCTCCATGGTCCCGGTCCGGCTGCGCTGCAGGAACTTCAGCGCGGCCTGCAGGTGCCGGTCGTCGAGTTCCACCCACTGACCGCGCAGCCGCACCAGCGGGACCTTCAGCCGGGCCAGCTCTTCCAGCTCGTCGGGATCCAGCGCCTCGTCGCCGACGGCCAGGTCATACCGGAAGTCGACCAGGTCGCCGAGCCCGAATCTGGACTCGGCGGCGCCGCCGCTCCCGCCCGATGAGCTCCGGCTCCTGGTGGTGATCTTGAGGCCGAGCCGCGCCTTGCGCACCCAGTCCGGCAGCAGGACGCCGAACCCGGCCCCGGACAGCAGCGGCGCTGTCTGCTTCAGGAACCGGAATGCTCCCTCGGTGTCCAGTTCGACACCCTCGGGGGCCGGCGCCCGCAACCCGTCGTCGAGCTCGGTGAACAGCCGGGAGGCCGTCCCGAGCCCTGCCAGCAGGTCCTCTTCCGGGTGCCTGATCCCGGCCGCGGCCCAGCCGCCCGCCGCTGCGCCCGACCAGATGTCCGCGGCCGACAGCAGCAAGCTGGGGTCGTCCGTGGACTGCAGCGCGAACTCCACCAGCCAGGACTCGTCGGCCGCATCCTCGGCCGGCTCCATCAGGCGGAAGCACGTACGGACCGGCCCCACCGGCAGCTGCGCCGCGGCGTGCCACTCATCCAGGGCGACGGCCAGCTCCGCCGCCTCGGCCTCGTCTTCCGGCGTTGTGACCGCCACCTGCCGGTCGGCGCCGGTGAGAGCTGCGGCCCAGCGTTCGGCCACCGGCTCGCGGGCCGGGCGGCGCCCTCGCCGCCGCGGCAGCAGCGCGAACCCCGGGTCGCGGGCGAGCCTGGCGCGGGCCGCGGCGTCGGCCAGGCCGTCGAGCGCCCCGGTCAGCACCGCCACCGATGACTCGCGTTCACCATCGGCGGCCCGGCACAGCGGCGGCATGGCCACGGCCAGGTCCCGGGCGCGCTGCGCGTCCGCTCCCGACAGCACCGGCCGCCACCAGGCCGCGGCGCCGCCGTCGGAATCGGCGGCCAGCGCGGGCAGGACGCGGCCCCGCGCGGCCAGGTCCCCGGCCTGCCGGGCCAGCGCGGCCAGGTAGAGCACGGACCCGCCGAGCACGGCGCGGCCCGACCCGGCGCCGGGCTCGCCGAGCGTCCCGAGCAGGTCGTACGCGGCGGCCGGGTCAAAGGTCAGCGCGGGCACCCGCCAGGCGGCGAGGGTCGCCCGGGTGCCCGAGCGAGCCGCGGCGGCTCCGCCCGCGCCAACCCCGCCAGCGCCAGCCGCGGCAGCGCCCATGCGCTTTTCCTCGGGCTCCCTGACCAGCGCGGGAGAGGCCAGCGGTCCGGCCCCGGTGCCCGGCAGCCACAGGGTCAGCTCGTCCTCGACGGCCTTGCGGGCCAGATCCTCGGCCCGGCTCCCGAACTCGGCCATTGCGTCGGCGACCAGGCCGGGGGGACCGGCGAACGGGTGCGGCCGGGGCGCGCGCGACGGCCGCCCCGCCCGGGCCGGCGCCGCGGCCGGGCGACCGGAATCCTCGGCCCACAGGCTCAGCGCCCCGTAGGCCCAGATTCCGTGGATCACCAGCATGGCCACCACCCCGGCATCGACCCCGACCAGGCCTTCCTCACGGTAGCCCGGGTCGGGTGGAGACGGTGCGTAATAAAAATTCGGCCTTCTGGCGCGGTCAGGCCACGAACGGGTCGGCGCCCGAATCGGTCGCCATCGGACGGCCCGCGGCCGCCCAGTCCTGCATGCCGCCCGCCACGTTGATCGCGTCCCAGCCGGCCGCTGACAGCGCCTGCGTGGCCCGGGCCGAGCGCCCGCCGGACCGGCAGATCACGTAGACCACCTCGTCCTGCGGGATCTCGGCGGTTCGGGCGCCGAGCTGTCCCAGCGGGATGTGCCGCGCTCCCGGTGCGTAGCCCGCGGTCCATTCGTCGTCTTCGCGCACGTCAAGCAGCCAGGCGCCGTCCGGCACACCGGCCGCAGATACCTCGCGAACCTCGGCCCCCACTGTCGATCAGTGCTCCCTTTGTGACATCGGCCGCATATCCTCAGCGATCGCTTCCTGAACAGACTACATAGAGAGGAGCCCCGGTGATTGTTCGTGACGCGCAGCCGGGCGAGCTGGCCGAGGTCGGCGAGATCCGGGTCGCGGCCTACGTGGCCGACGGCTTCATGTCGCCCGACTCCGGGTACGCGCCGACGCTGCGCGCGCTCGGCGGCGACGGCGACGGCGATGTGCTGGTCGCCACGGACGAGAGCGGGGACGTGGGCGACGGCCGGATCCTGGGCACCGTCACGCTGCAGTTCTGGCCGCACGGCGGCGAGATCGGCGTCGGCCGGGACGAGGCCGAGATCCGGGCGCTGGCCGTGATCCCCGGTGAGCAGGGCCGCGGCACCGGAACCGCGCTGCTCAACGCCGTGATCGAACTCGCCAGGCAGGCCGGGGTGCGCCGCCTGCTGTTGCTGACGCAGCAGGAGATGAAGACCGCGCAGCGCATGTACGAGCGCGCCGGGTTCGTCCGGATGCCCGACCGGGACTGGTCCCCGGCCGAGGGCGTGGTCCTGCTCGCCTACGGCATGCCGCTGGCGCCCAGTGAACCCTAGGTCAGCGCGACTCGGGCCGGTCGCCGGACGGGTCCTGGGCCGACGCGGCGGCGTCCTGCTCGCGCCGCGCGGCCGAGTTGACCCGGCGCAGGTGCTTGCTCATCGAGCGGAACAGCACGGTCAGCACGACCGCCATCCCGAAGACGACGATGAAGGCCAGCGTGCCTGGCGCAGCGTCGCTGCTCGCTGAGGCCGCCGCGAGCGTCGTCACCGGCTCACCCACCTCACACTGTCGCGGACCCCGGCGAAGAGATCCTCTTCCGGAACCTCAGTATCCACCACGGACCTCGCCAGATGAAAATCCTCCGTCGGCCACGCGTTCCGCTGCACCTCCCGCGGGACGGCGAACCAGCCGCCCTCCGGGTCGATCTGCGTCGCGTGCGCGATCAGCGCCTGGTCCCGGATCTCGAAGTAATCGTCGCACTTGACCCGCGTGGTTATCTCCAGCGGGGGGTGATCGGGGTTGTCCACCCACTCGCTCAGCCGCTCGCCGTAGGGCGATTCCAGCCCGCGGCGCAGCATCTCCTCGTGCAGCGCGGTCAGCCGCGCCCGGTGGAACGTCGCGAAGTAGTACAGCTTGGCCGGCTGCCAGGGCTCGCCGCAGTCCGGGTACCGGTCCGGGTCGGCCGCCGCCTCGAAGGCCTCGATCGCCACCTCATGGCACTTCACGTGGTCCGGGTGCGGGTACCCGCCGTTCTCGTCGTAGGTGATGATCACGTGCGGCCGGAACTCCCTGACCAGCGCGACCAGCGGCCGGGCCGCTACCTCCAGCGGCTGCAGCGCGAAGCAACCCTCCGGCAGCGGCGGCAGCGGGTCGCCCTCGGGCAGCCCGGAGTCGATGAACCCGAGGAACTGCTGCCGCACACCCAGGATCTCGCGCGCCCGCGCCATCTCGGCGCGCCGGACAGCGGCGAGGTTGGCGCGGATCTCCGGGCGTTCCATGGCCGGGTTCAGGATGTCGCCCCGCTCGCCGCCGGTCATCGTGGCGACCAGGACGTCAACGCCCTCGCGGGCATAACGCGCCATGGTCGCAGCGCCCTTGCTCGACTCGTCATCCGGATGGGCGTGCACGGCCAGCAGCCGCAGCCCGCCAGAGCGCGGGGCGTCCTCACCGTCCTCCGTCCTCGAGGTCGTCGCGCCAGGACTGGCCTGCGTGGTTCCGCTTGTCACGGCAGACAACAACGTTCCCTTCATCACAGATCAGGTGGCTCGCGCCACCGCAGATGCCACCACCTGGCCGGCGGGGCGCCGCCGCGTCGCGGCCGCGCCGAGCCAGCATTGTCCTACACAACAAGCCCCCTCCGGGGCGCCATTCCCGCTGCGGCGGCGGGCGGGAAGGCGTGGCCGGCCGTGCCGCCGCGCGAGGTTTGTCCGGGCTTGGCCGGTGGTCGCGGACCATTGACATGGGCGACGTACTTGCGGAGCCTTGTTAATCTCGAAGGATTACCCCCAAGGACCCACCCAGGGCCCGGCGGACGCCTAAGTCCGCTTCCACCATAGGAGTTCTCGTGACCGAAACCCGCGATGACACCGTCACCTGGCTCACCCAGGAGGCGTATGACCGGCTCAAGTCGGAGCTGGACTACCTCTCGGGGGCTGGGCGCGTCGAGATCGCCAAGAAAATCGAGGCCGCCAGGGAAGAGGGCGACCTGCGCGAGAACGGCGGCTACCACGCCGCCAAGGAGGAGCAGGGCAAGCGTGAGGGCCGGATCCTCCAGCTGATGCACATCCTGGACAACTCCCGGGTCGGGGAGCCTCCCCGGACCGAAGGCGTCGTCGGCCCCGGCATGACCGTCACGATCCGTTTTGCCGGAGACGAGGACGAGGTCACCTTCCTGCTCGCCTCGCGCGAGGAGAGCGGCTCGCCGATCGACGTGTACTCGCCCAAGTCGCCGCTCGGCGCCGCGATCACCGGCAAGAAGGTCGGCGAGTCGGCGACCTACACGCTGCCGAACGGGCGCAGCACGACGGTCGAGATTCTCGAAGCGGTCCCCTACGTAGGGATGTGACCGCCGGCTTCCGGCGTACAAACACGATCGGGGTGGCCGTGCGGATACGGCCACCCCGATCGTGATTTCGTGTTTTTTACGCCCCGTTACGCGGCGAATTCGGGCTCGTTGGCCGGAGTCTCGGACGGGGGCGGCGCTGCGGCGCTGCGCAGCGGCACCTCCTTGATCCACCAGGCCAGCACGAAGACCAGGACGGCGATGGGCGCGGCCCACCAGAACACGCCCTGGATCGCGTGGGCGATGGCGAAGAACACGTCGTGCTTGATCGGCGCGGGCAGGTGGTTCACCGTGACCGGGTCGAGCTGGCCGCCCGCCGCGTTCATGTGCACGCCCGGCAGCGTCTTGGTCAGCGTCTCGGTCAGCCGCCGGGCGAAGACCGCGCCGAACAGCGCCACGCCGATGGACCCGCCGATCTGCTGGAAGAACGCCCGGGAGCTGCTGGCCACGCCGATGTCCTTGGGATGCACGCTGTTCTGCACGATCACCGAGGTGATCTGCATCAGGAAGCCCATGCCGATCCCGAGCACTGCGTAGCGGATGCCCGACTGGAGCAGGCTGGTATTCACCCCGAGGCCGGTCAGCAGGAACATGGCGAGCGACATGATCGCGCCGCCGACGATCGGCATGAACTTGTACCGGCCGGTGCGCGTCATCACGATCCCGCCGATCAGCGAGGTGACGGTCACGCCGACCATCATCGGGATGAGCAGCAGGCCGCTGCCCACCGCGGACAGGTGCTGCACCGTCTGCTGGTAGAGCGGCAGGAAGGTGAGCGCGCCGAGCATCGCCATGCCGAGCAGGAAGCTCATCGAGCTGGAGACCGAGAAGTTCCGGTTGCGGAATACATGCAGCGGCAGGACCGGCTCCGCGGCCTTCGTCTCGATGTACAGGAAGGCCGCTGTGGCCACCACGGCCAGCACGCCGAGGCCGACGATCATGGTGGATCCCCAGGCGTACTGGGTGCCGCCCCAGGTGGTCAGCAGGACGATCGAGGTGGCCGCGATGGCAAGCACGCCCGCGCCCAGGTAGTCGATCTTGTGCTGGACCTTCTTGTACGGCAGGTGCAACGTAGCCCAGAGGTAGACCAGCGCCGCGCCGCCGACGGGCATGTTGATGTAGAAGATCCAGCGCCAGGACAGGCTGTCGGTGATGTAGCCGCCCACCAGCGGCCCCGCGACCATGGCCAGCATCATCGCGGCCATCATGTAGCCCATGTACTGGCCGCGTTCGCGCGGCGAGACCAAGTCCCCGATGGTGGCGATCACGCCGACCATCAGGCCGCCGGCGCCGAGCCCCTGCAGCGCCCGGAACGCGATCAGCTGGTCCATGGACTGCGACAGCCCGGACAACGCCGATCCGATGAGGAAGATTATGACGGCGGCAATCAGCCAGCGCTTGCGGCCGTACTGGTCACCGAGCTTGCCGTAGAGCGGCGTGGTGATCGTGGACGCGAGGATGTACGAGGTGACCACCCAGGACAGGTGGGTGACCCCGCCGAGCTGACCGACGATCCGGGGCAGCGCGGTAGAGACGACCGTCTGGTCCAGCATGGCGATGATCAGCGCGAGCAACAGTCCCGGCAACACGATCAGGACCTCGCGCTTGGGCCCACTGACCGCCCCGCCCCCGGTTCCCCCGGGCGCGGCGGCCGACTGGGTTTCCGCCATGCTTGACTCCCTTTCCGAGGGCCGTCGGCCCCGACCACTTCTCAACCTACTTGCCGACCGGCTAGCATTCGGGCGACACGTAAGGGTAAGCTGTTTACTAACCGGCCGTCAAGTAGATTAGGCCGCCCCCACTACGCTGGACACAAGGTTATGAACGAGCAGTCGCGCCACCACACGGCGGTCGCTGATCTCTCCGCGGAGCAGGTCAACGGCGCCGCGTCTCGCGATGCCGCGTCTCGCGATGCCGCGACTCGCGATGCCGCGACTCGCGATGCCGCGTCTCCTGACACCGCGCATCACGATGCGCGGCGGCATGGCGACACGAGGGCACGCATCCAGCAGGTGGCGCTCGAGCTGTTCGCCGAGCAGGGCTATGACAAGACCTCGCTGCGCGAGATCGCCGAGCGCCTCGACGTGACCAAGGCCGCGCTGTACTACCACTTCAAGTCCAAAGAGGACATCGTCCGCAGCCTGGTCGAGGACTACTTCGGCCAGATGGACGCGCTGATCGCCTGGGCCAAGACGCAGCCGAGGACGCCGGAGGTCCGGCGCGAGATCATCGGCCGGTACGTGGGCATCGTCGCGGACGGCAGCGACGTCTTCCGGATGCTGCACCACAACCAGGCCGCCCTGAGCAGCCTGTCCGCGGGCAACAAGCGCGGCGAGGTGTTCAGGGAGCGGATGACCGGGCTGGTCGAGGCGCTCACCGAACCCGGCGCCAGCACGGAAGAGCGCCTGCGCGCCACCATGCTGCTCGGCGGCGTGAGCGTGGGCTGGATGTTCTTCACCGACCAGGTCGCGGACCAGGAGAAGCTGCGCGCGACCGTGCTCGGCATCGCCACCGACCTGGCCGAAGACGCCTAACCGAGCGCGCCCCGCCCCACCTGCCGGTTAGTCACCGCCATCTGCGGTACCGGAGACCGCGCGGACCAGGGGGAGCACGCGGTACTTGATCGGTGCGGCCAGGGCGATCACCGTGGAGGTCCGCACGACCCCGGGAACATCGACGAT
>Ga0335074_10000835_pt1 | contig 42077 bp, 32 predicted proteins | sample Lox_Sample_23_FD_206715 | JGI IMG/M metagenome (GOLD analysis project Ga0335074, IMG submission 206715) | Soil microbial communities from Loxahatchee National Wildlife Refuge, Florida, United States - Lox_Sample_2.3 | ecosystem: Environmental > Terrestrial > Soil > Wetlands | place: USA...
GACGCGGGATTCCCACTTTCCCCCAGCCACGACGGCGGCGATCCGTCCTCCGTCGTCCTGGAGGTTGAAAGCCAAACCCCGAGTGCTAACTTATGACTGGACCAAAAACGGGGGGCAGGTCAGCATCATAAATCAGTGTCTCCAATGCCGTACACTCCCGCCCGCGTAATTCCAGACGAAATCGACAGAAGCCCTTTCTTGGAACCACTGAGACACGGTTGGTGTCGAACGCTCTATGGGCCGTGTGCACCCTGTTGTGCGTTGGATACTGCTGCCCGTGGCTTTGGTCATTGCGCTAACCGTGGCCCTAGTTGTAACGGCTGTTGCCCGCCAGCACATTTTGCGCCATCGTGCGGAAGCGCTTTACACTGACTTCAAAGGACTAACGCTCCGCAAGACAACGTTCCAGGGCGCCCAGCCTTTTTTGGCGCGATGGAAGCGATGGGGAACGTTCGCTGGTCCCTGCACGCCAGCCCGCTGCGTATTTAGCGTCGCCCTTAGCAGCATTGACAACCGATTCGACGAATTTATTGATTCTCACGATCGTGTCTTCGACCTCGCCGCTCGTTTCGGTATTCACCCGGCAGGCATCGGTGCCCACCTTGTGATCCTCAATAGCGTTCTCTGGGGTGAAGCTATAAATTTTTGGGTCGACAGTCGTGTTTGGTCAGATGGCAAGCCCTACGTCGAAGCCATCTCGGGCTCGGCCTTTAGTAACTCTGAATTGGATCGCAGATTCGACACGACGCACTGGCGTTCCCACCCGGAATACACAATCTCTTGGCCAGGCAACCAGCAGAATGAACTCCGCTTTGAATTCACTCCATTTGCGGACCCAAACGACGTCCATCGACTAACGCAGATGGATTTCTCCTGTCTGACGCGAACCGTTTCATGTACGGACAAGGCAGAGATAATGCCCACGGCTGTTGCACAATCTCACGCATGGGCGGCAATGCCGGGGTGGGATGATACCAGCTGCGACGACCCTCAGGTGTTGTTCTTTCTGGCCAGAGAATCAACAAACGTAGTGATTGCCCGGGCCAAGTCGATCGTTAGGCTTTACGCGCCTCTAGGCTCTCGCCCGTTTTATGGAGTCGAACTGGCCTTTGAACAATTCCTCAAGGGCCGAGGTACGCATCCGAACGGCCAGAGCCTGGTCTTTCAGACAGCCGCAGATTCGCCGGCTAAGGTAGTCCCTCGGGTTGGCGAGCGCGTTTTCCTCTTCTTTAACGAAGATGACTTGGAATCAGCTTATCTCGCGGGGTGTGCGGCCCTGCCCGTCACAGACAGGTACCTGTCTCCGATAGAGGAAGGAATAGAAGCCGACACTCGACCGTCTGGGCTATTTAGCTATGATCTTATTAGGCCTTGGTCAAAGCGACCGCAGCAATAACTCAAGAGCCACACAACCTTGCCGAGTAGCGGAAGTTCCCACTCGCGATCGTATTTGCCGTCGATCAAGCGAACGCGGCCTGCCCACGGCTTGACGTCGAAGGCGCCGGGCCCGTCCAGGTCGAGCAGCAGCGGCCCGGGCCTCGTGCGGCAAAGCGGAGGACCACAGCTTTAAAGACGCAGGTACGGCATCCGCGAATTCTCTTTTTTGCGCGTTGATTGCGCCCCCGGGTGTATTGCGCGCCTCGCATCAATGTCGCCTGCGCACACAATGCCTGTCGATTGGTTCGGGCAGAAGGCCGGTGTGACGATGCTACGGGTCAGTCTGTGCCGCGGCTACGGCGCTCTAATTGCGGTGGGCGTGGCTTTGCATGCGCGGCTCCGATTTATTCGATTTAGCTGTGCGACCCACCGCTTACCGAATTAGGGTCGGTGGTGTGGCCAGCCCGAAGATTAGAGTTGGTAGTCTAAAGGGAAACATTGTGCGTTAACGACAGTTTTGCTTTGGGTTATTGACATCTGCAATCGCGGCGCGTACTTTGTGCAGCACGCGAGCCGATTTCGCCGTTCACGTGTGTCAGGGCGCGGAATTGGGCGCGAAACGTGCGGTCGATGAAAGGTGCGCGATGACTTCACGAACTCTTTCGCTTTTTGCTATTTTCGCCGTGTTTTCGCTTGTTGTCTTGACATCGGCCGCGCCCGTCAGGGCGGACGATAGCTGGCTGCCCGTGCCGCCCGAAGATCTCGCCATGAAGGACAATCCGGCCAGCCCGGGCGCGGATGCGATGATCCTATATCGCGAAGACATTGTGGATGCCAGCAACGTTTACGTTGACGGCGACAACGACGAGGAATATTTCCGGATCAAGATTTTCACGCAGGAGGGAACGAAGCGGGCCAACGTGGAAATCCCTTTCTTCAAGGAAAGCATGAAGGTGACGGATGTGAGCGGGCGAACGATTCTGCCCGACGGCACGATCGTGAAATTCGACGGGAAGGTCCTGGAGTCGACCATCACGCGCAAGAGCGGCTATAAATTCCTGGCGAAAACGTTCACGCTGCCCGATGCGCAGCCCGGCTGTATCATCGAGTACAAATACCGGCGGCAAGGCGCTCCGCAGATGCTGCACGACCTCGACTGGATCGTTTCACAGGATATTTTTACCCGCGAAGCGCACTTCACGATGAAGCCTTATCCCGAGCCGACCGGTTTTTATCCCTACTGGCGGCCCTATAATCTGCCGGCGGACGCGAAGATGCAGGAAGAAAAGGCCGGAGTGTATACGATGGTGGTCCACAATATCCAGCCGATCGTGGATGAACCGCTGATGCCCTCCGAAGAGGCGCTGGAGAGCCGCGTGGAATTCTATTATAAGGACAGCAACAACAACGAGCCGCCGGACAAATTCTGGACCAGGCAAGCGAAGAAATGGAACGGGGAATTCGAGCACTTCATCGACAAGAAGGACGTGTTACAGGCGGAAGTGGCAAAAACGGTGAGCCCGAGCGATCCGCCCGAGACGAAAGTGGCCAAGCTCTACGCCCGCGCGCAACAGATCCGCAATCTCGATGAGGAAGACGCGAAAACGCAAAAGGAGCTGAAGGACGAAAGCATCAAGGCGAACTCGAATGTGGCCGATCTCGTGAACCACGGGTACGGTCACGACCAGGAGATCAATTTCTTTTTCGCGGGACTGGTGCGCGCCGCGGGATTCCAGGCACAAGAGGTCCGAATCTCGCCGGTGACGGGCGAGATCTTCTCACCCGCAAGCGAAGACAATCGCCAACTGGATGACGATCTGGTATGGGTCAGCACGGGCTCAAAGGAATATTATCTCGACCCCGCTGCGCGCTATTTCCCCTTCAATCTGCTTCCGTGGTACGAGCAAGGAGCGGCGGGTTTGCGGCTCGACATGCCAACGAAGCCGATTTTGACTTCCGTTTCGACGGAATCGGATTCCGTGGTAGTCCGCGATGCCAATCTTTCGGTCGCTGCGGACGGGACCACAACCGGGAAAATCTCGATCGATTATGAGGGGCAGGACGCGGCGCTGCTTCGCGATGAAAACCGCCTGGAAGACGATACCGGCCAAAAGAAAAATCTGGAAGACGACATCAAGGACTGGCTCCCCTCCGGCGCCACACTGACAGTGACGAGCGCCGGCCCGTGGGACCAGAACGCCCAGCCGCTGCACGTGGAAGCGACGGTATCGATCACAGGCGTGGGCGCAGCGGCCGGCAGCCGGATGCTTTTGCCAATCGAAATTTTCGAGGGACGCTACGCCGACGCGTTTTCGGCCGAAAAGCGGGTCAATGTGATCGATTTCCATTATCCCTACGAGGAAATCGACGACATTAAAATCAGCGCCCCAGCCGGATATTCATTCGCGTCTTTGCCCAACCCGGCGACTTTCAATGCCGGCGCGGCCGTCTATTCGATCACGGTGTCGGGCCAGGGCAATACCGCCGAGGTGAAGCGCCAGTTTATTATGAAAGGAATAGCCTTCGAAGCAAAGTACTACGGTGCGATTCGCTCACTTTTCGGCAAGGTGAAATCCAATGACAGCGCTGAGGCTATCCTGCAAAACAATCCGTCTGCCGGCGGCCATTAGCCGCCTGGTTCTTCTGGCGCTGTTGCTCGCGTGGCCGTTCGCCCGCGCAGCGGCCAAGGACGAGGCGCCGGAATGGCTGCAGCAGCTGGCACAGGCGCCTCTGCCGGCCCACGACAACGACGCGGTCGCCGTTATCCTTCTGGATGACACGGAAGCCACGGTGCGTGCAGACGGCCAGATCCAAACGCTACATCGCCGTGCTTTCCGCATTCTGCGACCCGAGGCGCGGCGCGAATTCGGCGGCATCGACGTAGACTTCGACAGCGAAACCAAAATCTCCTACATCAAGGCGTGGACCATCGACTCCGAGGGCCACGACATAGCCGTCTCCGAAAAAGATGCCGTGGAACACGGGTATCTCGACGAATTGATCTATGTGGATGATCGCGTGAAGTCGCTGCAGTTTCCCGAAGCCAATCCCGGCAGCGTGATCGGTTACGAATACGTCCAGCAGCAGCGGCCGTACGTTTTCGAAGACGAGTGGAGTTTTCAGCACACGGTACCGATAAAGGAATCGCGATTCGACCTGCACCTTCCCCCCGGTTGGGATTACACGGCGAAATGGTTCAACCATCCGGAGGTTGCGCCGGAAACGATCGGCAACGACGAGCGGGAATACGTGTGGCAAGTGGGAGAGGAGCCCGCCATTCGCGAAGAACCGGATATGCCGCCGTGGCAAACTGTGGCCGGCTGGGTCGGCATCAAGTATTTTCCACGCGACGCGGCTCAGCGCGCGAAATCCGTCGGCTCGTGGACGGATATCGGGCTGTGGTACAACAATCTGACGCAATCACGGCGCGATTCCACGCCCGCGATACATGATGAAGTGGCGAAGCTGACCGCCGGCGTCTCTGATCCGCTGGCGCAAATCCAGGCGATTGCCGATTACGTGCAGCATCAGGTGCGCTATTTCGGGATCGAAATCGGCATAGGCGGCTTTCAACCGCATCCCGCATCGGAAATTTTTGCCAATAAGTACGGCGACTGCAAGGACAAAGCTACGCTGCTGAGCACGATGCTGAAGGAAATCGGCGTCGATTCCTATTACGTGGCCGTGGATGCGTTTCGCGAGGGCGTACGCCCGGACTATCCCTCCATCGATTTCGACCATATGATCCTGGCGATACGGGTTCCCGGAGGCATGAATACCGCAACGTTGTATTCGCTCGTTCAGGACCCGAAGCTCGGCTCTTTGGTTATCTTTGACCCGACGAACGAATACGTTCCGCTCGGTTACCTGCCGACGTATCTGCAGAACACGTATGGGCTTGTGATGGCGCCCGACGGAGGGACGCTGGTGCAACTGCCGGTCTTGCCGGCCGCCACGAACCGGCTGCTTCGCACCGCGCAGCTTTCGCTCTCCGTCGACGGCGGGCTTTCCGGGGAAGTGAAAGAACTTCGCTGGGGCGCTCCGGCGCACGAGGCGCGCGAAGAATATCTCGAGACACAGCCCTCGAAACGGGCGGAAGTGCTCGAATCGTTTCTGCAGGAGTTCCTGCCCAACTTCGTACTGACGAGTGCAACGCTGGGCGAGCTTGAAAATTACGATGAACCGCTGAGCGTTGACTACAAGTTTGTCTCACAGGGCTACGCGCGCACGGCGGGAGACGAAATACTGCTGCGCCCACGAGTATTGGGGGACAAGTACGCGAACCTGCTCGACCTTTTTTCGCAAGACAAGCCGCGGCTCTACCCCATCGAATTTCCTTCGGCGACGCGCCAGGACGACGTGTTTGACATCACGCTGCCGCCGGGCTATCAGCTCGATGGTTCTGTCCCGCCAGTAAGCGCTGCGTGCGATTTCGCAACGTACTCGAGCCAGGTGCAAGTGGAGAACGGGGTTTTGCACTACAAGAGGACGCTCGTCGTTACAAAGGTTCATGTGCCGACGGAAAAATTGGCGCAGGTGCATGATTTTTTGCGGAAGATTGAAGGGGATCAGCAGATGTACGTCGCCCTGAAGCCCGGCGCGCCCTCGGCCGCGGCGCGTTAGACAGAACGTCGCCCGGCGCTTGCCGCCGCCAAGGGAGATGCCGCGCCCGCCTGCGGCAGGCAGGCTGAAGACCGCGGCGGTACGTTAAACCTTTAGAGCCATCGCGTCAGGATTTTTTTGTGAGGCGTTCGCGGACGCGGTCGCTGAGGAGCTTGCCGTCGATGGTCTTGCCTTCGAGGCGGGCGCGAGCGGCCTTGACGACGGCGCCCATGGCCTTGATCGAGTCGGCGTCGGTTTCGGTGATGGCCTCTTCGATGGCGCGATGCATTTCTTCATCGGTGGGCGCGGCGGGCAGATACTCTTCGATGATTTCGATTTCCTGCCTTTCTTTTTCCGCCAGATCGGGGCGGCCGCCTTTGGTGTACTGATCGATGGATTCGCGGCGTTGCTTGACGAGCGTCTGCAGCATCTGCAGCGACTCGATATCGCTGAGCGCGCCCATTTTTTCGATTTCCTTGTGTTTCAGCGCGCTCTTGACCATGCGCAAAACGCTGAGGCGAAGTTCGTCCTTCTGCTTCATCGCCGCAGTCAGGTCCGACTGAATGCGTTCCAAGTAGCTCATTTTCGCTTATTTTTCTCCAGGCAAAGAATAGCACAGGGCACGCAGCGCACATCCGCGGCGCGCCGCTTCTAACGAGAATTATCCGCAGAACAATTGACAGGAGCAAGCTCTGCCATTAACCTTTTTAGGCCATGAAAATCATCGTAGCAGACAAAATCAGTGAGCGCGGTCTTGCGCTTCTTCGTGATACGGGTTGGCAGGTTTTGACACCTTCCGCAGCAGAATTGCCCAGCGTCATTGCCGATGCGGACGCGCTTGTGGTCCGCAGCGCCACCAAAGTTAACTCCGGCCTTCTGGAAAAGGCCCAACGGCTTCGCGCGATCGGCCGCGCGGGCGTTGGAATCGACAACGTAGACGTTGATGCAGCGACTCGCCGCGGCATTCTGGTGATGAATACGCCGGGCGGAAACGCCATCAGCGTCGCCGAGCACACGCTCGCGTTGATGCTGTGCCTCGCGCGTTCGGTGCCGCAGGCCAGCGTCTCGACGAATTCGGGGAAATGGGAGAAATCGGCATTTTCCGGGACAGAGCTTCGCGGGAAGACGCTGGGCCTAGTGGGCCTGGGGCGCGTGGGAATGGAAGTAGCAAAGCGGGCGCGGGCGCTGGGGATGCGCGTGATCGCGCACGATCCTTACGTGAGCCCCGCCGCGGCGCGCGAGCTCGATGTGGACCTTCTTCCGCTGGACGACATCCTGAAGGAATCCAACGTAGTGTCGCTGCATACGTCACTGAGCGCATCGACAGAAAATCTGATCAACGCCGCCGCCATCGCCAAAATGAAGAAGGGGGCGTGGATCATCAATTGCGCGCGCGGCGAGTTGATCGAAGAAGCCGCCCTTGCCGAAGCGCTCAAGTCCGGCCAGCTCGCGGGCGCGGGGCTGGATACGTTCGCGCAGGAACCGCCGAAAAATTCGCCGCTGATCGGACTGGCGAACGTGATCGCCACGCCGCACATCGCCGGTTCGACGCGGGAAGCGCAGGAAGAGGTGGGCACGGCAATCGCGCAGCAGGTGAAGGACTATCTCTCCGAGGGAATGATTCGCAATGCGGTGAATATGCCTTCGCTCTCGGCCGAGCAGTATCGCCGGCTGAAGCCTTACCTCGATTTGGGCGAACGCCTGGGAGCTTTCGTGGCGCAGGCTGCGCCGGGGCGAAGCTTTAGCCGCGTTCGCGTTCGCTACACGGGCGATCCTGCCGAGCTCGGCTCGCACATGATTCGCAGCTCGATACTGGCGGGGATTTTGAACGCGGTTCTGGATGAGCAGGTAAATCTCGTAAATGCCGGGGAAATGGCTTCGTCGCGCGGACTTGTGGTGGAAGAGACCACGCACCGGCGGGAGCGCGGCTTTCCCAACACCGTTGAAGTGACCATCGGCGGGGGCGGCAGCGAACTTACCGTGGAAGGCACGGTGGGCCAAGACGGTTCACCGCGGATTCTCTCGCTGGATGGCATCGGGCTGGAAGCGCCGCTCGAGGGAACTTTGCTGCTCTCGCGGAACGTGGATGTGCCGGGCGTGATCGGGAAGATCGGCACGGCGCTTGGCTCGCTTGGCATCAACATCTCTACGTTCACACTTGGGAGGCGCTCGGCCACGCGCGGCGCGGACGCGCTGGCGCTGGTGGGCCTCGACGGTAAAGTGGATGCATCCGTCGTCCAGCACATACTTGGCTTGCCCAATGTGACGGACGTGAAGCTGGTGCGCCTGCCCGGCGCGGCCAAGGTGAGCGCCGCGGCATAGAACAGCCAGATCAGCATTCCCGCCGGGTCCTTCGCTGTGCGGAGGACCCGACTTTTTTTACGCCGCTTCTCTCATTGCCCCGCCATTTGCGAAAGCTTTGTGACCGTGCTCCAATTCCGCACCGTGGTCTTTTGTCCCAGTACTTTATCGAGCAGATATAATTTCGCGTTCGCAAAGCCCTCCGGACAATGCAGATAGATTTCTCGTGAGGCGAGATCAAAACGCTCCCGCCCGATTTCCAATTTGTGGAGGTTGGCAATCGCCTGCTTCGTCGGCTGCTGCTGAAGGAAGGTGACGGCGAGCCGAGCGAGCTCGATTCCCGGCTCACTGAGAAAAGGATTGTTCGAGACGATCGCGGCGATCTGAGCAGCCGTCCGCACAATCACCGAAACGGGGAGTCTCGTCTCGCCGAGCAGCTTCTTTTGGAGCCGCGTGACCCATTCCGTTTCAGAACCTTCGGCGCGGAACACCACGTTTCCGCTCTGCACATAGGTCCGCACATTTTTCGCGCCGAGCCCGGCGCACAGCTCGCGCAGGCGCTCCATTTTCAGCGTGTTGCCGCCCACGTTGATGCCGCGGAGCAGCGCGACGTAACTCACCTCTTTCTGCGCCATATCGCCTCATGCCAAATGTGGCAGAAAGCTTGCGGCGAATACAAGCTCCGCGGCAAAGCTGATCTGACCCATCAACGTGCCATTCTTGCCGAGCGCGAAAGCGCAGGGTATCCTGCTCGCATCACCCCGGAGGGTGCGCGCATGGCACGAGTGGTCCGGTGCGGATTGATTCAGGCTTCCTGCGAGTGGTCGCCGGAAAAATACTCGCTGGCAGACATCAAGGAAAAGATGATCGCCAAGCACGAGAAACTGGTTGCGGCCGCGGCGAAAAAAGACGTGCAGATCCTCGGACTGCAGGAACTTTTCTACGGCCCCTACTTCTGCGCCGAACAGCAGGCGCGGTGGTACGAGCTGACCGAAAACGTGCCCAACGGGCCAACGCTCACGCGCATGCAGAAGCTCGCGAAGAAACACAAAATGGCGATGATCGTCCCGATCTACGAAGTCGAAATGACGGGTCTGTTTTACAACACGGCGGCCGTTTTTGATGCCGACGGGACCTATCTCGGCAAATATCGCAAGCATCACATTCCGCACTGCCATCCGGGCTTTTGGGAGAAATTTTATTTCACGCCGGGGAACGCGGGATACCCCGTCTTCCAGACTCGTTACGGCCGCGTGGGCGTTTACATCTGCTACGACCGGCATTTTCCCGAGGGCGCGCGGATTCTGGGTCTGAACGGCGCGGAGATCGTGTTCAATCCTTCCGCTACTGTGGCCGGGCTTTCGGAATATCTTTGGGAACTGGAACAGCCAGCGCACGCCGTCGCGAATCAATACTTCGTCGCCGCTATCAATCGCGTGGGGACGGAAAAGCCGTGGAGCATCGGGGAATTCTACGGCAAAAGCTACTTCTGCAATCCGCGCGGCAAGATCGTGGCGCAAGCCAGCCGAGACAAAGACGAGTTGCTCGTTGCAGACCTCGATTTCGAGGAAATCAAGGAAGTGCGGGCGGTGTGGCAGTTTTATCGCGACAGGCGGCCCGAAAGCTATGGCGAAATTGTAAGGACCGTCACGCCCGGCGCAGCGCAGGCCGCCGACTGACGCGATGAGCGACGCGACAATCCCCTCCGCGCGTGCGCCGCAAGCCGCGGCGGAAGAGGCGCGCGCGATCCGCGCGAGCTCCCTTTACAACGAAGACCTCGCACCCGTTCCCGCCGACCGCCGCACCTGGACGACCTACAGTTACGCCGCGCTGTGGATCGCGATGAGCGTCAACATTCCAACGTACCTGCTTGCCAGTTCGATGATCGCGGGCGGCATGAGCTGGAAGCAAGCGATCTTCACGGTTTTTCTCGGCAATGTGCTCGTGCTGATTCCCATGCTGCTCAACGCGCACGCGGGCGCTGAATACGGCATTCCGTTCCCGATCTTCGCGCGGTCGGCCTTTGGAGTCCTAGGGGCGAACGTTCCCGCCATTCTTCGCGCGCTGGTCGCTTGCGGGTGGTTCGGCATCCAGACATGGATTGGCGGCGAAGCCATTTACGCGATGGTCGTGGCGCTCGTGCCGAGTGCGCGCGGAGCGACATGGGGCCTGGGTGCGTGCTTTTTATGTTTTTGGGCGCTCAACCTGATCGTGATTATGCGCGGCATCAAGACCATCCGCTTTCTCCAGGGGATCACTGCTCCGTTTTTGCTGCTGATTGGACTCGCGCTTCTGCTCTGGGCGCGCGCGAAGGCGGGCGGCTTCGGCCCCATGCTCTCGACGCCCTCGAAATTCCATTCGTTCGGCGAATTCTTTCGCTTCTTTGTTCCGTCGCTCACCGGGGTGGTGGCGTTTTGGGCCACCGTGGCGCTTAACATTCCTGATTTCACGCGCTACGCCCGCGGGCAGCGCGAACAGATGCTTGGGCAAGCGCTGGGCCTGCCCACGACGATGACATTTTATTCGTTTATCGGAATCGCCGTCACATCCGCGACCGTGGTGCTTTATGGCCAGGCAATTTGGGACCCCGTCGTGGTGCTTTCGCGACTCGGAAACCCGATCGCGGTGGTAATCGCAATGATCGCGCTGCTCATGGCCACGCTCAACGTGAACGTCGCCGCCAACGTGGTTTCTCCCGCAAACGATTTCTCGAACCTGTGGCCGCGCCGGATCAGCTTTCGCATCGGAGGCATTCTCACCTGCCTGATCGGCCTCCTGATGCAGCCGTGGAAACTGCTCGCGAACTACGGAAATTACGTGACCGGCTGGCTCGTAGGGTATTCGGGAGTTCTTGGCCCCGTGGCGGGAATTTTGATTTGCGACTATTTCGTGCGCCGCAAAACGATTCTCAAGCCTGAAGATTTATATCGACGCGACGGCCTCTACGAATTTTCTCGCGGCATCAATTGGCGTGCTATTGCTGCGCTCGGCCTCGGATGCGCCGTCGCCTTCGTCGGGCTCGTATACAAACCCCTCCGCGCACTTTACGATTACGCCTGGTTCGTCGGTTTCGGAGTCAGCTTCGCCGCATACTGGCTTCTGATGCCAAGGGCAAAAACCGGCTCCGAGTCCGCACGCTAATCTGCCGCGTCATGCAATAGGTATGAGGATTTCCGTCTGAAGCTGCTCTTCGGGCGTGACCTTCGGATCATTTACATAATTCTCGATGCAAAAATCCTCGCGCAAGCGCACGCCGCTCTCGGCCAGAGTGCGGAAGATCTGACTGAACGCCATCCAGATCTGCGAATACGGCCCAGTAAGCAAAAACTTCGCGTACTTACCTCCGCTTAGCGCCCGGTACTGCAACCCTTTCGGAACCTCCGCGGGCTTCGCCGCGAGGCAAACACCGGCCTGATAGATCATCGAGTCTTCGCCTTGCTTCGTCTTATCGATCCCGCTCACGCCGAGCAATTCCGTAAATTGCTCGTGCGCGACCTGATCGAGCGTGAGAGGCGCGTCCATGTGCAGACGGATGAACCGCTGCGCGCGGCCGATTTGCGAGCGGTGGAACTGGGTCTGCTGCGGCTTACGTGTTCTGGGCCGTTTTCCGGGCATGCGTCAATCTACGATTTTCGCGCAGGGCCGAACTTTTCCGAAATTGCTATTTAGAAATTCAGTTTCAACGCGAACTGGAACGTGCGCGGATCGTACGATGCCGTAGGCTGCCCAGCGGTGCAAACGCCGGAGGTCGGATCGCACAAGGGATTCACATCGCTCACGTTCAGCCGATTCAGCATATCGAATCCGTCCGCGATCACATCCATATTCACGCGCTCAGTCAACGAGATCTTCCGCTCGAGGCGCAGATCGATCTGGAAAAATCCGGGGCGTGGGAAGGCGTTGCGCGGCAAATCGCCCACGCAGCCGAATGGCGGCGCGGGAACGTTGGGCGCCACAGCGAACGGCTGATTATTCGGTGCGAGGCATTCCGTGGGCACGATAAATTCATAGCCTTTGATGTAAGGCGACGCCCTCGCATTGCAATAACAATCTCGCCCGCTTGCGCGTGTGTGATACGCGCAGCTCCTGGAGCAAGCCCAAAAACGAAAACGGGGAGAACGTTCCCGTTCTCCCCGCTCTTCACTTCCGAAGGCTTCACATCGAAGCTGGATCGGTTCCGCGCATGAACGACTTTGGAACTTTCTCCGACGAACGCGCGCGCTCGAAACTCCAGCGCATCACGTTCGCTCCGCTAAATCTAGAATGCCGCGGCGAAATTAGTCAAGAACAAAAATTCTTCCGACGCCGGCAAACGGCTGCGAAAAAATTCTCACGCGACAATTCCCGGCAAAAACTTAAGGCCCAGGGTTGAGCGAGCTCAAATAATATCCGTCGCGCGTAAGAACGTGCACGTCGGGCCGCTCGACGCGCACTTCGATCGTGTGGTAGTCCTTGGATATGTCCTTCATGTTCGGCTGGAAAGTGAGCGTGTATTCGTTGCGCGCCTCGTCAGTAAGGTTCGCATACATGCGGTCCAGGTCGTCCTGCTTAGCCGCATAAAACGTATCGCCGCCGGTCTTCGCCGCGTAATTTACGAGCTCGCTCTGCCCATGCTGAACGAGAGCTTTGCCGAAGGGCGCCGACTTCGTGACCGAAATCGAAAATACTGCAATGTCGCGCTCGAGCAGCGAGCTAAGCGTCTCATCGTAAGGATGCTTCTCGTTGCGCGCGTCACTTCCGTCAGAAACGAGGAAGATGATCTTGCGCATCGCGCGGCAGGTCTCAAGGGAGTCCCGCTTTTCTTCGTCGGCGCAGCGCTCGGATTCGCGGCTGGTCAGCATCTGGCCGGCGGCGTAAACCGCGTCATCGAGGAAGCTGGTGTTCTGGTATTTCGGCGGGCCTTTGATGCGCACAGCCGCCGTGGGATCGTTGGGAGCGGGGTTGATGGGGCCTGCGGTTTCGGGATCGGGATAAACGAAAGTCGAGTGCGATCCGAGTTGGAGCCGCTTCAACTGGGTAAACAAAGTGTCGTTGCTTTGCGTGAAGTTGGAAACGGTGGTGGGGAACTGATCGTAGGTGACGAGCGCGACTTCGTCACCGGGACCGAAGGCGGCGGAGATCGTTTCCAGGCTGTCCTGGACCTGCTTGGCCTGTTTATCCGAAAGATCGTTGTCGAGGACGACGACGGCCGAAATCGGAACGGCATCCGATGAGAAGCTGACAATCGGCCGCTCGACGTTGTCTTCGAGGATGCGGAAATCGCTGCGGGCGAGACCGCTGACGAGCTGGCCTTGCGAATCCTTCACAATCACGGGCACAATGACGAGGCGCGTGACGTTGGTTATGGGCCGCGGAGGCACTTGTTGAGCCGGGGCCGGAACAGCCTGCTTAGGCGGCTGCACGGGTACGGTCTGGCCTTGCACCTGGTTCTCGTTCTGCGCCGCCATAGGAATCGGGGTTCCAAGGCAGCCGACGAGAGCTAGAATTACAGCAATTCTTTTCGCACCCAAAGGTTCACCGTTATGCGAGGGAAAAGTTCGATCAGGCCGAAGGCGCCACCAGCGAACATCCAGCAGTGCGCACGGCGCATCGTACCACCCGAACGCGTCCCAAGGAGAATTATACATGCGAAGGACAAAGTTGGCTGCGAGTCTTCTGACCGTGGCGTTGGCGGCGATTCCGGCGGCGCTCGTACTTAGTGCGCGTGCCACGCACGGACAGGATGCCCCGAACGCGCAGGATGATCAAACGAATCAAGAGCCGCCGCAAACAAGCAGCACCCTTACCGTGGAAAGCAGGCTCGTGGATGTATTCGCTACGGTGCGCGACAAGCACAACGCGATCCTCGACAACCTGACGAAAGATGATTTCAAGGTGTATGAGGACGGCGTGCCGCAGAAGATCACCTATTTTGCCAAAGAATCGGATATGCCCATTACGCTGGCGATTCTGATGGATACGAGCTACAGCATGAATAACATTCTTGGCGCCGAAAAGGCGGCTGCATCCGATTTCGTTCATGAAATCATGCGGAAGAAAGACGAAGCGGTGGTCATCAGCTTCGATACCGACGAGGACCTCCTGGCGGACTTCACCGAAGACCCGGCCGTGCTGACGAGAGCGATCAATCGCGCCCAGATCAATGTGGATGCTTCCGGGATCGGGGGCACTGTGGGGACAATCCCCTCGCAGGGCGGCGGGACGAATTTGTACGATGCCGTCTACCTTGCTTGCCACGATGAATTGCAAGACGAAGCGGGACGGAAAGCCGTGATCATTCTCTCCGATGCGGAGGATACCGGCAGCAAAATGAGCCTTGATGAAGCCATTGAAGCGGCGCAGCGGACCGATGCGGTGATCCACGTAATTCTAATTTCCGATCCGAGCGCGACGGAAGGGTACGGCTACGGCGTGGCGTTGCAGATGGCGCGGGAGACGGGGGGACGAGTGATTCCGGTGCACAATGACAAGACGCTGAATAAGGCATTTGACGAGATCAGCGAAGAACTACGATCGCAATACGTGCTGGGGTACACGCCATCCAATACGGCGCATGACGGAACCTTCCGCAAAATCAAAGTGGAGACGACGGAGCCAGACACAAAAATCCTGTCGCGCCGCGGCTATTACGCGCCGAATTCTTGAAACAGCGAAGTCCAGCCAGCCGGCGGCGACAAACTAGTGTCCGGAAGAACCTTCGGCGGATGGAGCGGTGGCGTAATATCCTCTGCGAGTACGCACAATCAGATTTTTGCGGTCGACCTGCACTTCGATCTTTCGGTATTTGCCGTCGGGAGGCGCCGTAGGCGTATAGGCGATGAAATACTGGCTCCGCAGTTCCGTTCCGATCTGAACAAACGACTCACCAAGATCCTCGACTCTGTAGGGGAAGAATGTGCGCCCGCCCGTCTGATCACTGAACTTCAAGAGGACCTTATCACCGTCGGTGTATTCGTACTTTTGGGGCGTGTCGCCCTGGTCGAGCGTGATCCAATCCGTGTTTGTGCTGATCGCGTAAAGTGCGGCGCCTGAGCGAATGACGGCCTCGATGGCATCACTCGGTGCGTGATCGCTCAAATTGTCGTTGCCATCGCTAATTAGCACGATGACGCGGCGCACGTCCTTATCGGGCCCTTTGGGGAGCGGAGCATCCGCAAGCTTCTCAGAAGCCAAGTAAATCGCATCGTTCAAAGCAGTGCCACCGCCGGCGCGCTGGTCGCGAATGGCATCGCTGAGGACACCCACATCGTCGGTGTAGTCCTGAATGATCTGCGGCTCATTGTCGAAGGTCATCAAAAACGCTTCGTCTTTGATCGGGCGAATCACGCGATTGAGAAAGTCGATAGCGGCGTCCTGTTCAAACTGAAGGCGCGGGCGAATGCTATTGGAGGTGTCAATCAAGACGGCAATACGCAACGGCAGATCGGTTTCGCTCGAAAAGAAGCGGATGTCCTGCGGGACGCCGTTTTCCAGCACGCGAAAGTCATTTTGCGTGAGGTCGGTGACGAAATTGTGTTTCTTGTCCGACACCGTGATCGTCAGCGGAACGGTCTGTGTGGTGACACGAATCGCGGGCGTCGGCTTTTGCCCGGGCGCTTCTGCGCCAGGCTCGGCCGGAACCTGCGATTGAGAGCCGCTCGCATCTGCTGGAGGTGGAACGACCGGTTCCGACTGTTGTGCCCGGACAGCTGCCATAGCAACAAAAAGAACGATGGCGAAGAATGCGGAAATACGAAGGAATTTCACCCGAAGGAATTATAAGTATGCGCTAACGGCGGCGTCAATCATGTTAAGAGGCGTCTCCGCGGCGCGACCTAGTGTGTGGAGATAATCGACTAGTTCGGCAGGCAGCGGAGCGCGAAACTCAACACGATGGTTGGTACGCGGATGATCAAAAGCAATCCAAGCGGCGTGGAGAAAATTGCGACCAAGCGGCGGAAGAAGCTGCTTGCCAACGCGCTCCTCTCGCGGCGCCCCATATACGGTGTCACCGACGACCGGACAGCCAAGCGCGGAAAAGTGCACGCGGATCTGATGGGTGCGGCCCGTATGCAAATCAGCTTCAACCAGAGTGTAATTCCCGATATGCGCAAGGGCGCGCCAGTCGGTGCGTGCCTCGCGTCCTTCGCGACGGCGCGTGGTCATGCGCGAGCGGCGATGCAGGTCGCGAGCGATGGGAAGCTCAATGCGGCCCGATTCGCGCCCGGTTTTCGCATCCGGGCGACCGTGAAGGAGTGCGATATATTTCTTGGCGACAAGCCGATTGCTGAAGGCACTGGCGAGAGCGGCGTGAGCAGCATCGCTGCGGGCGACGACGACGGCGCCGGATGTTTCCTTATCCAGCCTGTGAACAATTCCCGGCCGCAACGGGCTTCCCACCGAAGAAAGCCCGGAGGGGCCTCCGAAACGATGGAGGAGCGCAGCTACGAGCGTGCCGTGTTCCGCGCCGGCGCCGGGATGAACGATCATGCCCGGGGGCTTGTTGATCACAACGATGTCTTCATCTTCGTGGAGAACGTCGAGCGGAATAGGCTCCGGCTCGACGCCTGAGGAGGAAGCTGGGGGGAAGCCAATGGTGATCGTTTCGCCCAGCGCAATGCGGTGAGAGGGCTTTTGCGGTGCGCCGTCGACCAGGACGCGGCCGTCGTCCACCAAAGATTGAATACGGTTACGGCTTAACTCGGGGAGCTGCGCTGCAAGAAATCGATCGAGCCGTTGACCGGCTTCTTCAGCAGAAACCAGGAACCCGGCATTCTCAGATGGTCCGTTCACAGCGGCTATGACGAAGCGTGTGCCGGTTTTGGCTCACGCAGGCCGCGAGACCACAGGATCAGACCCGCACAAATCATTGCGATGCTGACGAGTTGCATCAGCGTAACCGTATCATGGAAGAGCGGGGTTCGGCCCGGATCAGCGCGTAGAAATTCGAGGAAGCCGCGCTCCGTGCCGTAGAGGATCAAGTACGCGCCGATCGACTGCCCGGGAACACGCCAGCGACGACCGACGAAGTAGAGAAACAGAAAATTCAGAAACTCGGCGCCTGCTTCGTAGAGTTGTGTGGGATGCAAAGGGACGTTCAGCGGCGTGCCGGAAAGGCGCGCGGCAATGGGACTTGTGAATGTGACTGCCCAGGGGAGTGAAGTGGGCTTACCAAAACAGCAGCCCGCCATGAAGCAACCAACGCGGCCGATTCCATGGCCGAGAGCGAGCGGCGCAGCGCAAACGTCGAACGTGGGAAGCAACGGCAACTTCTCGCGGCGCGTGTAAAAGAACGTCCAGGCAATGCCGCCAATGAGCCCGCCATAGAACGTTCCGCCCGATTGCAGAGTGGCCGTGCTGAAGAGTTCGCGCGGGTTCGCGGCGTAATAGCTCCACGCGCTGAGGACGAGCCAAAGCTTCGAACAAATCAGCGCGACGATAATCCCGTAAATGCAGAGATTCCAGATCTTCACGGGAGGGAGGGAGAGCCGAGGGGCGTCACGCGCTGCGAGCCAGACACCCAGCAGCACGCCGGTGGCTACGAGAACGCCGTAGGTGTAGATCGTGAAACCGCCGAATTGGAAGAGAATCGGGTGCACGGGAATTTACGCGTGTTCGCTGCTCGGATGCCAATCGCGGAGCAACTCGATCACCACAAGAGTCGCGCCAATCACAATCGCGGAATCGGCCAAGTTGAACGTATACCAGTGATAGGGACCGAGGTGAAAATCGATGAAATCGATTACGCTGTGCCGCGTCGCACGGTCAAGCACGTTTCCCGCGGCCCCGCCTAGAATAAACGCCAGCCCCCATTCTCCCAGCCAGCCGCCGGCACGACCCGTCGCGAGCAGCCAAAGCAACAAGCAAATCACAGCTATCGAAAATGCGATCAGCAGCGGCGCGAGCATCGGGCTCGCCGAATCCGCGAAAAGGCCGAAGGCTACGCCCGGGTTCGTGGTGTGAACCAGGTTGAGTACCCCAGGTATGACGACACGAAACGCCCCCGGCGACGTAAACCGATCGATTGCCCACTTGCTGGCCTGATCGACCACGAGAACCAGCAATGACAAGATCGCGAGAGCGAACCAGCGTTTGCGGGGATCGGACAGGGAAAGCATTACAGGACTGCTCCCTCCCTCTTGTGCACCGGCGGAATCATTTCGCGCCCCCTATGAGAGCACCGTCCGCTTCCAATTCGTCCAGCGCGGCCAGGCATCGCTCACACAACGTCGGATAGTTTGCATTCTCGCCCACATGCACGGAATAGTTCCAGCATCTCTCGCATTTTGCGCCGTGGGCTTTTTCGGCGCGGATTTTCAAATCCCCGAGGCCCGCCGACGAGCCAGCGCCGTTGGCCGGCCGGGATTCGACTTCGACTTGGGAGACGATGAAGAGCGCCGGGAGAAAGGCGATGTACTTCTGGAGCAGTGCGGCCAAGTCGCCCGTTGCGGAAAGCGTCACTCTCGCCTCGAGGTTAGCCGAAATCGTCTTCGCCACGCGAAGCGGCTCAAGGGTTTTCAGCACTTCTTCGCGCACGGCATACAGGAGTTGCCAATTCTTCGCGCGCGTTTCATCCAGGGCGCGCTCGAGATCGTCAGCCGGCGGAAAAATGGCCATGTGAACGCTGTCCGGCTCGCCGGGGAGATGCGGCATGTATTTCCATGCTTCTTCGGCGGTAAACACCAGGACCGGCGCGATCAGCCGGATCAAAGCGCTTGCGATGCGATACACGGCAGTTTGCGCTGACCGGCGGCCGCGATTTTTCGGCGCGAACGTGTAGAGGCGGTCCTTCAGCAGATCGAAATAGAAGGCGCTGAGATCGACAGCGCAGAAATCGTGAATGGCGTGATAGGCGCGATGAAACTCGAAGGAATCGTACCAGGCAAGGCACTCGCGCACGAGGGAGCCGGTGCGCCGAAGCATCCAGGCGTCAATTTCCCACAGATCCCGGTCAGCGACAGAATCGCGGGCCGGATCGAAATCAGGAATGTTTGAAAGGGCGAAGCGAAAGGTGTTGCGGATCTTCCGATAAGCATCGGAGAGCTGCGTCATCATCGCTTCGGAGATGCGCATATCCGCGGTGTAATCCTGCGAAACGACCCAAATGCGAAGCAGATCGGCGCCCCATTTTTCGCAGATCTCCGCCGGGTAGATGGCGTTGTCCCTCGACTTCGACATCGGATTGCCTTTTTCGTCGAGAGTCCAACCGTGCGTGACGACCTGTCGATAGGGAGCAGCTCCGCGCGTCCCGATGCCGACCAGGAGAGAGCTTTGAAACCAGCCGCGGAATTGATCGGGGCCTTCAAGATAAACATCCGCGGGCCAGCTGAGGCCGGGTCGTGTGAGAACAGCAAGGTGCGTGGAACCGGAATCAAACCACACGTCGAGAATATCGGACTCCTTCCGCCATTTCGACGCGCCGCACGAACATTTGTAACCCGGCGGAAGCAGTTCCTCGGGTGAGTGCGTAAACCAGGCGTCAGCGCCTTCGCGCTCGAAGAAAGGCAGGACGTGGCGAAGCGCCGGCGCGTCTTTGAGCTGCTTGCCACAGGCTTCGCAATAAAAAACAATCAGCGGCACTCCCCAGAAGCGCTGGCGAGAGATGCACCAATCGGGGCGGCCAGCGACCATTTCGTGCATCCGATCGTGCCCCCATTCGGGATGCCATTTCACCTTCTCGATTTCTTCGATCGCCCGCTCGCGCAGAGGCGGCGCCTTCGGAGCCGGAACGCCGGCGGCGCCTTCGTCCATCTGGATGAACCACTGTTCGGTAGCGCGGAAAATCACGGGGTTGTGGCAGCGCCAGCAGTGGGGATAGCTATGCGCGAGCTTTCGTTCGCCGACGAGCATCCCGCGGCTCTTGAGAATCTCGACGACGATTGGATTTGCCTCGAAAACGGTTTTGCCCTTGTATTCCGGCAAACCCTCAACGAAGCGGCCTTCGTCGTCCTGCGGGGCGTACGCTTCGAGGCCGTATTTCTGCCCGGTGCGGAAGTCGTCCGCGCCGTGGCCCGGCGCTGTGTGAACGATGCCGCTGCCCGCCTCAAGCGTCACGTAATCGGCAAGAACGCCGGGAACTTTTCTATCAAGGAATGGGTGGGCGAACTGGGCGCCTTCAAACTCGCTGCCTTTCCAGCCACCCTCAACTTTTGCCACTTCGATCTTCAACTCATTCGCGAAGGCATTCAGGCGGTCTTTCGCGAGCAGCAATTTGCCCGCGGACGTATCAGCGACGACATACTCGTAATCGGGATGGAAAGCGAGCGCGCGGTTCGCGGGAAGCGTCCAGGGAGTCGTGGTCCATACGAGCGCCGACAAACCCTCGCCGGGTTTCAATCCAACGGAACCAACCGGCGATGCCAACGGAAACTTGATCCAGATGGACGGGCTCTCGTGATTCTCGTACTCGACTTCGGCTTCGGCCAGGGCAGTGCGGTCATAGATGCACCAATACACGGGCTTAAGGCCGCGGTAAACGTAACCCTTTTCCAGGAAATCGATGAAAGCGCCAGCGATAGATGCTTCCAGCGCCGGGTCCATCGTCAGGTAAGGCGCGTTCCAGGTGCCGAAGACGCCGAGGCGGCGGAATTCGCGCTTATGAGCCTCCACGTAACGAGCGGCAAACTCGCGGCACTTGGCGCGGAAAACAGCGGCGGAAACTTTGCCTTTGCCTCCCAACTCTTTTTCGACCTTGGTCTCTATGGGCAGGCCGTGGCAATCCCAGCCAGGAACATAAGGAGAGCGAAAGCCAGCCATGGTTTTCGTCTTGACAATCAAGTCCTTCAGTACTTTATTGAGGCCGGTTCCGAGGTGGATTTCGCCGGTCGGGTAAGGAGGGCCATCATGGAGGACGAAAAGGGGCGCACCGGCACGCGATTGGAGAATGCGGTCATAAAGTCCGGCTGACTCCCATGCGGCGAGCTGGATAGGTTCGCGCTCAGGCAACCGGGCCTTCATTGGGAATTCGGTGCGAGGCAAATTCAGGGTGCTTTTCATGTCAATAGATTTCGCCATTGCAGGGTGAGCCGGTAGTCCTCTCTCACAGGGGAGTGTAACCAAAATCGAGCGCCAAGAGTCGTATGTTACAATGAATGACACAACGATGTCAGCTTTGGGACGCATACATCCTTTCGGGAGGGATAGCGTCTAAGCTATTTGACTCTTGGAGCGCCCTCTTAGCTGCCCGCGGCGGCCCAATCCGATGCCCAATCCCAAAAAGATGGATGAAACGAGGCGAAAGCGGTTTCCAGGTGAGGCGAATTCCAGTGCAGGCGCCAGCCTCGGATTGGGCGAAAACGGTTGCGGCGGTCGACCGATGGCGGCGGACGGTCCGGATGGTAAACGGGCCACGCTGGTGCGATAGATTGAAGTCCGGTACCGTTTGATATGATAGAAAGCCGTTAGCAGTTTCGGCGCGGACAAAAACGATGGCAAATACCCCTTCTAACGACGCCTTGGCCGGGAAGAACCCTCTGGGAAATCTGCGTTCGCCCGTACAGGAGTCGCGGCTCAAGGTGCTGTTTTCGAACCTGCGCGATTTCCTGGTCGAGCGACCCGTAAAGGTCAGAGGCGGCCCAAGCGACGTCTTCTCCAACAGTGGATTCGGCACCGGCGTAAAAGAGAACTTGCGCGAGTTCTTCAAGCCTGCTCCGCGCGGACCGGTTAACTCGCGCTTGGTGACCGACTGGAACGTGGGCTTCGGCGGGTTCTGGCAAAACCTGAGAGACCTAATCAATCCGCCCAAGCAGCCGAAGTTTGAAACGAACGGCGAGCCCATACCGGAAATTTGGTCAAAAAACCCGCAGTTTACGCGCGTGCAGGCATTATCCGTGGCGATGCACGTGGTGGTTCTGGCGCTGATTATCGGTCCTTTGCTTCCGGCGCTTTTCTCGCCGCCCACGACGAAGGCAAACAATACGCCGGTTACGGATGTGAGCATCTCGCCTTACATACAGATGCCGCCTGCCGTGAAGAAAGCCGGCGGCGGCGGTGGCGCGCGCGACCTGACGCCTGCGTCGCGTGGACGTGCGCCCAAGTTCGCGCTGCAGCAAATTGCGGTGCCGCTGTCTCATCCAATTGAACATCCGCAGATCGCCATGCAGCCGACGTTGCTTGGCAATCCCGCGCTGCAACCGCCCAACATCAACGCCAACAACTGGGGCGATCCCCTTTCGCACATGCTCGGCGATTCCATGGGCAACGGCAAGGGCACGGGGATCGGCAATGGCAACGGAGGCGGCCTCGGCAACGGCTTTGAAAACGGGACTGGGGGAGGCTACCCCACGGCGGGCGTGGGAGGATATGGCACGCCTACCTGCCTCTATTGCCCCAACGCCCAATTTTCTGACGAGGCCGTCAAGGCGAAGTATCAAGGCACGGTGCTGGTTTCGGCGGTGATCGGCGCGGATGGCCGCGTGCTCGATGTAAAGGTGATAAAGAGCCTGGGCCTCGGACTGGATGAAAACGCCGTAGCGGCGGTGAAAACCTGGCGCTTCAAGCCCGCGCTCGGTCCGGACGGCAAGCCGACCGCCGTGCGGCAGACGATCGAAGTCGTTTTCCATCTCTACTGACGCGTTTCCGACCTAGCTACCAATATCGGCAAGGCAGAATCACGCGATGTCCAAAAGGGTACTGCCTCGCCTCTTTTTTGGCAGGTTTTAGCGTTTGGCGTCCGTGCCTTCTGCTAGGATGAACCGCATGAAACGGATTCTGCCCTGGGCTTTAGCCACATGCGCGTGCGGCCTTTTGGCTGCGTCGATGTCTTCTCCCGCGACAGCTCAGACGAGTTCCATAGAATTTGTGATTCAGGTGACCCCGACAGGCGGTTTGCCGGAGCCCGTTCGTGGGTTTCCCGTTTTCCTCCTCAGCAAAAGCTTCGAAGATATCCAAAAAGAGGCCGATGCCGCTTACCCGAAGGAAAGCATGAACGACTTCATCGACACCCTGGATGTCTCAAAAGAGCTAAAGGACTGGATGAAGAAAAGTCAATGGATCACGTTTTCCGGCGTCGATTTCATAAAGAAGCTCACGCCGGATGACGTGATGGACATTCCCGAGTTCTACAAAGCGTACATGGACCGGAACGCAGGCGATCAGAGCTCCGGGTTTCCCATCGCAAAGTTCAAGGACTCAGACAAAGACAAAGATCCGGCAAAGTATCAGAAGGAAGAGGATAAATATAAGGAAGCCGTTCGCCGTTATGTGGAACAAGTGCCGGAAAGCATCAACGGCATCGACATGAACCTGCAAGACATCGATCCGAGCCGCAAATGGAACGACCTGGAAGCCAAGCGCGTGCCAGAGGTACAACGCCGAATCACGGACCTTGCGCAAGGCAAGTATCTGGTGGCGCGGACAGAGACCAATCTCCAGGGGCAAGGATTCTTTCCGAATGTGCCGCCGGGGACATATTACTTAAGCACGCTCGACGTGCCAGCCACCGTCGGCGACGCACGGCCGTGGTGGGATGTGCCGCTGACCGTGACGCCCGGCCAGGTTTCCTATGCGGTGCTCTCCAATGTGAACGCCGTCCAAGAAGCGGCGAATGCCTCACCCTGACAGATCAAATCGACGCGATCATGAAAATCTGCTGCTTTCTACATTGATCGAGCAGTTCGCCGATCGATCCGCGGCACTGCGCGAACAGGCTGCTTCCGAGATTTTCCGTATCGGCCGCGAACGCGCTGTTCGATGCGCTCGCAGTTGGCTGAGCGACCCGGTGGTGGCGAAGCTATTTGTTTTCGACGAGGGAGATTTTCCGCGCACAACGGTTGGAGTAGGCGTACAACCAGAGAAGTTTGAGCGAATTCGGGCGGTAAACGCATTCCCACCCCTGGCGGATCTACCGCCAGACCTGGATGCCAAAGAATTCGAGATCCACGCAGGCAAAGTGCGGCTCGACGTCCTGACCACGCGCGATGCCACCGCCAACGGGGCGTTGGCCCGTTTTCTGCGAAGGTTCGGCGAGGGAATTCAACAAGTGGAATTGAACGTTCATGATGTGAACCGCGCCTCGGCTACGCTCCGCGAGCGCTTCCGAATCGAACCGGTTTATGGCGAGGCTCGTCCCGGCGCGGACGGTTCGCTCGTGAATTTTTTCCTGGTGGCCGATGGGAATGAAAAGCTGTTAATCGAACTGGTTGAGTTACCGACGAGAGTTCCATAGTGTAATTTGTACTGCAAGAAAAGAGAAAGCCCCGCGAGCTCACGCTGGCGAGGCTTCCGCTAAGTTCAGCTGATATTACTGCCTTGGAGAGCTGCTCGGATGCGATGGAGTAGAGCGGGGCGTCGAGGACGGCGCCGTTCCTGGGGCCTTCACCGGATACGTCGAGTCATATAGGGAGACGATTGGCTGCGTGATATTGACGGAATCGGCCGCCCAAACGACGATGCTCTGCTGCGCAGTGCCATCAAGAACCACGCCGTAGCCGTTTTCCTGCGCGTACTTCTGTACAAGCGGAAGCATCTTTGAACCGATCGCTTGCACCAAATCCTGCTCGCGGGCGTTTTCGTCGTCCTGGAGGTCCTGCTGCTTGCGCTGGCCGGATTGCGTCAGCTCATTGATTTCGTTCTGCATGTGGGCTTTCTCTTCATCGCTCAGCGTGTTCTGCCCGGCACGAAGCTTGGTCTGGATGTCATCGATCTGCTTCGAGATGTTCGTCAACTCGGTCTGGCGCGGCGCGAACTCGGATTGGAGTTCGGCAGCGTCAGCCTTCCCTTCCGCTGTACCGGCGATGGCGCCCTGGAAATCGATCACGGCAATCTTATTCGACCCCGCCTCAGCGGACCGTGCCGCCGCCTGCGCTCCGGCAATAGACGCTAGTGTGAGGGCCGCAAACACGGGAACTACAAATCGAATCTTCATTCTGACTCCTTCAAGTGTGATAGCGCTTAAAATGCAAATGCGGGATTATAGCTTCGGACGCGAAGCCGGTCAATTCGAACCGGCATGCAAAAGTACAATGAAATCCTGCGTCCGTCCACGCGAAAACGAGCGATTTTCCCGCTTCTATGCCCCGGTCGGATGCTTGCCGGCGCTTGCGGGTTGGCCCGCGCAGCAACATTCTCCAGCACCTGAAACAAGATCAATAAGGCAGCGGAATCATCAAAATTCGGTTGTTTTCAGAATCGACGAGCACGGCGACATTAAGAAATGGGTCGATATCGATCGTCTTCGGACCCAGAGGGGCGGTCGGCGAAATCTGCGATCCCACGAGCCCGATCGTAAAGCGCACCTGGGGCGACGTACAAGCGGGCTCTCCCGCCAATGGCGGGCACACGTAATCCAGGATTGAAAGAGTCCCCGTAGCGGCGTTCACGGCCGCGATAGTGCTCGTCTGCGAGTCATACGCGATCGACGAAGGATTGAAGCCGCCTCGCACCGTGACAGGAACAAAGGTGAGCGGATTGATGATCAATATGTTGTTGTTCAGGCTGTCCGAGACCAGGAACGCCTGATTCAAAGAGTCGTACACGACTCCCGCGGGCTGAACCACGCCTGTCGTACGTCCGACGACCAGGTTCGTCGAAGTGTTCAAGAAATCGACCACGCTGGTTTGCGATGACGAAGCAATCGCGGCGTAGGTGAGGTTCGGGTTCGGATTGTTCACCGGATCGAACGGATCAAACGACGGCGCAACGGCCAAATCGCCCGGCGTTTGATCGACCACTTCCGGCGTGCCCGGGCTCGCGATACCCGCGGTTGCAGTGGGTGTTGCTGCGCTTACTTCACCGTTAGAGACGTCGCTGTTCGCAGCGCTTATGTTCGAGTCCGTGACAAGGAATCCGTTGGTGTCCTGATTGAATGCGATCCCCGCCGGACCGGTGCAAACCGCCGTGACGGAGCAACCCGGCACCGCCGGAAGCGAATACGGTATCGGCTGATTCACTTCAGAGTAATCGATAAGAGAAAGATCGTTGCTGTCATAATTCGCCGCTACCGCGACGCCGATTCGCGGGTCCACGGCAATGGCGCGCGGGTTCAAATGCGCGGTAAGCGGGCTGCCGACGACCCCGACCGGTCCCAGCGATTGAGGGGAGATCGAAGGCGGCGCCAGCGACACAACAGAGATATCTCCGCTCTGTGAGTTCGCAACCACCGCCAGATCGCGGTCGCGATCCACCGCTACGCCTGCTGGCGACGTGCCCACCGTAATTGCCTGGACAATCATCAGCGGCTCAACGTTCGAAACCGTGATGGAGCTGCCAGCGGTATCCTGGACTTGAACGGCGAAACGGCGTGCCGACGTGAGCATGGACGCGGGCACGCTGACTTGGATTTGGCGGCCGTTGGCGTTGACGGAGGCTCCGGAAAGCGGATTCCCGTCGAGAAGCACGGTTGATCCTGCACCGAACCCCATTCCGTTGATCGTGAGGGGCAGAGCGGACGATGAAGTGAAAGTAATCGCCGGACTGGACTCCAGTATCTGGAGCGGCTTCGCGCCGGACGCGCCAAGCGGCAGCACGGAAACGGTGCCCGCCACAGAATTCGTGATCAGGGCCGAATTGGAAGCAGGATCCACGGCAACGGCGCTTGGCGCGCCTCCAACGCTCGTTACGTTGGAGACGGTCTGCAGCACATCGTGATTGCCCAAGTCGATGATGGAAGCGGTACCCGATCCCTGCGCATTGCCATTGACTGCGACGCCGATGTTCTGGAGGGGATTCACGCCAGCCGCGTCCTCCCCTTGCACGTCCAGTGCGAGGCCAGCGTCTGTGACTGTGTTCACCGTGTTATCAAGCAGGCTGTAGGTCGTCACATTGCCGGAATCGGAATCGGTGAAGAGCGCTTCGTGAGTCTCAGGGTTGATCCCTACACCCTGCACTGTGGTGGAAAGCGATAGAGAAGCAATCGCGGCGGGAGCGCGACCTCCACCGCCCGGGTTCGGGCTGCCGTATCCCAAATCGACAACGTTGATTGACCCCGCGCCGCCGGGAGTGACGACGGCCCAATTCAGGCCGGGATCGATCGCAATGGCTGGACTTCCGCCGGTACCGAAGGTGCTCGATGAGCCGCCAATCGTCATCAAAGGACACGGCGCGGTCGTACAGGCGGGGTCAATATTGTTGTTCGGGTTCACCAGGTCGATGACGGTCGCGAGATTGGTGCTTGCGTTCGCAACGATTGCGCGATGCGTTTGGGAATTGATCCCAATCGCGACCGGGTACGACATCTGCGGGGTGAAATTGGCAAGCGAAATCGTCTTCGTTACGGCCACGGGTGAGGCGGTGAGGTCGATCACCGAAACCGTGTTGTCGCCGCTATTCACCACAAGCGCGAGATGATGCGGCAAGAGATCGTCGATGGCAACGCCAGTCGGCGCCGTTCCAACCGGCAGCGTCCCGATCAGCGTATCGTTCGAAGTGTTAATCAAGGCCACTGAATTGGCGCCTTTTTCGGCGACTACGGCGATCCCGTAGCCAAGATCCATGGCAATCGCGGACGGCTGCGTGCCGCCTCCGAGCGAAATCGTCGCGTTCGGACCAGTGGCGGACGGTATCAAGGAGGGGGTAACCGAAATGTTCACAGCCGAAAGCGCGGGCTGCCCCGCGGGCACGCCCGGATTCTGCGCAGTGAGAGCATAGAGCCCTGGGATCGTGAGCGAATTGGCCGGCAGGGTTACTCCCAGCCGGCGGGTAGGATGCGCCGAATCAATATTGAACGGCACCACCGGGCCTTCATTGCCCCCATCAAATTGAACTGTCGTCGTGGACGTTGGACCTTGCAAAAAGAAGCCACCAGTGAGGCTGACGGTGGAAGCGCTGCTCGTAGACGTGAAGCTTTGAGGCGAATAACCGACAATCGACGGTCGAACCGGGTATACGTTAAGCTGCTTGACATTCGACCCTTCGCCGAGCTGAGGAGGAATCGGTTGTAGCTGAAATTGCACAGGAATGCTTCCGGTCGCCGTCAGCGCACTGCCGGGCACGATGGCGCGAACCAGAGAGGTAGTTAAAAACACATACGGGACTGGTGAACCGTTCACCAGCACCGACCCATTTGTCGTGAAGTTTGCTCCACTGAGGTAAAGCTGCTGCTGAGCCGCACCCTGCTCCGTGAACTGCGGCTCCATCAAAGAGATGGTGGGAGCGGAAGTGAGGATCGTCACCGTCGCGGTGCCGGTCGTGGTTCCGTCCGCCCCGGAGACTGCCTTAACCGTTGCGGAGGTCGCGCCTGTCGCCGGCGCCGTATAAAGGCCGCTCGATGTGATTGTTCCGCCGTTATTCGGGTCGCCGCCAGCCAAGCCGTTTACTTCCCAAGTGACGGCCGTATTCGACGAACCCGTAACGGTGGCTGTGAATTGCTGCGTGTCGCCGGCATTTATTGTTGCGGTAGGAGGCGTAACCTGCACGCGGACGCCGGAATCGATCGTCACCGTAAACGTCGCAAATGCCGTCAGATCCACAGGGCTCGTCGCCAGAATGTAGAAGCTGTTCTGGGCCGGAATTTGCGAAGGCGCCGTATAAAAACCCAACTGGCTGATCGTGCCATAGCCGGTCAGCACAGTCTCAGGCCTCGGAAGCGTCACACCAGGGACTGCGGTGCAATCCGTGGGAATGTCCAAGCTCGTTACGGGCTCGGGAAGGCAGACCTGCCAGTAAACAGTCGTGTCGGAGACACCTGTTACGGTCGCGGTGAACTGCTCGGTGCCATTTACGGGCACGGTGACGGAGTTCGCACCCGTTGTGGTGCTCGATGCGGTGATCGTAATTCCGGCTGTGGTGTTGTTGCCGCCGCATCCTCCCACGAGGGCCACGACCAGGCTCAGAACCGCAGCCGCTGTCCACCGATTCATTCCAAGTCCTCCGTCCCAAATCCCGAATTTTTCGGAATCCGATCTATCGCTAACATGTGCGAGTCCTACGTCGTGCTTTCTCCTGGGCATGACATCTTCCCAGAATCCGACCGCCCGGTCGAAGACCTTTTTCCGCTGGCCTGCCCTAAAACGTCCGGCTCACGGTAAAGTTCAAAGTGTGGTCCGGCTCGAGAAGAGCCGGCGGAATCCTCTGACTTGCTTGATTGCTTTGCATGATCAGGTTCAGCTCAGGCCGAATCTGCGAATCCAAAACGCCTCCCGGAAGGTTCGAGAAGCCGGGATAAGTGCACGCCTCCGTCGCATCCTGGCAAGGATATTCGCCGAGCGGCGGCAGAATCGCGTCCCGCACCCTCAAATAATTCCACGCGTAATAGATACGCACGGGCGCGCCGATGATCGGCAATTGCACCACCACCTGCAGACCGACGGAAGTGTGCGGCGTGAAATTGGTCCCCGGCATGATGGTCGGCCGCGTGGACGCGTTGGGAAATTGCTCATGCAGCAGCGCCACGGCCGATGGATCGAGTGCCAGCTCCGATGTCCGGAAGATGCCGGTCAGGCCCATATCGTGGAAGAGGTCGAACTCCACCGGTCCCGCTATTGGTATCCGGTACTCTATATTCGAAATCGCTTTGAAGTCTCCACCGGGGCGCGTCGGAATGAACTCGAGAGTAGGAACCGAGAGAGAAACGGGTATCGGCTGACCCGCCGAATTAAGCCGGGTTGGATCCAGGTACGTCACCGGCGTGCTTGTAAGGTAGGGCAACACGACGAAGGGCGAAATCGTATAGAGATAATAGCCGCGGATGTCGTTCTCGCCGCCAAGATAGAACTTGTTGTAGGGTGGTGCGTCCTTGCCACCATACCCCGTGATGTCCGCAGCCAGGAAATGCATCGCGATCACGTTGCGATGGTGGTAGCTCGGGTGGAAATATTCGGCGTCGAAAGCGTTCCCGAGCGAATTTACGTTTCCGCCCATCGGGCCACCTTCGAGGCTCAGGGAATAGGAGAACTCCTTGCCCGCCGTGGGGTTCATCGCGCTGTTTACGCTGTTGTATGTGAGGGACGGCGTGATTTTGCTGGACTCGATGCCTTTCAGCGCGTTCGGGCCAGCCAGGCTGGTGAATTTCGTCAGTTCAAAGAGCAACGACGCAGATTGGCTGAACGTCGTGATGTTCGTCGTCGACCATCCGTATGTGAGGCCGAAGCGCGCGGGCAACTGCGTCTTGAAGAAGGGCAGCTTGCGAATCGGATAAGTTCCGGAAAGGGTGAAGCCCTTCGAGTCTGTGTTGTAGTTTTCCTGCAACGCCGGGTTGATCGCAACGGACTGGCCGTAAAGCAAACCGTATTGTCTCGCCGTGTTGTAATCGAACTTCGAATCGAAGACCGTGAACCCTACCGATAGAGGACGGTCAAACATATAGGGTTCCGTAAATCCAAACGTAAGCTCGCGCTCGATGCTGCCAATGTTCGCAGCCAGAGTAAGCGTCTCGCCGAGCCCCAGGAAATTGTTCGTCTGGTATGAAAAGCCGATGAAGCTTCCGGTGAGGCCACTCACACCCCCCGTCAAGCTGATCGATTGCTTTGCCTTCTCTTTCACTTTCAGCAGGATGTCGACAGTGCCGTTCTTCACGTCCTTCTGGAGATCGGTATTCGCGTCTTTGATCGTGTCGAAATATCCCAACTGATTCAGCCGCAGGATGCTCAGGTCCCACAGCCGTTTGTTGTAGACCTGTCCTTCATCGAGAACGATCTCCCGCCGAATCACTTTGTCGCGCGTCGTGGTGTTGCCCGAAAACTCGATGCGGCGGACGTAATATTGCTTTTGCTGGTCGAACTCCAGCGTCAGGTTCACTACTTTGTTTTTGTCGTCAAAATCGAAAACTGGATTGGGCGTGAAATCGATATAGCCGCGCGAACCATAAAGATCACGATATGTATCGAATGATTTGCGAAGCTTCTCGGTAGAGAAAACGTCGCCCTTTTTCATCGGGAAAATTCTCGCCAGATCCTGCGACCGGAAAATCAAGCCAACGTCCGGATCGGCACTCACGAAACGAAGAGTCCCTAGCCTGTATTGCGCGCCTTCCTGAATGGAAATCGTGATGTTTGTGGCTTTCCCGTTCTTGTCCCACGGGAATGGGATCGTGGGTTTCGTGCTGACGGTCTGCGTGCTCTTCACTTCCGGGTCAGCGCGAAGGTATCCGTTTGACGTATAGAGGTTGCGAATGCCCGCTTCGAGATCTTCATTCAATTTGTCGGCGTCGAAGGTCTTGCTGAACACAGGTATAAACGTGAAACCGAGTGGGATGCCGTAGGGCCTGTCATCATGCATCGAGCGGATGATTTTGCGCGTGGAAAATGCGTGGTTTCCCTCGATCTTGATCAGCCCGACCTTTACTTTCGGCCCTTCGTTGATGTTAAAAACTAACTTTATGGCGTTCGCCGCTGGAATACTCTCTATGGTCGGCTTCACCGTTGCGAATTGCCGGCCGTGCTCGGCCAAAAGCGCCAAAATAATCACGCGAGCGCGCATCACCACGGTGGGGTCGTACTGACTATCTACTGAGAGGCTCAGCTTCTTATCTTTGTACGCATCGAGAATATCCGACTCACTGATCGACTTTTCCCCGACGTATTCGATTCGCCGAATTACAGGGCGTTCCGTGAGATAGAACGTGATGATCACGCCATTCGGATTGTTGGGGTCGTTCTCGGCTTCCAGCCGGATATCGGTGAAAAAGTGAGTGTTATATAGAGCGTGGAAGTCGCGGTCGAGAGCGGCAGGATCGTAAACATCGCCTTCGCGGGTCGTCATGCGGGCAAGCAAAGTATCGCGGCCAATGCGGCGGTTTCCGTCGAAATAAATGCGGGTAATGATGCGCTGACTCGCCGGCTGCTGCTGGTCCTGACCGATGGCCACCTGAGCGAAAATAAGCACACACAGGCACACCACAGCGAATGTCTCGACAACGCGCAAAAATATCCTCTTGTCAGCGGCCGCGCTCTGCGTCAAGGCCGCAGTCCCCCGCCCAATATTTTTACTCCCCTCGCCGGACCGCTTCCCGTCCGGCTTGCGCGTGTAGGATTCTTAGTGGGCCACCGGGGTTGCTTCTGCGACGGGCCTGAACGACAAGCCATCGCCCGAGAGGAAAATCTCGAGGGTGGCCGGCCGCTGCAGGTTCCCCTGTATCAGAGCTTCCGACAGTGGGTCTTCGACGTACTTTTGCAGCGCGCGCCGGAGCGGCCGCGCACCATAACTGCGATCGCCGCAGGTCTTCTCGAGGATCCATTGGCGCGCTTCCGGCGTGATAACGATTTGCACCTGGCGATGCACCAGCGTTTCATTAATCTGGCTGACGAGAAGATCGATGATCAGGAGCAGGTCGCTATCGTTGAGCGAATTGAACAGGATAACTTCGTCCAGCCGGTTGAGAAACTCCGGGTTGAAGACGCGCTTCACCTCCGTCATCACCAAGTCGTCCTGGGTCTTCGCCGCCACACCGTCGAGGTTCGAGATGAAACCAAGGCCCGTTTGCTTCTGCAGCTGGCGGGCGCCGATGTTGGACGTCATGATGATGATCGTATTGCGGAAATCGACGGTGTTGCCTAAGCCGTCCGTCAATTGCCCGTCTTCAAAAACTTGCAACAGAATGTTGTACACATCCGGGTGCGCCTTCTCGATTTCATCGAGCAGAATCACCGAATAAGGCGTACGCCGCACACGCTCGGTGATTTGGCCACCCTCTTCGTATCCGACGTATCCCGGAGGCGCGCCGATCAGCTTCGACACCGAATGCTTTTCCATGTATTCAGACATGTCGAAACGGATCAGCGACTTTTCACTGCCGAACAAAAACTCCGCGAGCCGCCTCGCCACTTCAGTCTTGCCTACGCCCGTCGGCCCGAGGAACAGGAAGCAGCCCACCGGGCGTCCCGGCGCTTTCAGTCCGGCACGACTGCGGCGAATCGCCCGCGCCAAAGCCGTGATCGCGCGATCCTGGCTGATCACGCGGCGATGCAATTCGTCCTCGATGCGCAGCAGTTTTTGCTGCTCGTCTTCCTTGATCGAAGTGACCGCGATACCTGTCCATCGCGCCACAACCTCTTCGATGTCTTCGCGCGAGACGATACCGGTCGAGGAGTCGTCGATTTTCAATTTCTCACGCAACGCCCGCAGATGTTCTTTTTCCTTACGCTCTTCCTCGGAGTAGAAACGCGCCTTCTCGAACTCGTGGTTCGCAATGGCTGTTTCCATCCGGTGCGTGATGAACTTGACGCGCTTCTGAACCTCGGCAACCTCATCCGGCAACATCGCCTGGCGCAGCTTCACCCGCGCACCTGCCTCGTCCAGGAGGTCGATCGCCTTGTCGGGAAGATAGCGATCCGGGATATAGCGGTTCGAGAGATAAACCGCATATTGAATCGCGTCTTCCGTGTAGCTGACAGCATGAAATTTTTCGTACCGATCGCGAACGCCCTGCAGCACGCGGATCGCTTCTTCTTCGTTTGGCGCGGAAACCTTCACGGCCTGAAAGCGGCGCTCCAGCGAACGGTCTTTCTCGACCGATTTGCGATATTCGCCGGGCGTCGTCGCACCGATGCACTGAATTTCGCCGCGTGAAAGCGCGGGCTTCAATATGTTCGCCGCATCCAGCGAGCCTTCCGCGGAACCCGCACCGACGAGGGTGTGCAGCTCGTCGATAAAGACGATCGCGTTCTGGCTCTCCATCAACTCCTTCATGATGGTCTTCAGGCGCTCTTCGAACTGGCCGCGATATTTCGTTCCTGCCACGATGAGCGAAAGGTCCAGCGACAAAATGCGTTTGTCCGCCAGAAAGGGCGGCACGTCCCCGTCGGCAATGCGTTGCGCAAGGCCTTCGACGATCGCCGTCTTGCCCACGCCCGGTTCGCCGATTAAGACCGGATTGTTCTTCGTGCGGCGGCACAAAATCTGGATTGCGCGCTCGAGTTCGCGGTCGCGTCCCACCAACGGATCAAGCTGTCCCTCGAGCGCGGCCTGCGTAAGGTCGCGGCTGAATTCCGCAAGTAATGAAGCTTCTTTTGGCCGATTCACGGGCACCTTCTCTCCCGCGGAGCGCGACAGTTCATCGCGCACCGTCGAAAGGCGCAGTCCACGCTCGATCAGGATTTCTGCGCCAAAGGATTTTTCTTCCCGCAAGACTCCGAGCAGCAGGTGTTCGGTGCCCACGTGCTTGTGTCCGAGCCGTTCAGCTTCCTCCGCCGCGTAGTTGAGGATGCGCTTGCACTCCTGGCTAAGAGGTACTTCTACAGAAGTAGAAATCCGTTCGCGCACCGTGATCCGCGACTCAATCTCCTTGCGAATCGACTCGATCGAGCCGTGTGTGCGTAGGAACCGGTTCGCGAGCGCTTTGTCCTCGCGCAAGAGCCCGAGCAAAAGATGTTCGGTTTCGATATAAGGGCTGCCGTATTGGCTTGCTTCGTAGCGCGCGAAAAAAATCACTCGCCGCGCTTTTTCCGTATAACGTTCAAACACGAGTCACCCGCGCTTCTTCGGCCGGCGCCAGTTTCCCATGTTCGAGGCATAGGAGACGATCGGCACGCCGTGCCAATGACAGATTGTGTGTTGCAAAAATCGAGGTCAGTTGGTGAGACCGATGAAGACGCTGCATGAGCTCGAAAATGGCCTCGGCATTTCGTTCATCCAGGTCCCCCGTAGGCTCGTCAGCCAACAGAAGCTCCGGACTATTCACCAGCGCGCGCGCGATTGCGACGCGCTGCTGTTCACCCCCGGAAAGTTTCCCGGCAGGCTGCCCCGCGCGATCTGCCAGCCCGACTTCGGCCAGCCGTTCGGAAGCATCACGCAACGCAGCTCCGAGCGGCTTGCCTTGAAGCAACTGAGGCATCGCAACATTTTCCGCCGCTGTGAAGTCCGGCAGCAGATGATGACGCTGCCACACCAAGCCCACAGAGCGATTGCGATACTCCGCCAACTCCGCCTCGGCAAGCGACCGCAGCGAATTTCCGGCGAAGTATACTTCACCGCTCGTTGGAGTGTCCAGCGCAGCCAAGAGCTGCAGGAGCGTGCTTTTGCCCGTTCCGGAGGGTCCAACAATCGCGATCGTTTCCCCGCGTTCGACCGTGAGGTCGATTCCATCGAGGGGCACGATTTTTTGCGAACCGGAGGGAAATACTTTGTGCAGGGATTCGAGACGCAGAAGTTCGCCATTCTTTCCGGCGGCCCTTTCGGGCGAGTCGTCCAAAGCCACGCGCGAACTAGCTTGCAAGCGCATCCTTAACGAATACCTTCACACGTTAGATGCCGAAATAGCCCTGACGTATGTCCTTCCTTTACAACAATTTAATATTAATCGGGAGCTGTGAGGGTTCCAATGTCTTTCCCATTATTCCCCATCATTTCCCTCGCCTTGCGTGGCGCGCCAAAACCGAACACCCAGCGCGCCTTCCAACCCAATTTGATTTTAGCACGTCAGCCGTCTGCGAAGAAAACTGGGAAACGTGATCGAGAGAATTCTAAATTCAGATGCAGTCGTTTGTTGGCCGAGCTTCAAATTCTTCGGGTAGGAAATGTCAGCGTGCTGAAGAAAACAAGCTTGAGCATCACTCGAATCGCAAAATCTCAACAGGAAGCGTCCGTGCTGCGGATCGCGCAGGCAGAATGGTGGCCAGGGCACTAATCAGAAGCGCGGCCGCCGCAATCCAGATTGCATCGAGGCCGTTCGTGTAAAATGGCACGTAGGGTATGGCATAGATTTGAGGATTGAGCGGAATCAATTGCCAGTGATTCGCAGTCCATGAGGTCGTATAGCCGATCAGCAAGCCCGCTGCCGTTCCCAGGGAACTTATGATGAGCCCTTGCAATATAAAAACTCTCCGTATTTGGCTGCGCTTGGCACCCATAGCCATCAATACAGCTATGTCACGGGCTCGATCCGCCACCGTCATCGTCAGCACGACCAGGATATTCAGCCCTGCAACCAGCGTGATCAGCCCAACAAACAGAGCTGTGACAAGCTCTTCCAACTTCATCGCTCGAAACAGCGCGGCGTTCTCTTCCATCCATGTAGTGGCCGTATAGCCGGGCCCCGCCCGCTTCAGCAATTCACTTGCAATCGAATCGACGTCGTCCAGATTGTAAACGCGCACTTCCAGCAGCGCCGCTACATCCCCATCGCCAGCCAGTTCCTGCGAGGATTTCAGCGTCGTAAAGGCCCAGTTCGCGTCGTAGTCGTAAAACCCAGAATCGAAAATACCAACCACGCGAAATCGCATGGACCGCGGCATCATGCCGAACGGGGTGAGGTTGCCCTCCGGGCTGATGACGGTCACGTAATCTCCCGTTTTCACGCCGAAATTCGATGCCAAAAGGTAGCCCACCATGATCCCCGGCGTGCCGTTTGCATCCGGCGCGAAATTGTCCGACCCCGAAACCAGGTGGCGCCAGGCGGAGCTCACCTTTGCCTCAAGCTCCGGTTCCACGCCTTTGACGATGACGCCGTTGCTGTGATCGTCATAAGAAACGAGCACTGTGATGTACAAAGCCGGTTCGATCGACTTCACCCCGGGCGTTGTACTCAGCTTCTCCGCGAGCACACGATAATCGGCAATCCCGGCCGGATCGGTGGGCTTGATATTGATGTGTGCGGTCACAGAAAGAAGCCGGTCGCGAATGGCTTGGCGGAACCCTGTGTTCATCGAAAGTGCTATGACGAGCGTTGTGACCCCTGCGCAAACACCGAGCACAGCCAGCAGCGTCACGAGGCGCAGCACGGCAGGCCGGTTTGGCGAACGCAAATATCGCAGCGCCACCAGCCACTCGAACGTCATGTGGCAGCGCCACCGGCTTCCGCACCACTCGCCTTGCCCACTTGATCGTCTTCGGCCGAGGCGCGAGGCCGAAGCAACGGGAAAAGAATCACCTCGCGGATGGCTTGCGAATTCGTGAGCAACATAACCAGCCTGTCAACGCCGATCCCCTCGCCTGCCGTTGGTGGCAGCCCGTGGCTCAGCGCGCGCAAATAGTCGACATCCACTTCCTTGGGGACTTCAGCCCCACCCTTTTCAATTTGCGCCTGAAACCGGTGTTCCTGGTCCGCGGGATCATTCAGTTCGGAAAAACCGTTGGCGATCTCCATGCCCGCCACGAACAATTCGAATCTTTCGGTGAGTGACGAATCGTCGGCGCGGCATTTGGCCAAAGGAGATATTTCAACCGGAAAATCATATATAAATGTGGGCTGCGTCAGATGCCGCTCGGCAATGCGTTCGAAAAGCTCACCGGTCAATTCACCCGCCGAGAGGCTCTCCACGTTCGATATCGTGTTACCGGTCGCATTCCGCGCCCAATCGTTGTAACGCGTTGCAATCGAGCGCGAGCGTTCCCGCGAGCTAAGCTCAGTCGCTGAGGGCGCCGTACCTGCACCCTCGGGCCAAAATTTGCCGATGGCGTCCCGCATCGAGAGGCGCGCGATATTCGCGAAATCGATCTCGAACTCTCCAAATTTCACGATCGTATTGCCAGAAACTTTGATCGAGAGTTCCCGAAGCAGCTCTTCCGTCAAGTCCATCAGTTCGCTAAAGTCGCTGTAGGCCTGATAAAACTCCAGCATCGTGAATTCGGGCTGATGGACCGCATCGATGCCCTCGTTGCGAAAATTCCGATTGATCTCATATACACGGTCAAGACCGCCGACCACGAGCCGCTTCAGATAGAGCTCTGGCGCGATCCGTAGATAAAGGTCCGTGTCAAATGTGTTGTGATGCGTCACGAAAGGCCGCGCCGTCGCACCGCCCAGAATTGGGTGCATCATCGGCGTTTCGACCTCGACGTATCCCCGCTCGTCGAAAAAGCTCCTGAGCTCGCGGATGATTTTCGCGCGTGCCAGGAAAATCGCCCGCGCCTGTTCGTTCACAATCAGATCGACATACCGCCGGCGGTAGCGCTGCTCGATGTCTGCAAGTCCGTGCCATTTTTCGGGCAAAGGCAACAGCGCTTTGGTCAGGAGCTCCAGCTTCTCAACCCAAAGCGTGAGTTCGTTTGTTTTCGTGCGGAAAAGATGCCCGGAAACCCCGATGATATCGCCTAGGTCGAGAAGCTGAAAAATACGAAAGTTCCGCTCGCCGACAGCATCAAGCCTTACGTAAATCTGCAGACGTCCACCGTCGCCCGCCAAATGAGCGAACCCGGCTTTCCCGTGAGGCCGCAGCGCAACGATTCGTCCGGCTACCCTCGCTTCAACGCGCTCGGCAGCTAACTGCGCTGTGTCACGGTTGCCGAACTCCTCCACCACCCGTCGCGGTGTATGCGTCCAGTCGAACCTGTGGGGGTATGAGGGATGGCCGAGAGCCTCCAATTCGCCGAGCTTCTTTCGGCGCTGCTGGAACTGGTCAAGCGGTTCGAATTCCAAGGGTTGTCCTTCCGAGACGGCTTCCGAGGTTTTCTCCTGTGCCGGTGCTTTCGAGGGCTTCTTCGGTCAATTTTAGGGCGAAACGCGGGGCTTCCCGCCGACCGGGTGCAGTATACGGGTGGGGCAGGACGAGCGTCAAGAAACCCTGTCTTCTTTCCGCGCATGGTTATATACTGCCACTCGCCTCTCGGGAGGCTCCCGTGTCACTCCTTAAGGGTTCTTGGGGTTCGTCGTCTCGGCGCAGTGTCTCGGATGACTGGATTTCAGCCTTGCCAAGAGAGAAAAGCGAGGCGTTTGACATCATTGTCGCGAATTGGGAGTCTCTGTACGCGATGATGAGCGTCTCGCTGGATGATTCCCTGTCGCTTAGGGCCCGCGGCGAACTGGTCTGCGCTCGTCAGCAAGTCGCCATGACCGCCGATCTGTTCGAGCGTGTTTCCGCCTCCCTGATCTCCTTCTGCGACGCCGCAGTTCGCCATTCTCGACACTTACGTAGTTTCCCGTCCGTACATCCGCTTAATACGGATTTCTTTAGGGGCAATATTGGACAGAACGCAGCCTCTTGGAACGGCATTCTGCATCGTGTTCTTTTCTCAGACAGCTCCCGCTTCCGCCACAAGGTGCGGATCCTTTCCGATACCTTGCGACGCCTAGATGTGGAGTTCCATCGTGCCGCGAAGGCCATTTCCCGGGAGTCCCATCCAGCGGAAACTTGGGATATTTTGGACTGCGTCCACTACGACCTCAATACCTGTCTTCGCGAAAACGAGGTTTTGCTCAAATCTTTCCTGCGCGCCTTGCCTGCCCAGCACCTTGGACCCTTCGCAGGGGAGATGGGCGTGCCCTTGCCGTCCGCCGGCTTCTCGAGCCAGACGAGGCTTTTCGGGGCGTCCGCGTAATTGTTTTTGTCTGGTTTTTCCACCTCTAAAGTAGGTTGCGCCGTCTAACAAATCTCAGAAAATATCATGCGTCCAGCGCGGGCTGGACGCAGGGTCGCATTCCGAAGAGAATGGACGAGAGCCTGTTACACTAAAGGCCGCATCAAAATTTGAACGAGTAGACTCGGTGTGCATTGCCCACTAGCCCGGGCGGTTGTCATGGAAGAACGCCGAGTGCAACTCCCGAGGCGGGGTGCGCATCGCAATAGGAGGGTGCGCCCCGACGGGTAGCGTGGCCCGAGCGAGACGAGCGGAATCTGGGGATATGCCGGAGGCAGAGGCCATCCGGCTTGCGCAGCAAGGGGATGCAGGAGCCTTTGAACGCCTGTACCAACTGCACAACAGACGGGTGTATTCCCTGTGCCTGCGGATGGTGAGCAACACCGCTGAGGCGGAAGACCTCACGCAGGAGGCGTTCCTCCAGCTTTTCCGCAAGATCTCCACGTTTCGCGGCGAATCGGCCTTTTCGACGTGGCTGCATCGCTTGGCAGTTAACGTCGTATTGATGAAGCTCCGCAGGAAGTCCGGCACGGAGACTTCTCTGGAGCAGGTAACGGAGCCGGACGAGGAATCGGGTAGTCCGAGGCGCGATTTTGGTGGTCCTGACATACGGCTGAGCGGTTCGATCGATCGCGTGAATCTGCAAAGAGCCGTGGACCAGTTGCCGCCGGGCTATAAAGCAGTGTTCGTCTTGCACGATGTGCAAGGTTACGAGCACAACGAGATTGCGGAAATCATGGGCTGTTCGATCGGAAACTCGAAGTCGCAACTCCACAAGGCCCGCATGAGGCTCCGAGGGTTGCTTCACGAGGTGGTTCGCGAGAAGGCCCGCGAGGAACGCAAGGCTGCCGGGACCAGCTCTGGCGGCGAGGATTAACGGCCATGAGTAAGATGAATTGCTCTGAGTTCCTGAATCACATCGACGAGTGGATTGAAGGACAAGAAGTTCCCGGAGCGCGCGATCACTCCCGCGCCTGTTCCGATTGCCGCGGTCTGGCCGAAGACCTCGGTACTATTAGGCTGGCGGCGGTTACGCTTCCCGAGGACGATCCGGAGATTTCGCCTCGCGTCTGGGATGCGCTGCGTACCCAGCTTGAACAGGAAGGGCTGATACGCACAAGCCTGGCGCACCCGGTCGCCCGGTCTGCCGGATGGTTCGATTCCGTCTTCTCTTTCATTCCCAGACCTGCTTTGGCTACTGCCTATGTCGGTGCGCTCGTTGTTGGCGGCTTCTTCCTAACTGGACCAGTTCGCATGGCGACCGATCAGGAACGCTGGCTTGAAAGAACTCAAAGGTCTACGGCCGAATTGAACGCGCAACTCGAGAGTGCCGAAAAAGACGCGGTAGCGTCCATGGCGAATTTCAGCCCAGACGTTACCGCTGACCTCCGCAAGAACCTTTCGATTGTTGACAACGACATCGCATTATGTGAAAAAAGCGTCCAGGAAGAACCTGAAAGCGAAATCGCTCGCGACTACCTGTATAGCGCTTATCAGCAGAAGGCCGATTTGCTCGCCCAGATCAGCGAGCATGGAGATGAAAGCCGATGAGCACCTTGAGCGTGTGTCCCCATTTGAAGAGCAAGGCGGTGATCCTGGTTCCCAGTCTGCTCGCCTTGACCGCGCTGCCCGTCTGGGCGAAGCATATCGAGAAGCACTTTAAGGTGGGCGCTCATCCGATCATAACGATCCACAATCCAAACGGGGTCGTGACCATCAAGGCATGGACGAAGCAGGAAGTGATGGTAATGGCCGATCCTACGACAGATGCAGTGGAGGTGGAAGCGGACCAGACGAACAATCGGGTCGACATCATGACCCACCAGATTTCGGATACGGCTACGCCCGAGGATACCCGGGCGGACTTTCAGGTCAACGTGCCCGAGGACGCCGAACTGCAGATCCACGATGATTCCGGCGCCGTCAGCATCGCCAACGTTCTTGGCGACATGAACGTGGATACGATCGCAGCGGGCGTTGGCATGGCAGACACCGCGGGCTACACCACCGTATCGACCGTCAACGGCTCATTCCATTGCCTGCGCTGCGCCGGCCACATCGAAGTCCGCTCCATCAGCGGCAATATCCAGCTTGACGATATTCGCAGTTCCGACGTCCAGGCCACCACCTCCACCGGCAAGATCGTTTTCAACGGCCAATTCCTCCCCAACGGCAGCTATCGTCTCAACGATTACAGCGGCGTAATCGAAGTCCGCTTCTCTCCGGTCGATTCTTTCGACCTTTCCGCCCGGAGCCTCAAAGGCCAGGTGAACAACCAAGCGAACCTGGAGCCGACAACGCACCACAGCTTCCTACCGCGCGGCGTAAAGAGCCTCTTCGGGGCGCTCAACGCCGGCGGCGCTCACCTTGAGCTCAGTTCGTTCAATGGTACAATCAACATCCTGAAGCGCAATTAACTGGAGCCGATTTTTATTGCATCGCGGTGCGACTCGTCGTCCCAGCGCAGGCTGCGCAAAGCCGTGCGGCTGATGACGGCCGAAACGTCGACAACGCACTTAATTTCGCCCGAACCCCTATGACCCAGGAACTTCGCCCGCGACGTCTCGTGTGTCTGATCGGCTTTATGGGCAGCGGCAAATCGACCGTCGCCAAGCTCCTGCGCCGCCAAACCGGCTGGCCCGCGATCGATCTCG